>Ga0105044_10002988_pt1 | contig 23128 bp, 16 predicted proteins | sample MAT01_FD_78092 | JGI IMG/M metagenome (GOLD analysis project Ga0105044, IMG submission 78092) | Freshwater microbial communities from Lake Fryxell liftoff mats and glacier meltwater in Antarctica - MAT-01 | ecosystem: Environmental > Aquatic > Freshwater > Ice > Liftoff microbial mat | place...
CGCGGTCTAGGCCGGGAGACGGGGCGGCGTGGGTCTCAACGGGCCGGCAGCACCCGGACGAAACTGGAAGTGGTGACCGCGGTAGGGCTCGAACCTACGACCTGATGATTAAGAGTCACCTGCTCTACCGACTGAGCTACGCGGCCACTTCAGGGGCGGAAAGGATGACACGAGCGGCGTGCGTGTCAAGAGTCGCGCGGCGAGCCGAGGACCGGGTGCGGTGAGCTCCGCGGAGCGTCACGACCACGTCCGACCTCGCCGCGCGAGCGCGTCGGGGTCGCCCGGCCACGACACGCGTCCACGGCACGGGCGCGTGGGCTCGAAGCCCATGAGGAGAGGAATACACGGGCGCCGCGGCGGAAGTGGCGCCACTGGGCTCGGCGAGCGCGCGCGCTCGAGGCCTTCGCGCTCTCTCGACGATCGAGGAGATGCCGGCGCCATCGCTCAGGACTTCGACGACGCCGGCCGATCCCGCAACCGACCGGCTATAGGCGCGCCATCCGGACCCTGAGGCCAAATGGCGCGCGCCACATCGGTCACGAGTGGCCGACAGCCTGAAACAATCCCCAGAAAGGCGACGATTCGGCTCCGATCGTCGCGCGGCGCGCCGAAGCGTGGCCGTCGCGCCGTCGCGCCGTCGAGACCGTGCGGCGCCCCACGGGTCGCGGAGGCGGGCGCCAGGGGCAGACACTGCGGGGCCCACGGGCCTGAGAGGGCTGGTGAGCGCGGTCGGGATCGAACCGACGACCTACTGGTTAAAAGCCAGTTGCTCTACCGACTGAGCTACGCGCCCCCAACTGCACCGAAATTCCGAGGATAGCAGGCGCGCTGGGTTCCTGCGCTGGGTTCCTGCGCTGGTTCCTGCGCTGGTTCCTGCGCTGTGTTCCTGCGCTGGTTCCTGCGCCCTGCGAAGTCCGCGCGACCTCGACGCGCTGCGCACGCCGGCCGCGCGCTCGTTCAGACTTCCATCACCTCGGCCGTCTTCTTGTCCTGGTGCTGCGCGACCTTCTCCTCTTGCTCCTTGAGCAGCTTCTGGATGTCCTCGTGCAGCTTCTTGCCTTCGTCCTCAGTGACGTCGCCGTCCTTGAGCATCTGGTCGGCGTGCTTGTTCTGGTCGCGGCGCACGTTGCGCAGCGCGATGCGCGCTTCCTCGCACAGCTCCTTGACGCGCGTCGCGTACTTCTTGCGCTGGTCGCCCGAGAGCGGCGGCATCGTCAGGCGCAGGACCTTCCCGTCGCTCTGCGGCTGGATGCCGAGGTCGCTCTTTTGGATCGCCTTCATCAGCTCTTGCAGCGCCGACGCGTCGAACGGCTTGATCATGATCTGCCGCGGCTCGGGGATCGAGATCTGCGCCATCTGCGAGATCGGCGTCATCTGCCCGTAGTAGTCGACGCGAATGTTGTCGACGAGCGCGGGCGAAGCGCGCGACGTGCGGATCGTGCGGAGTTGGTCGGCCACGTGGTGGACCGCCTTCTCCATCTTCTCCCGCGTTTCCTTCATGATCTCTAGGCTGTTCATCCAGGACTCCGGATACGGGTGCCGAGGTTCTCGCCGCGCACGATGCGTTCGAGGTTCCCCTCTTCGAACATGTTGAAGACGACGACGGGCAGGCGGTTCTCCATCGCCAGCGTGATCGCCGTGCCGTCCATGACCTTCAGGCCGCGCGAGAGCACGTCCATGTAGGTGATCTCCTCGAAGCGCTGCGCGCCCGCCACCTTCTTCGGGTCGGCGTCGTACACGCCGTCGACCTTGGTGGCTTTGAGCAGCACGTCGCACGAGAGCTCGGTGGCGCGCAGCGCGGCCGCCGTGTCGGTCGTGAAGTACGGATTGCCCGTGCCCGCGGCGAGGATCACGACGCGCCCTTTCTCGAGGTGGTTCACTGCGCGGCGGCGCACGAAGGGCTCGGCGACCTGCTGGATGCCGATCGCGGTCATCACGCGCGTCTCGAGCCCGCACTGTTCGAGCGCGTCGGACAGCGCCAGCCCGTTGATCACCGTGCCGAGCATGCCCATGTAGTCGGCGTTCGCGCGGTGCCCGCCGAGCCGACTGAACTCCGCGCCGCGCAGGATGTTCCCGCCGCCGACGACGATCGCGGTCTCGACGCCCAACTGCGCGACGCGCGCGATCTGGGCCGCGATACTGCGGACTTCCTCGGGGTCGAGACCGTGACCGGTCTCGCGCTCGCCGAGGGACTCACCGGACAGCTTCAGCAGGATGCGTTGATACGGGGCCATCGCGGGTCGCAGAGGCTAGAAAATGCGATGGGTCCGCGGCAAGCGTCCGCGCGCTCCGTCTTCGGAAGGAATTCCGTACGGAGTCAGGTGAGTTCGTGCAGGGTTGCGCCCGCACCGCGACGACGAGCGTCGCGGTGCGGGCGCAACCCTGCACGAACTCACCTGACTCCGTACGGTCACTTGCCGATTCGGACGTGCGTGAAGCCCGTGATCTTCGAGCCGGCGCCGAGGCGCTCCTCGACGACCTTCTGGACGGTCTTCGTGTCGTCGAAGACCCACTTTTGCTCGCCCAGGATCACGTCGGCGTAGAACTTCTCGAGCTTGCCGCGGACGATCTTCTCCTGCATGTCCGCCGGCTTGTCCTTGACCTCTTCGAGGTAGATCACGCGTTCGCGCTCCACCTCCGCGGCCGGGATCTCCTCGCGCATGAGCGCGAGCGGCGCCGGAACCTTCGAGACTATGTGCATCGACAGCTCCTTCAGGAACGGCGTCGACACGGCCTCCTCGGCGGTCGTGGTGACCGCGACCAGCGCGGCCTTCTTCTTGTCGTGGTGCACGTAGGTGCCGACACGACCTTGCATGTTCTCGTAGCGCTGGAGACGCGCCACCTGCGTGTTCTCGCCGAGCTTGCCGACGAAGAGCTTGACCGCCTCGCCCAGCGTCGCGCCGTTCTTCGGGTGCTGCATCTCCAGCAGCGTTTCCGCGCTGGCCGGGTTCTTGTCCGCCACCGTGTGGACGAGCGCGTCGAGCAGACCGTTGAAGTCCTCCGTGTTGGCGACGAAGTCCGTCTCGCACGTGAGCGCCACCAGGGCGCCGATGCGCGACTTCGGCGCGATCCACGTCGCGATGCGGCCTTCGCCCATTTCGCGCGAGGACTTCTTCTCGGCGGTCTTCAAGCCCGACTTCCGCAGGAAGTCGATCGCGCCTTCTTCGTCGCCGTTCGCCTCGGCCAGCGCCTTCTTGCATTCCATGAGGCCGGCGCCGGTGCGCTCGCGCAACCGGCGGACCATATCGGGTGTGATCGTGGGCATGTGTCGTGTCTCCGAGTCGCTGGGCCGTGAGGCTCAGGTGGGCTCGCCCTCGCCGCCGCGTCCACGTCCACCGCGGTCTCCGCCGCGTCCGCCACCAACACCGCCGCCGCGCTGCCCATCGGGCAGACGGTTGCCGCGCGTCGGGCGCGGTTCATCGCCGGGCATGCCGGCCGGAACGCCGTCCTCGCGCTTCTCGGCGCCGGTCGTCGTGGCCATGCGCTCGCGATGGTTCGCGCTGCCTTCCTCGACGGAACGTACGAGCATGTCCGCCAAGAGACGCACCGACTTCAGCGCGTCGTCGTTGCCGGGGATCACGATGTCGACCGTGGCCGGATCGCAGTCCGTGTCGAGCAGACCGATGATCACGAGGCCCATCTTCCGGGCTTCCTTCACCGCGTTGATCTCGCGACTCGGATCGACGACGACCATCGCGCCGGGCATGCCCGTCATCTCGCGGATGCCGCCCAGGTTGCGCACGATCTTGCGGCGCTCGCGGCGCAGGCTCGAGAGCATCTTCTTCGAGTACTGCGACTCGTTGCCCTGCTCTTCGATCTTCTCGAGTTCCTCGAGCCGCTTGAGGCGCGAGCGGATGACGGAGAAGTTCGTGAGCGTGCCGCCGATCCAACGCTCGGTGCAGATCGGCATGCCGGTGCGCTGGCCGGCGTCCTGGATGACGCCCTTCACTTGGCGCTTCGTGCCGACCCACAGGATCGTGCTGCCTTCGGCGGCCATGTGGTAGAGCACGTTCTGGGCGCGCAGGATGCCCCGCAGGGTCTCGCGCAGATCGATGATGTGGATGAGGTTGCGGCGTCCGTGAATGAACGGAGCCATCTTCGGATTCCACCGCGACACGCGGCATCCGAAGTGCACGCCTGCATCGATGAGCTGTTGGACGTTGACGGTTTCCATGGAGTTCTGATCGTGAGCGCAGGGTTCTGCGCGGCGGGCTCGGTCACTGGGGGTTCCAGTGCGACCGATCTGTCCGAGAGGAGCGCTCGGACGCGCTTTCCCCCATCGCCGACGCACGGGGCGCGGACCGCACACGCGGCGGCACGCCCCGAACTCCTGGATCCCGGCGCGATCGCCCGCGGCTCCAGGTGGAAAAAGGGGCCCGGGAGTGTAGCGGCGCGCGTTTGCGGGTCAACGCGCTCGACGTGTCCGGATTCCAAAGCCGGCGAGCCGCGCTCCCTCGCCGGAGTAGACTTCGGGGATCGCCGTGGTCCCGTTCGCGGGACTGAACCCATGTCCGCTCTGCCCACCGTCCTACTCTGCGACCATCGCGGGTCCGACCTCGCCCGCCGGCTCGCCGGCTTGGAGCGCGCCGGTTGGCGGGTCGAAGCCACCGAGAGCGTCCGCCAGAGCCTGCAGCGCCTAGCTGGCCCCGCCCCCGCGGCCCTGATCCTCGATCCGGTGATCGAAGGCGGCGCGGTCGAGATCGAGGCCCTGGACCGGGCCGGGGCGGCCTCGATCCCGCTGCTGCTCCTGGCGGACCAAGACCGCGTCGAGGTGGCGCTGGCCGTCCTGGCGCGGGATCAAGGGCGCGTGTCGGACCTGGTGCACCGCGACGCCGATGCCCGCGAGGTCGGAGCGCGGCTGGAGCGACTCGCCGCGCAGCGTGTCGCGCGCATCGAGCTGGCCGAACTGCGGCACCGCGCGCTCTACGACGATCGCACCGAGCTGCTGCGACCCGAAGCCTTCCAGCGACGACTGGAGGAGCACTGGTCCGCAGCCGAGCGCCACGGGCACGAGCTCGCGCTGGTCATCCTGGACCTGGATCGCTTCGGCCAGTTCAACAAGCGCTACGACCACACCGTCGGCGACCGCGTGCTCGTGCGCGTCAGCGAAGCGATCCGATCCGCGCTGCGCACCGAGGACGTCGCCGGTCGCCTGGGCGGTGACGAGTTCGGTTGCGTGCTTCCTTACACGCGCAAGGTCGACGCGGCGCGCGTCGTGCGCCGTCTGCGCGAGCGTGTCCGCGCAGTTTCGGGCCCGGTCGGCGGCCTCGAACTCGAGATCAGCGCGAGCCTCGGTTTCGAGACGTTCGACGGACGCGACGTCGAAAACCTCGAGGCCTTGCGCAGCCACGCGGAGGCCGCGCTGCGCGAAGCCAAGCGCCGTGGCGGCGATCGCGCGCTCTACTACCGCTTGCTCGCGCCTCCCGCTGGGGAGTGAAACGCGCCACGGAAGGAAACTGACCCAGTTGCGTGTCCCTACACCTTGGGTAGTGGGTCCGTCGGTCCCCCGCCCCCACCGTTCGGGTCGCCGCGCGCGAAGGACACGCAACTGGGTCAGTTTCCTCCGTTCCAGCCCTGGCTGCGGGCTCGGCACTTCAATTGCGAAGCACCGCGTATGCGCCTCCCAAAGCCCTTCCTCCGCCGCTTGGCGAAGGCCTGGACCCCGCGATGGGCAGCGGCGACGAGCCCGTGCGGGGGCTCGGGCCCTCGGATCCTGATTTCGACGGCAGCGGACGCTTTGCAGGAAGCGCCGAACGCCTTGTCACGAAAGACCGAACTTTGAGGAATTCACCGAACAGTGTGCAGGTCTGCAGTCCGCGCGGGCTGCGGGAAGCGAACCTCTTGCTGTGCGACCACCGCGGGTCGGGTCTCGCGCGCCGGCTCGCACCGTTGCGTTCGGAGGGCTGGCAGCTCGACGTCACGCACAACGTCAGCCGTACACTCGAGCGGATCGCTGGCTGCAAGCCTCACGCGCTGGTCCTCGATCCGCTCGTCGAAGGTGGGGCCGCTGAGATCGAGCGCCTCGATCGCGCGGGCGCGGAGCAGGTTCCCTTGCTGCTGCTAGCTGATCCGGCCCGCATCGCCGAGGTCGCGCCCGTCTGGGCAACCGCCAGCGGGCGAGTGGTCGATATCGCTCACCGCGACGCCCATCCGCTCGAAGTCCAGGTGCGCCTCGAACGCCTCGCGGAGGCTTCCGCGGTGCGCGCCGAGTTGCGCGATCTGCGACACCGCGCGATCCACGACGATCGCACCGAGCTACTGCGCCCCGAAGCGTTCGATCGCCGTCTGGTCGAGCACTGGTCCGCCGCGCAGCGACACGGGCACCGCCTGGCGCTCGTGATCGCCGACCTCGACCGGTTCGGCCAGATCAACAAGCATCACGACCACACCCTCGGGGACCGGGTTCTCGAGCGCGTGGGCGTGGCCATCCGTTCCGCGCTGCGGGTGGAGGACGTCGCCGGGCGACTCGGTGGCGACGAATTCGGCTTCATCCTGCCTTACACGAAGAAGTCCGACGCGGCGCGCGCGATCGAGCGCGTACGCGCCCGAATTCAGGCCGTGTCGGGCCGGATCGATGGCGTCGATCTCCTCGTCAGCGCGAGCCTGGGCTTCGAGACCTTCGACGGTAGCGACATCCAGAGCCTGAAGGAGCTGCGGCTCCATGCCGAGGTCGCGCTGCGGGAGGCGAAGCAACGCGGCGGAGCTTGCACGGTCGACTACCGCTCGCTGCCGTTTTCCGTGGCCGTCTGAACGCGCGCGAGCACCAAGCCGATCCAATCGGCTCGGTCTCCCGCGAATCCGTCGTCGGTCGCATCGACGACGAGTGTCAGCTCCCGCGCGCCGGCGAGGTCCACGGCGAACGGCACCGGCGGCTCGCCGGCGCGCACAACGGCGCTCGCGAACGCTTCGCGACCGTCGAGGAGCACGCGGAACACGGATGAGCCGCGCGTCGCAAGCCTGAGTACCTCGTCGTCGATCGCAACCGATCCACGCAGCGATCGATAGCTCCCGTCGAGAGCCCAGGACATGCGGCTCGGCGCGTGGACGCCGATCCCGCGCGGGTGGCGCACGCCGCCGGCGCGCAACGGCGCCTGGCTCACGTTGCGATCGAAACGTCCGTCCCAGACCATGCCCAGGTCGTCGCCGAACGGGCGCGAGCTCTCGGCGGACTTCGGCGCAAGGCTCGATAGGAAGGCGATCGAACCGTCGTCGCGTGCCAGCTGCAGCGCCGATTCCAGCGGCACGCGCAGCTTCTGGCCGCGTCGGTCCAGTTCGATCGCGCGCCCGCGGATGCCGAGGAAGATCCCGGAGAGACGGGTGCCGTCGTCGAGATCGAGCAGGACGGGCATGGAAGCTTCGTCGCGCTCGCGCGGCTTCGAACCCAGGTGCTCGACGAACAGCGCGGCCACGTTGCGCCACGGGATCGCTATCGTGCCGACGAGTTCGCCGTGAAAGCGTATGCCGCCCTCGGTGAAGCCCTCCACGGCGCCGTCGATGCGCTCGACCCCGTTCGCCTGCACGCGGAAGATGCGGTCGCCTTCGGGCGCGGGCTCGACACCGGCCGAACCGGCGAGACGTTTCGGGAAGCGCAGCGCGTGGATGTGCTCGAGGTCGGCCACGATGGCGAGACCGCTCGTGACGCGGACTTCGAAGCGCTCGTCCTTCCCGCCCAGGATCGTGCCGCACAAGAACTCGCCGCCGGCCAGCTCGACGTGCGCGTCGTCGGCGTGCGGCAGAAGGTCGGCGGAACCGTCTTCGATGCGCACGAGGTACACGCCCGCGGCGCGCAGGTCGGCGACCTCCAAGCCATCGAGCGGGAGCGCGCGCTCTGCGCCGTCGGCCGCGACGAGGACCGCGCGCGCGCCCACCGGAGCGGCGGCCGCGGTCCGCGGCTCGGCGGCCGCGTTCGGCGTCTGGAGGCTCGGAACGAGCGCGAGAGGCGCGGCGAGGAAAAGCGCGAGGAACGTCGACATGCGCGCGATCCTAGTCCTCGCGACCAGAGCGCGCAGGCCGCGGCCGGCGAACCTCGTGCGAGCGCCGATCGGGCTGGCGGGCGCATGCAGGCGCGCGCCAAGTTGGCAGAGTGCGCTGGCCAAGCTCGGCGCACCTGCCACTGCGGCAGGTGCGCGAGGCCAGCGCGAATGCCGTAAGTCCTTCAGCGAAAGATGCTTAGAAGAGCCGCACCCATCGGCACCGTTCTTGCTGAACCGCGCGGACACGGCGTCGACTTCGTTCGCTCCCCGCCTTGAGCGGCGGGTCGTGTAGCGCGCGCCACCCCAGTCCCAAGCTTCGAAGAGACTCTCTCATGGCCAAGCAGATGGTGTTCGAGACCGACGCGCGCGACGCAGTGCGGCGCGGCGTCGAGAAGCTCGCCAAGGCGGTCGTCACGACCCTCGGTCCCCGCGGTCGCAACGCGATCCTGGACAAGGGTTGGGGCGCGCCCACGATCACGAAAGACGGCGTCACGGTCGCCGAGGAGATCCAGCTCCAAGATCCCTACGAGCAGCTCGGTGCTCAACTCGTGAAGGAGGTCGCGAGCAAGACGAGCGACATCGCCGGCGACGGCACGACGACGGCCACGCTGCTGACCGAAGCGATCTTCACGCAGGGTCTGCGCGCGGTCACCGCCGGCGCGCACCCGGCGCGCCTCACGAAGGCGATCAAGGACGGTGCGGCCGCCGTCTGCGCGCGCCTCGACGCCACCGCCAAGAAGGTCGGCAAGAACGAGGAGATTCGTCAGGTCGCGACGATCTCGGCCAACAACGACGCCTCGGTCGGCAAGCTCATCGCGGACGCGATGGAGAAGGTCGGCAAGGACGGCGTCATCACGGTGGAGGACGGCAAGACGCTCCAGACCGAGGTCACGATCGTCGAGGGCATGCAGTTCGACCGCGGGTTCCTCTCGCCGCACTTCGTGAACAGCCCCGAGACGATGGAGTGCGTGTACGAGAAGCCCCTGATCCTCGTGTACGAGTCGAAGATCGGCTCGCTCCAGAAGCTGCTTCCGTTGCTCGAGAAGGTGAAGGCCACCGGTCGCCCGCTCGTGATCATCGCCGAGGACGTCGAGAGCGAAGCGCTGGCGACGCTCGTGGTGAACAAGCTGCGCGGCATCGTGCAGACGGTCGCGATCAAGGCGCCCGGTTACGGCGATCGTCGCAAGGCGATGCTCGAGGACCTGGCCGCGCTGACCGGCGCCAAGGCCGTGATGAAGGACCTGGGAATCGACCTCGACAACCTGACGGTGCGCGACCTCGGCTCGTGCAAGAAGATCACGATCGACGCCGACAACACGACGATCGTGGGCGGCGTCGGCAAGCGCGAGGACGTCGCCGCGCGCGTCGAGCAGATCCGCGCGCAGGTCGCGGAGACGACCTCCGACTACGACAAGGAGAAGCTCCAGGAGCGCCTCGCGAAGCTGACCGGCGGCATCGCACAGATCAACGTGGGCGGCGCGACCGACACCGAAGTGAAGGAGCGCAAGGCTCTCATCGAGGACGCGCTCCACGCGACGCGCGCGGCCGTCGAGGGCGGCGTCCTCCCCGGCGGCGGAACGGCCTTGCTGCGCGCGCGCAGCGTGCTCGCCGGCCTGAAGACGGACAAGGACGAGGACTACGACATGGGCCTCGACATCCTGCACGCGGCGCTCGCGCGCCCGATCCAGCAGATCGCGGCGAACGCAGGCAAGGACGGCGCGGTCGTCGCGCACCGCGTGCTGCGCGAGAAGAAGGAGACTTGGGGCTACGACGCGCTGACCGGCGAGTACGGCGACATGCTGGCTCTCGGCATCGTCGATCCGGCCAAGGTCACGAAGGCGGCTCTGAACAACGCGGTCAGCGTCGCGACGCTGCTGCTCACGACCGACGCGCTCATCGTCACGAAGCCCGAGCCCAAGAAGTACGCCAAGGGCGGACCGGGCGGCGATGACATGGACGGGATGGGCGGCATGGGTGGCATGGGCGGCGGGATGGACTTCTGAGTCCTTCCTGAAGCCCCCACCCCCACCAGCAGCACAACCACAAGCACACAGCACACACGAGAAGACACATGGCCAAGCAGATCCTGTTCGACGACAACGCGCGCCAGAAGATGCGCGTGGGTATCGAGAAGCTCGCCCGGACCGTGCGCGTGACGCTCGGGCCCGCGGGTCGGAACGTCATCCTGCAGAAGTCCTTCGGCGCCCCGTCCGTCACCAAGGACGGCGTGAGCGTCGCCAAGGAAATCGAACTCGAGGACCCCTTCGAGAACATGGGCGCGAAGCTCGTCCTCGAAGTGGCCAACAAGACGAACGACGTGGCCGGTGACGGCACCACGACGGCGACCGTCCTGGCTTCGGCGATCTTCAACGAGGGCCTGAAGTACCTCGCCACGGGCGTCAACACGATCGCGCTGCGCAACGGCATCGACCTGGCGGTCGCCGCCGCGGTCGAGTCGGTCAAGAGCCAGTCGCGCAAGGTCAAGACCCGCGAGGAGAAGGCTTCCGTCGCGACGATCTCGGCCAACAACGACCGCGCGGTCGGCGAGATGCTGGCGACGGCCTTCGAGAAGGTCGGCGACGACGGTGTCATCACGATCGAGGAGAACACCGGGCTCGAGACGACGGTCGACGTCGTCGAGGGCATGGAGTTCGACAAGGGTTACCTGTCGCCCTACTTCGCGACGAACCTCACGAAGCTCACGGCCGAGTTCGAGGACCCCTACATCCTCATCTACGACAAGAAGATCTCGAGCGTGCGCGAGTTCCTGCCGCTGCTCGACGTCGCGGTGCGCACGGGCCGTCCGCTGCTCGTCATCGCCGAGGATCTCGAGGGCGAGGCTCTCGCTACGCTCGTGATCAACCGACTCAAGGGCATCCTGAACGTCTGCGCCGTCAAGGCGCCGGGCTTCGGCGAGCGCCGCAAGGCGTACTTGGGCGACATCGCGGTGCTCACGGGCGGCACGGCGATCACGGAAGAGCTGGGCCTCCCGCTCGAGAAGGTCACGGCCGAGTATTTCGGCACGGCGAAGCGCGTGCGCATCACGAAGGACTCCACCACGATCGTGGGCGGCAAGGGCCAGAAGAAGGCGATCGACGAGCGCGTGGCGCAGATCGACGTCCAGATCAAGGCCACGAAGTCGGACTATGACAAGGAAAAGCTCGAGGAGCGCCGGGCCAAGCTCAAAGGCGGCGTGGCGGTCATCAAGGTCGGCGGCAAGACCGAAGCCGAGATGAAGTCGCGCAAGGACCTGCTCGAGGACGCGCTGAACGCCACGCGCGCCGCGATCCAGGAAGGCATCGTGCCTGGCGGCGGCGTCGCTCTGCTGCGCGCCGCGGACGCGGTGCGCGCGCTCAAGCTGACCGGTGACGAGCTCTTCGGGGCGCGGATCATCGAGCAGGCGCTCGAAGCTCCGCTGCGCCAGATCGCCGCGAATGCCGGAGAAGACGGCCCGGTCGTCGCCGAGAACGTCCGCGAGGCGGGCAAGGCCAACGGATTCAACGCGCTCACGGGCGAATACGTCGACATGTTCAAGGCGGGCATCGTCGACCCGGCCAAGGTCGTGCGCAGCGCGCTCCAGAACGCGGCTTCGATCGCGGGCTTGCTCCTCACCACCGACTCGATGGTGACGGAGATCAAGGACGACAAGCAGCGCGTCGAAGGCTCGATGGCCTGACGGGTCGCGATTCAGCCCCGCACCGGACGGCGACGGAGAGCACCGCCGCCGTCCTTCGATATCCCGGCCCGCGCGACGAGTCTCACGACGATCAACCTGTCGAAAACGACGCCCTGATAACGACGCCCTGATAACGACGCCCTGACGACGACGCCGGATGAGCGAGAAGCGCGACTACTACGAAGTCCTCGGCGTCGACCGCAAGGCGGGCGAGGAGGAAATCAAGAAGGCCTATCGCCAGGCCGCTCTGAAGCTCCACCCCGACCGCAATCCCGGCGACAAGGCAGCCGAGGACGGCTTCAAGGAAGCGGCGGAGGCGTACTCAGTCCTGTCCGATGCCGAGAAGCGCGCGCGCTACGACCGCTTCGGCCACCAGGCGTTCGGTTCGGGCGGAGCGAGCGCCGGCCCGCAGTTCACGAACGTCGAGGACATCTTCGAGGCGTTCGGCGGCTCGATCTTCGGCGACTTGTTCGGCGGCGGCGGTCGTCGACGCGCCGGGCCGCAAGCCGGACGAGACCTGCGCATCGAGCTCGCACTCACGCTCGAGGAGGTCGACACCGGCGTCGAGAAGCGCGTCGAGATCAAGCGCCGCGAGCTGTGCACTCCGTGCAAGGGAACCGGCGCCAAGACGGGCAGCGCGCCCGTGCCGTGCACGCAGTGCGGCGGTCGCGGGCAGATCTACCGCAACCAGGGGTTTTTCACGATGGGTCTCGTGTGTCCGCGTTGCCGCGGCGCGGGGACGACGATCGAGAACCCGTGCACCTCGTGCAACGGCCAGGGCCGGACGGAGCAGAAGGTCGAGATCAAGATCGACGTGCCCGCCGGCGTCGAGGACGGACTGCAATTGCGCGTGACCGGCGAGGGCGATGCGGGCGATGCGGGCGCACCACGCGGGAGCCTCTACTGCGTCGTGCGCGAGAAGGAGCACAAGATATTCCAGCGCAACGGCGCCGACGTTTTGTGCGAGCTGCCGTTCACATACGCGCAACTCGCGCTCGGCGACGAGGTCGAGGTCCCGACCCTGCGCGGCCGCGCGAGCCTGAAGATCCCGCCCGGCACCGCGAGCGGCAAGGTGTTCCGTATGCGCAACCAGGGCGTGCCGCCGCTCGACGGGCGCGCGCGCGGCGATCAGTTGCTGCGCGTGTTCGTCGAAGTCCCCACGAAACTCGACGCGCGGCAAAAGGAACTGCTGCGCGAGTTCTCCGAGATCGAGCGCAAGAATTCGGGCGACAAGTCCTTCTTCGAAAAGATCGCGAGCTACTTCTCCTGAAGCCATGAGCCAGCACGACGAGAACACCGACGCTGCCGAAGACCGGCCCATCGAGGAACGACTCCAGCTCGCGCTGGAGGAGCGCGACGAGAACTACAAGAATTGGCAGCGCGCGCTGGCCGACTACCAGAACTTGCGCCGTCGGCTCGCGACCGACACCGAGGATGCAGTCAAGCGCGGCAAGAAGGCGCTCGTCACGGACCTCTTGCTCGTCCTCGACTACCTCGACATGGCGCTCGCGGCTCCGGCGACGAACGACGAGACGCGCGCGTTGCGCGCCGGCGTCGACATGACGCGCCAGCAGTTGTGGGCCGCCCTGCAGAGGGAAGGCGTCACCCTCGTGCGCGAGACGGGCGCGTTCGACGCGATGTGGCACGAGTGCGCCGAGCGCGTCGAAACGAAGGACGCGCCCGACGGCTCGATCCTCTCCATCATGCGCAAGGGCTACGCCTGGAACGGCACCGTGCTGCGACCGGCGCAAGTGCGCGTCGCGGCCGCGCCCTCCGGCGCCTCGACGCGCGGCGAAGCGGGAGCCTGATCGCGATGCCGACTTACGACTACGTGTGCGACGCCTGCGGGCATGCGCTCGAACTTTTCCAGTCGATGTCGGAGGCACCCAAGAAGAAGTGCCCGAAGTGCGGCAAGTCGAAGCTCGCGCGCCGGATCGGCGCTGGCGCCGGCTTCTTGTTCAAGGGGTCGGGCTTCTACCTGACGGACTACCGCTCGAAGTCGTACACGGAGGGTCAGAAGGCCGAGTCGAGCGCGATGTCGGACGCGAAGCCGGCCGCGGAGTCTCCGACGAGCACGAGCTCCGAATCGAAGACTTCAGCGCAGGAGAAGTCCGACGCGAAGCCGGCCGCCGCCACTCCGGTTCAGAAGAATCCCTCGACCGCGAAGAAGAAGCCCGCGAAAGGCGACTGAAGCGACGGACGCCGTCGTCTCGGCTCGAATCGTGTGGATCGGGCTGCGAGTTCGCCGCGACAGTTTCCCTGAAGACGGTCTGCCGCGCGGGTACGCGCGCGGACGCGTTCTCGCCGCGAGCTTCGTCGCCCGAGGGACGAGGACAACCGTGAGGCCGGGCAGTGCACTTCGGGCAGTCCGCAGCGCTGGATCAACGCCGGGCTCACCCCACTAGCGCGGAAACAATTCCTCGACGAGCTCCGCGATCGCCGTCCCCTCGTTGTGGGGCAACACGCGGTCCGCGGCCGCGACCGCCTCCGACATCCCGCGGGCCATCGCGACCGCGAGCCCCACCGCTTCGAACATCGGCAGGTCGTTCGTCGCGTCGCCGACCGCGACGACCGAGCCGGGCTCGATGCCGTAGAGCTCGCGCAAGACGCGCACGCCCTCGCCTTTCCCGCGACACGGTGGGTGCAAGTCGAGCACGGCCATCGGGCTCGCGCGGTGCGTGGGCAGCGCGTTCAAAGGGAAGTGCGTCAAGTACACCGGCTGGGCGATGCGCTCGGCGATCTCGTCGTGCAGTGCGAGCGAGCTGTGGTGGTTCATCGAGAAGAGCGTCACGCGCATGACGAACTCCACGTCGATCAACTCCTCGCGCTCGACGATCCGGAGCCCCATGAGCCCCTGGATCGAGAGGCGCTCGAGCTCGTCGCGCGGAGGGCTCGCATACTTCGCGTCGTTCGTCATGACGACCGTCAAGAGCCCGCGCTCCTCGGCGAACGCGAGCGCGCGCGCCACCGTGCGACCGGAGAGTACGCGTTCCTCGAGCATCCGCTTCTGCCTCGGGCACCACACGCCCGCGCCGTTGAAGGTGATCGCCGGCGTCTGGAGACCGATCTCCTCGACGATCGGGATCGTGGAGACCGTCGAACGCCCCGTTGCGATCATCGCGCGGCCACCGCGCGCCTCGAGCTCGCGCAGCGCGCGCGCATTCTCGGGATGCACGCGACCGCTCTCGTCGAGCAGCGTTCCATCGAGATCGAGGAGGATCGCGGTGCAGGGCCGGATGGGGGTCGGGCGAGCCGGGAGAGTCGGTGCGTGGATCACGATCCGCGCATCATGGCACTTGGAACGTGACGCCGACCACCTTGCCCACCTCGACTTCGGCGCTGAGCTCCGCGATCGGCGTCGACCGACCCTCTGGATGCCGCTGGAAGAGGCGCACTGCGTAGACGCCGGGCACGATCGAGCCGACGGTCTCGTTGCGATCCCAGTTGCTCAACCAGACCTGCCTCACGACGGACTCCTGTTCGCCCGTACGCTGCACGACGGAGGCCTCGAACCACTGATTCTCGGGGAGCGTGCCCGCGATCTCGACCCGGATGCGGCCGGCGCGACGCAACACGAAATCGACTCCGCGCCGGATCTCGCCCGGCGCCAGGGTGATCGGGTCGGAGGACTTGAGCTCGACTTCATCACCCTGGCAGTGCACATGGAGCCCCGTGTTCTCGACGAGTCCGCGCAGCACGAAGCGCCCCTGCGCGTCGGTCCTCGCCTCGCGGTTGCCGCGGCCTTCGCGCCACCGCAAGTTGGGGTTGCCGCGATCGTCCTCCTGCAGCACGAGCGCCTGCGGCGGGTTCATTTCGATCCCCGCTTCGGCGCGCGAGACCGCGATGCGCACGCCGGAAAGCGGCCGCCCTTCGGGATCCGTGACGCGGCCTTCGACGGCGTTCAGATCCAACGCGAAGTCCTGGACTTGCTCGCCGGAGCCGAGCACGAGCCGGAACTCCGTCGGCATGCGCCGCTCGGCGTGGTGCACCAGCACCACGTACTCGCCCGCGCGACGGTTCTCGATCCGGTACTCGCCGCGGTGGTCCGTGGAGGTCGAGAACGGATCGCGCCCGCCGCCGGCCCACGTCCAGCCCGCGTCGCGTCCCTCGACGTACGGCACGAGCTTCACCAGCGCGCCCTCCAGCGGCCGACCGCCCTCCCGCACGACCCCGAGCAGAGTCCCGCGCGGCGGCGCGACGAGCGCCAACACGACCTCGGCTCCGTCGGTGACCGTGATCTCCTGCCACGGCTCCTCGCGCCCCTCGGCGTTGCCGTCCTCTTCCCACCAGGCCGACTCGCCGTCTTCCTGCTCGACGCGAAACGCATGCAGGCCCATTTCGAGCGCTTCGAAGCGCGCTTCGCCGAGCGCGTCCGTGATCACGCTCTCGGCCTGCTGATCTTCGTCTCCGTCGCCGGACTCACGCGGCAGACGGTGGCCGATGGGAACGCCGACGACGGCGCGTCCGGCGCCGTCGCGCACACGCACGAGGACGCTCGAACCGCGCCCGAGCGTCAGCGTGAGCGCATGGTCGGCGTCCTTCGGCAGCAACAGTGGCAGAGCTTCGCTGGGCACCAATCCGCGCGCACTCGCCTGCACGAGCACGTTCTTTCCCGGATCGCTGGTCAGCGTGGCCACGCCGTCCGCGCCGGTGCGCGCGAAGCGCGCGTTGGTCGCGGCCCACAGATCCTGGGACACGGGCTGGCGCGACCAGGAACGCAGGATCTCGAGCTTCTCCGTCGTCACGATGACGCGCGCCTTCTCGATCGGATTGCCGGCCGTGTCCACGACGGTGACGACGATCCGCCGCTCGGGTTTCAGCCGCACATCGCCCAAGTCGAGCTCGATGCCCGCGGCGAGGACCAGGTCCTTGCGCTCGAAGTCCTCGTAGCCCGGCGCGCTGATCCTCAACCAGGCGGGCTTCGAACTCGGTTGCACGCGCAGTTCGCCGTAGCGCACATGGCCGAGCGGGAACGAGCGCTGCACTTCGTTCTTGTCGTCGGTCAGCGCACGCATCCGGCCGATGCCGGCCCACACGACGAGCTCCTCGATGGGCAGCGACGTGGCGTCGTCGACGACGCGCGCGAGGATCGCCGTCTCGGGCTTGTAGACGATCTCGATCCCCGCTGCCGGCGCGTGCTGGTCGCGAGCGACGGTCGAGCCGGCGGCCCGCCAGGCTTCGCCGCGCTTCTGGCCCAGGGACAAGCGGTACGACTCGCCCGCGCGCAGACCAGCGATGCGAAAGGTGGCGTCCGCGCCGACCGACGCGCTGCGCGGCCGCGCCTCGAACTCGGTCGTTTCCTCGCGCACCGTCTCGTCCACGTCGCCGCCCCGAGCGTCGGTCTCCGGCTGCGCCGAGCGCCGCGCGACGACGCGCAGTTCCGCGGGCAGCGCGCCCGACTCGGCCCGGATCCGTCCGGCGATCTCGACACCGAAGTCGAGGCGGACCACGAAGCCGTCCTGGGTTTCGCCGGCGCGTTCGATGCGCCCCGCGAGCTCGGCCAGCGCGAACCCTTCGGCGAGGAACAGCAGATGGAACGGTCCCGCAGCGAGTTCGTCGACACGGAAGCTGCCTTGCGCGTCGGTCGTTCCGGCAGGCACGCCGCGACCGGGCACGTCGATCGCGCCACCGCGCATCAGCGAGCCCGCCGCGATCAACACGCGCACGCCGGGCGCGGGCTTTCCATCGGGTCCGAGCACGGATCCCGCGACCACGACGCCGGGCGTGAGCGCGATGTCACCCAGCGCCTTGTCCCCTAGCGCGGCGTCGTGTTCGCGCAGCAGGCCGAGGTCCTCGCGGTAGGCGGGCGCGAAACTCGCCGCGCGCGCCGCGAGCCGCAGCCGGCCGGGCTTCAGGTCCTCGAACACGAACCGCCCCTCCGCGTCGCACTCGGTCCGCTCGACCTGGATCCAGCGCGCGGGCAGCGCTTCGAGCTCCAGGTCGAGGGGAATGGGCGCCCAGAACTCGCTCGTCGTGATCCAGACACGCGCGCCGGAGAGCCCCTGACCACGTCCGTCGACGACGCGACCGCTGACGCGCGCCTTCTTGCGCGCCGCGATCTTCGTCGCCGCGGCGACCGGCTCCGCGCTCGCGATCGCGCTGCGCGTGGGCAGCGTCGCCGCGGACTCCTCCGATCCCGCGGCGGATCGCGCGAGGTCGCCGCCCGGCCCCACGCCGTCGATCTGCCCGCCCTCGCCGGCCGGATCCGCGGCGAGCACGCGCGCGCCTCCGCCGAACGCGAGCCACAGGGCCAGCAAGACCGCGATCGAAGCCGCCGCGAGGAGCGCGAGGTGGGAAGTGCGCATGGAGCGATGTGGTGCGCCACCCTGAGAACGGCGCACCACCCGAGCCTACACGCAGAGACCACGGTCCAGGAACCCCGGCCGCTCGCGGCGCAGACGCCGGAGCGAACGAGCGGCCCGCTGCTCGCGGCCGTAGCCACCGGAATCGCGCCCCGCGCGGATGGCGCCACCGGAATCGCGGGCCGTGCTTCAGCCGCCGCGCATTTCCAGCGTGACCAAGTTGGGCCTTCCCACCGCGATTTCCACGGTTTGCTCCACGGGAGCGCGCTCGCGATCGTCGGGCCCCGAGGCGAGATCCCGGGCCACGATCCGCCAACGTCCCGGCTTCAGGCCCTGAAAGCGCGCCTTGCCGTCGCCGCGCGTGATCTCGAACTTCGTGTCCGAATCGTCCTCGGCCTGGAGTTCCGCGCGCACTTCGCAGGGCGTCGCCGGCGAACCGTCGGGCCGGCGGCAAGTCACTTCGAGCGCGGCGCCCTTCTTCACCTCGAGGTCGACGCCCGATCGCGTTCCGTTCAACGGCACGCGCACGACATCGCTCTCGGTGCGCTGCACGCCCTGGCCGCTCGCGATCACGATCAAGTCCGTGTCCGCCGGCACGCCGCGCAGCTTGTAGCGTCCATCCGCACCCGTCGTGACCTGCGTAGCGCCGTTGCCACCGAAGGAAATCACTCCGTCGCCGGTATCCATGGCGATGACGAACTGGCGCCCTGTGCCGCTGCTGCCCGAGCGGCGCTCGACCTCGATGCGCACACCGGCCGCGGCCTGGCCTTCCTCGTCCGTCACGCGGCCTTCGACGATCGAGATCGTCAGGTCGACGTTCTCGCGCGTCTCGCCCGAGCCGACGCGCACTTCGATCTCGTGTGCCATGACGCGCGTCGGATGCGTGACGGACAGCACGTACTCGCCGACGGAAACGTTCTCGAGCAGGTACTCGCCCGCGCCGTCCGTGTCGGCCTTGTCGCCTTCGTCGAAGAACGGCGTCGAATCGCCATCCTTCGGCACGAGGCGCACGGTCGCGCCCGCGAGCGGGCGACCGCCTTCGCGCACGCGGCCGAGCACGCGCGCGCGCTCCGGCGCCGTCAAGGTCACCTCGTGCATGCCGCCCTCGGTCACGGTCACCTCGGTGTAGGCCGCTTCGGCCTCCGCAGGCCCACCGCTGACCGTGCGCGACATCGACATGCGCATCCCGCCGCCGCCGAACATCCGCGGGCCGCCCGATCCCTGCAGGCGGAAACCGTGCACGCCCGGAGCTTGATTCTTGAGCGTGGTGCGGCCTTCCGCGTCCGTGGCGAGCGGGCCTTTGGCCCCGAAGAACATCGGCATGTCCTCGCCGCCCGGAGCGCGGTGCTCGAGCGGCTCGTTGCTCACCGCCTTGCCGGTCGCATCGGTGACGCGCACGACGATGGTGCCACCTGACGACAGCGCGAAATCACGCTCGACGTCGGTCCCGACGGGCAAGTCGATCGGATCCGATCGCAGCTGGGCGTAATCCTTGTGCGTGATGACGAGCCGCGCGCTCGACCCGGGCATGCTGGACACGCGTGCGATGCCGTCCGCATCCGTGCGGCCGCGGTGCGAGCCGCCGCCGCCGAAGTCGAGCGCGTCGTCCTCGCCGGCCTGGATCGTGAACGAGCGCTCGCCGGGGCGCTCGTTGCCGACCCGCTCGAGCGCAACGCGCGCATTGGCGATCGGCTGTCCCGACGAAGCCGCGGTCACGCGCACCTTGACGATCGAGGTCCGCCCCAGACGGATCACACCCAGGTCGTTGTCGGCGCCCTCGGTGACCTGGACGTCCTTGCGCTCGAACGGCGCGTATCCGGCGGCCTCCACGCGCACGTTCACGGTGCTGCTGTTGCTGCCGCCGCCCGCGCGCGCGAAAGGCCCGCCGCCGCTTGCGAGGCGCAGTCCGCCGTAGCGCACGCGACCGTTGGGGAACTCGGTGATCGCGCGGTTCTTCTCGTCCGTCAGAGGCGCGAGGAAGCGCGCGCCCGCGGACACGTTCAACGTCGTCAGGGGCGCGTTCGTCACTTCGTCGACGACCTGGAATGTCAGCGCGGTCTCGGAGCGGTAGACGATCTGCACGCCGCTCTCGCCGGCGCTCGCGTCCACCGACGCGGAGCGCAGCGGACTGCGCAGCATGCCGCCCAGGGATTTCGACTCGAGGCGCACGGACAGTCGGTACTTCGACTCCTTCTTGCAGCCGCGCACGACGAACGATCCATTGGCCGCGATCGCGCCGGATCGGTGCGCACCCGCCATCGAGAACGGCATCTCGCCGCCGAAATCGCCGCGGCTCGGCATCGCCACGACCCTCAGCTGCCCGAGTTCGCTGGCCGGCGCGCCGGTCACGTGTCCGGCGATCTCGAAGCCCTCCTCGAGCTGGATGACGAGCCCGCGCACGACTTCGCCGGCGCGCGTGGTCTCGCCGATTTCGTCCTTGTCGGGCGCGATCTCCGACGTGACGCGCAGGCTCCACGCGCCGACGGCGAGCGTGTCGATCCGGAAGGCTCCGTTCGAGTCGCTCTTCGCGGCGATCGCGCCGCCGCGCCCGGCGAACATCGCCATGGGCCCGGTGCTCGCGCGGCGACGCCGTAATTCCGCGCCGTCGACGGGGCGGCCGAGGTGGTCGATCACCCGACCTTCGAGCACGACGCCTGGTTGCACGACGAGGTCCCCGACGTCGGGGTTCGTCTCGGAGATCGTGCGCTCCAGGTCGAGCGGAGCGTAGCCGCCCGCGCGCACGGCGATGCGCACGCGCGCGTGGATGCGCGGATCGAGCCCGAAGCGTCCCGCGGAGTCCGTCACGGACTCGGTGCGCTGGAACCAGGACACTCCGGCCGGATCGATCTCGTCGAGCGCCATGTCGTCGATACCGCCGCCGGCCGCCGCGTACACGGTCGCGCCGGAGATGGGCTTGCCGGATGCGTCAATCACGCGCCCACTGACGCGTTGGGCGCGCCCTTCGCCCGCGGGATTCTCGGAGCGACCGGGCGCGTCGGCCGAACCGATCGTCTGCACCGTGCGATCCCCGGCCGCGTTCGGCGCAGCGGCCAGATCGATGTCCGGCCGCGGGCTGTCGGCCTGCGTGATCGGTCGTTGCTCGACCTCGGGCGAAGTCGGCGGCTGCGAGTCGCCGCCGGTCCACACGAGCAGCCCTCCGATCAAGAGGACGACAAGGACGGCCAGTGTGACGAGACCATGGATGGGGCGCATGCGAGATGGACGCGCGTGTGCGCGCTCCTCGAGGGGTTGGTTCCCGGCCGCGCCTCACGGGGGAGAGGGCGGCGACGCCCGGGACGTGGGCGTACGGTAGGAAGCCTGAGGTAGTTTGTAAGGGCTCGGGCCCGGATGGAACCACGAAGGGCCGCTCCTTGCGGGGCCTGTGCGTGGCGTGTCTCATGCTCGGAGGCGTGCAATCCTCCCAAGGCCGCCCTCTGGAGAATCCGCTGATGTCCTTCGCTGTTCCGCGCCGCCTCGCGGCCACCCTGATCGCGCTCCTGGTCACGACCGCTGTCGGCTTCGCGCAGGCCCCCAAGGTCGGCAAGCACTACGAGCGCGGCGATCTCGGCTTCCGCGTCAAGACGCCGGCCGACTGGGAATTGATCCCGCCGCAGCCGAGCGATCCGCACGTGCTGGCCAAGTTCGACCCGGAGATCAACAAGTACGTCCAGACGGGACCGGGGCCGGGCGACCGCATCTTCCTCTCGTGCTGGCTGGTGAAGTTCGATCGCCGCAAGGTCGAGGGCGAAGAGAAGGCGAAGTTCCAGCGCAAGCCGCTGAAGGACGTGACCGAATGGGTCCTGAAGGCCGGTGAGGTCGAGGACGGCTCCGCGCACAAGCTCGTGGAGGGCAGCGGGGTAGCCTTCAAGACCGCGGGCAAGGTCCCCGCGACGGAGTACCAGTTCGCGACGCCCGGCGAGGACGACCGGACGAAGAAGCGCGTCTACGCGGTGCAGTACAGCTTGGCCCCCGACCTCGACGTCGCCATCGTCTTCACCGGTCCGGGCGGGAAGTCGAAGTGGTCGAAGTACGAGATCGTCTTCGAGGCCATGGCCAAGTCGTTCTCCAAGATCGAGTTGGCTGCCGCGGGCGCGGCGCTCGGCGCCGACGCGCCGCTGCGCGAGCGCGAGCGCGCGAAACAGCAGGCCAAGGTCGATGCACTCGGCGCGCCGTGGCGTTTGTACGAGACGCCCAACTACTTCGTGTTGACGCCGCACACCGACCGCGAGTTCGTGAAGGAGCTGTGTGATCGTGTCGAGGCGATCCGCACCCAGTTCGAGATCGACTACCCCTATGAGAAGGCCAAGGAATTGCGCGAGGCCGGCGCCGCGGCGCAGACGGGAACGAGCGACGCGGACAAGCGCAAGAAGGAGATGGAGCGCAAGATGAAGGAGGAGCTCTTCGGCGCCGATCCGCGCGAGGCCTCACGCTGCTCCGTCGTGCGCGTCTTCAGCGACCGCGGTGCGTATCTGGGCTACGGCGCGCCGCCGCAATCGGCCGGCTACTGGAGCCCGATGGACGGCGAACTCGTCATGTACGACGACCAGGGCGGCGGCGGTCGGCGGGAGACGTGGGACACTCTCAACCACGAGGCGTTCCACCAATACATCTTCTACCTGTACGGGAACGTCAGTCCGCACAGTTGGTACAACGAAGGCACGGGCGACTTCTACGGCGCTCTCGAATACAAGAACAAGCGCTTCACCCTGAAGGCCAATCAGGGGCGTCGCGACGAGATCAAGGCCGCGGTCCAACAAGAGAAGCACGTGCCGCTCGTCGACTTCCTGCGCATGAACCAGGCGGAGTACTACGGCACGAACAAGTGGGATGCCTCGGGCCTCCAGAACTACGCGCAGGGCTGGTCCTTCATCTACTTCCTGCGCACCGGCGCCAAGAACTTCCCGAAGAATTGGGAGCCGGCCTGGGAAGGCATCCTGGAGAAGTACTTCCGCGTGCTGGCGATGTCTGGTGACCTGAACCAGGCCGTCACCGAAGCGTTCCAGGGCATCGACATGGACAAGCTCGAGAAGGCCTGGGTTGCGTCGAACTGACGCGCAGGAACGTGCGCGCACGGGTGCGCGGCGCGGGCGGCGCGTGCGGCCTGCCCTGCCCGCCATGCGCGCGCTGTTGCCGGCGCTCGCGCGAGCGCGCGCGCTGCTGCCGGCGCTCGCGCGAGC
>Ga0105044_10002990_pt1 | contig 23104 bp, 20 predicted proteins | sample MAT01_FD_78092 | JGI IMG/M metagenome (GOLD analysis project Ga0105044, IMG submission 78092) | Freshwater microbial communities from Lake Fryxell liftoff mats and glacier meltwater in Antarctica - MAT-01 | ecosystem: Environmental > Aquatic > Freshwater > Ice > Liftoff microbial mat | place...
CACTCCCTCCATGACGACTTCTTCCCGGCCCAGCACCTTCATCCATAAGGGAAAAACCTTCATGATTGAGGATTTGCCAGTGGTCACACCGATGAAATAAAAAGTGGGAACCGACTTTTTTACGACCGTATAATTTTCTTTGTTCATGTAAATGCTCCTTGTGACTGTTATTTAGTTCTAGCGGCTTTTACAACTTGCACGAACTCTGCCGCTCGTTTTGATATTTCGTCAAATTTTTCGTCTTTTGCCAGTTGGGGTGGACAAAGCTCACTTCCCGCCCCAACAGCCACGACTCCGGTGGAAAACCATTCTGCAACATTTCCGGCGTTAACGCCGCCAGTGGGCATCATCGGGATGTAGGGAAATGGCCCTTTGAGTGCCTTGATATAAGCAGGCCCGCCCAGCGAACCCGGGAAGATTTTTATAACATCGACGCCCAGATTGTATGCCTGGAAAACTTCGGTGGGGGTTAATGCGCCAGCCATGGTTAATAATCCGCTCGCGATCATGCCTTTGACCAAGGTGGGCTCACAAATCGGGCTAACCAGAAAATTTGCACCAGCCTCTTTCGCAGAAATGGCTTGCTCGGGCTTGGTTAGGGTTCCCATACCAAGTACTATGCCATCGCCAAATTTCTTTGAAAGAGTTTGCACTACTTCTTCCGCATTGGGGGTGCTGTAGGTGATCTCGATACCCAATATGCCGCCGGCAACCAACGCTTCGACCATCTTGACTGTTAATTCAGGAGATGGGCCGCGAATGACAGCCAATACTCCCAGTTCTTTTACTTTTTCCAAAACTTCAGATTTATTCATTGTTTCTCCAAAAAAAATTTCATTATTAGCTAAGAGACCTGAAAGGCTGGCTTTTCACCTTTCAGCACTGCCAGGCAATCTCGCATTGCGAGCCAGCCCATAGTGCTTGTGGCTCCATCTGTTTGGGCGCCGAGATGAGGAGTGGCGACCACCTGCGGCAAGGCCAGTAGTGGGTTCTTGGGGTCAGGAGGTTCGACCGCAAAAGCATCCAGACCTGCTCCTTTGAGGTGGCCGCTTTGCAGCACTTTTAAAAGCGCATCTTCATTAATAGCTTCTCCGCGAGACGTATTGATCAGGAATGATCCTCTTTTCATCTTGTTCAAAAAGGCTTCGTTTACAATACCGCGCGTTTCAGGCAGCAGAGGAAGATGCAAGCTGACAAAATCTGCTTGACCGATTACCTCGTCCATGCTGGCAAGCTCGATGTGATTATCTTTCGCAAATGCAGCATCAGCAAAAGGATCATACGCTACAATCTTGCAGTCAAAACCGGAGAGACGGCGGGCAAGTTGTTTGCCAATCGCGCCTAGCCCTAGTATTCCGATAGTCTTCCCTTCAATGCTGATCCCTGAATAACGTGGAAATTTTCCTTGATGCACGGCTTCAACTGCTTCGGGGATCTGTCGAGCTAATGCCAGCATTAATCCAAGGGCGAGTTCAGCAACTGAGACTGAATTTGCTCCGGGGGTATTTGTAACGACTATACCTTTTTCCCGGGCAACAGCCAGATCTACATTGTCAAAACCGACTCCATAGCGTGAGATCACTTTGAGACGGTCGGCGCTTTTTAATGCATTTGCATCAATGCCATCAAGTCCTGCAATATATCCATCAATTCCCGGGAGCAATTGCGCAACTTCTGCAGATGTAAGCGGTTTTCCTGTTGGGTTGTATATTACTTCGCCGACCTGTGCTTCCAATTCTATTTTGAGACGGGCATCATTCTTGCCATACGAAGTGGGAGTAACCAGCAAGCGGCAATCTTTTAGATTCATTAAAGCCTCTGATTATTTGCAGCGTGGATTGTCAACAATTTCAGGACCGTTCACGCCATCAAGAACCAACTTCCTAAAACCTTGCTTTTCGATGGTGCCATAATCATGGCCGGCATTGGCAGGATAGGCGAAGAAAGTAACCAGATCCTCCTGCCGTGATGTGCATACTGATCTGTGTGCCCAGCGTGGCGGCACATAGAGTACTTTTCCGGGAGCAAGAGACTCCACTGAAGTGTCTCCTTCGGGCGTCTCCATCACCATGTAACCTTCTCCACGCATGCAATAATAGATTTCTGAGGTCGCGAGGACAGTGTGGAAATGCCCCTTGGTCATAAAGAATTCTCTTCCCACTTTTCCAGGATGGACGATCGAGACGCCCATCAGCAATTCGCCTTCCACTTCAGGGCGTTGAATTTCATATACTTCATAGATCAATTGATCCTCTGTGGAAAGCATTTTGTTGTAGGTTTCTTGATCCAAAAATTGACCACGCAGCGCGGACAGCCGTCTTTCGATGTGGTTATCCACTCTCGAAGGAATGACCTGGGGCATTGGAAGCGTGAAAGTAAAGGGTAGATCGATCATGTTGTTCTCCAAATTTGATTTAATTTATCCCGGCAAGCCGGCGGGCAATATTGCCGCCAATCATCTGTTTTCGAGCAGTTTCCGGGAAACCTTTTTTATTTAATTGATCTTGTATTTCGCCAGGCAGGCTTGCCAAACCCGCACCACCCCCAATGTAGTGATAAAGTTCAGCCTCGGCCATGTCTGTAGCGAGAGCGACTCGGTCTGAAAAACCGGCACTTACCATTTGTTCGATCAGCGGCCAAAGGTTTGTAGATGGGTCATACTTGGGTCTGTAAAATGTGTCATATTCAAGCAGTACCCCCAGACGTGCAAGTTCTTTGTGGAGGCCGACATCCGGTCTTTTGTCCATGTGGCATAAAACCAACTGGTTGGGTAATAGTCCAAGGTTCGTAAAATAAATACAGGCTTTCTCCGCCAGAGCGCCTTTTTCTGTGTGTATCTCCATGAGTACTTTTGATTTCAACGCGGCGGAGGCTGCACCTTCCAGGGCGGCATGGGGACAATCTGCCCAAGTGGCTTCGAGGGCAATTTTTATAAATCCAGCCCTGACAGGTGATGCTGTTTCCAGAGTTTCAAAAAGTCCCTGCTCAATTTCCGAACACAGGAAATCACAGACCTTTTGAGCCCTTGCTCTCCAGAACCAATAATTTTGAGGATAGTATTTTTTACGGTGAAAACCTGTGCATGCGATTAGATTGATATTGGACGCCATCGAAAGAGCTAATAGCTGGTTTCCGTCCCGACCACATCCTTCCGGCTGACAATCCAATAAAGTATTGCCACCTTTTTCGCGGTACTCAACCAGTTCCTTAAGGATGGCATTGAACTGATTTAGTATCGGAGCGCCGGGGTCTGCGCCCGGAACAGGTTCTATCCACACGTGATTGTGAGCATCTGTAATTCCCAGACATTCATATTGCAGAGGGCCCTGAACAGTAATTACTGGACGCGCCGTAGAAGGGACAGTGGGGGGAACAGTCATTTAATTTATGGTTCCAAAACGATTTTTAACGACTTTCGATCTTCAGCGGCGGCGAAAGCAGCTACAGCATCTTTTAAAGGGAAACGCTGGCTGACAATATCTGAGAGATCGACCAAACCGGAATTGACCATTTGAGTCGCCTGCCAACAATCAGCGGTGCTGCAAGCGGTGGTACCTGTGATCACTAACTCTTTGTAATGAACCAGATTGGAATCAAAATTGATCGTAGGACGGTCTTTGGGGAGTCCGCCAAAAAAATTGATCCTTCCGCTAATGGCTGCGAGGTCAAGAGCGCTTTCCTGTGCAACGTGGACAGGTGCTGCCACGATAATCACATCTGCTCCACGTCCCTGACTTTCCTCGTTCAGAACTGATTTTAGACTTTCTGATGTAGGATCAACCACCCGATCGGCGCCCATCCTTCTAGCTTGGGCAGCGCGGTCTGGAATGGGCTCGCTGACGATTACACGCCCGGCGCCTCGTGCTTTGGCAAGTTTGGTGTGCATCACCCCGATCGGACCCGCGCCGATGACCAACACAACTTCTCCTGGTTTGATGTTCAGTGCATTCTGTCCTCTAAGGACACATGCAAAAGGTTCCATCAAGGCAGCCACAGCCGAGTCAACGGTTTCGCTGACGGGAATCACATTGCCTTGTTGAACTGAGTTTGCAGGAATGCGAACATATTCTGCAAACCCGCCATCTGAGGTCACGCCAATGGCATCATAATTGGCGCACAGGTTGTTGTTGCCGGTGATGCATTGCTGGCAATGTCCGCATCCTGTATTGGGGGCGCAAAATACACGCTGCCCAACTGAATAGTCTTTAACTTCAATACTTACTTTGGCGATTGTCCCTACCACTTCATGACCCGGAATGCGGACTGTCCCAGGTGCGTACATACGATGATTCCCATGAAAAATCCGCAAGTCAGTTCCGCAAATACTCGCGCTCATAACTTTGACGAGTAATTCTCCTTTGCCAATTTTGGGAACCGGTACATCTTCCACGCGGATGTCGTTTGGACCATGATAAACAGCGGCTAACATTTTTTTCTCCATCACTTTTAATTTATTCACCCATAATTTCCTTCAAATAAACTGGCCGTTCCTCCAAAAAGGATTTTGTTCCGGCTAGAACACCTGCCACTGCCCAGCGGCCCTCAATTCCTCCGGCGCGTGGAGCGGTTTCAGTTTGGACACAGGTAATGAAGTGTTGCAATTCGTTGATATAAGCCCATTCGAATCGCTCGGGCCAGGTTCTGAAAATGGGTGAAATTAATCCCTGGTCACGATCTGTGCAGACCACAATGGATTGGCCTTTGAGTTCTCCGATTTGCATGATGCCTTTATCTCCGACGATCTCAACGCGCGCATCGTATCCATATCCGCAGGGGCATATCCCTGAGATCAGCCCCAACCCACCGCTCTCAAATTTAATATTGACGAGGGCGTTATCATAAAAATTTGGAGCATCCACATTATTGGCTGCACCCTTAAAGTTTGCAACCTCTGTGTATACTCGTTCATAGTTTGACCCCATCAACCAGCGTGTTGTATCCCAATCATGGCTGTTGACTTCAGCCAGCATGCCATTTGAGGTGCGCAGATCACGTGCCCAGGGCGGCGGCAAACCAGGACCATGAGTATTCGATTTGACCATCATGGGTTGACCGATCTCACCGGCTTCAATGCGCTGTGCAGCCGCAACAAACTCGGGATCAAATCTTCGCATAAAACCAAGCTGCAATATGACCGAGTTCTGGTCAACGACTTTATTGATCTCATCGCATTCCTGCAAATTAAGAGCCATCGGCTTTTCCAGGAACACATGCTTTTTATTTTCCGCTGCCAAAGCTGTGAGAGGCAGGTGGGTGGGTGTTGGGGTCGTAATAATTACAGCATCAAATTCAGCTTTTTCAAGCGCCATCTCAAGAGTGTCAAACTGGTTTTCGATCCCAAATTCAAGCGCGGTCTCTTCACGTATCTGTATCATCGGGTCAACAAGTGCAACGATCTTCCCGCCGGCAATATGCCGGGTGATTGCACGGGAATGGTTTTTACCGACTCGTCCAGCCCCGATCATACAGATTTGAATTGGTTTTTTCATTAAGAACTCCTCAATACTTTAAGTAATTTATTCTGACTATAGCTAAAAGATTAGCTCGCAAAAAATAAATCCAGTGATTGTTCCAAAGCAATGTATTTTTCGATCAGAGGTTTATAGATCTCATGATTAACTTTTGACGGAAGGGAGGGATTTCCGTTCAGGAAGGCAGTTTCTTCGGCATGGGCAGCAAGATCATTGATCAACCCAGCTGCTTTCCCTGCGATCATGGCAGCTCCCCAAACGCCAAATTCGTTGCCCTTCAACCTTTGGTAGGGAACATTGAGAACGTCAGCCTTGATCTGATTCCAAGCCCCGCTGCGTGCCCCGCCTCCAACCACACGTGCCTCCACCAGTCTTAATTCCGGTAGTAGTTCCGTTAGAATTTTTAGGTAATACGCGTATTCATATGCGACGCTTTCCAAAATTGAGCGCGCAAAATGAGCTTGTGAATGAGACCATGATACGCCCACCCATGCTCCGCGCATTTCCGGGCTGGAAGGACAGACGCGCCCACCAAGATGGGGTGAAAAGAACAACCCTTCAGAGCCCGGTGCAACTGCTTCAGCTAACGCGATCATTTCAGAATATAGTTCTTCAGATGTGGAAATAGCTTTTCCTTGGGTTGTATTAAAGAATTGATCACGGAACCAGCGAAGCGCAATCCCGCCGCCACCAATATAAGCAAGCGGATTCCATAAGCCGGGAATGACGGAGCGCATGGTTAACAATGCACGATTTTTTGTGTCCGCAACAAATTTATCTGTGCACCCTGCGAGGACTGCGGCGGTGCCAGCCACATCAAAGAGCATTCCGGGACGAACAATCCCCGCGCCAAGCGCATTTGCGGCTGTGTCTCCTGCGCCCGCTGCAATGAGTGTACCGGGGGCTAATCCAAATGCTTTTGCGGAACTTTCTGATACTTCTCCGACGATGTCGCACGGGTCAATGATCTTTGGGAGTTTTTCCATATCCAACCCAAAGTGTTCGCAAAGTTCATTAGACCAACTCGTTTTTTGGGCGTCGGAAAATCCTGAAAAATGGATGTACGTATGATCGATAAAAGCCTGGTCAGCTTTTAGACCTGCAATTTTTCCTGCCACGTACGTTCCCGGCATGACGAATTTTGCAGTTTTCCGGTAAATATCGGGTTGCTCGCTTTTCCACCACAACATCTTGGGACCATGATCACAAGTGGGTGGGCAGCCAGTAAGTTGTGTTACGCGGTCTCCAGCTTCCTTGTCCATCAACTCGATGAATGGTTGACATCGCATATCCAGCCACGAGTCAAATCTGGCGACTGGCTTAAAATCTTCATCGATAAGCCCAACGCCTGCCATTTGTGAATCAAATGCAATCGCGGCAATCGCTTTTGGTTCGATACCAGCTGATTCAATGCACTTCTTCACAGTTTGGGCTGCCGAGGTGTAGAAATCCTCATTTTCCTGCTCCACAACACCCGGCTTCGGGTAAAAAAGCGAGACTTCAACAGAAGCTTCCGAAATAAGTTTTCCGTCAATCTGATAGAGCGCGGCCTTGGTGCCGCTGGTCCCAAGGTCAACACCGACCAGGTATTTCTCTTGCATTGTTATCTCCAATACGGGCTTTTGGGAATTTTATTTTTTGGAATTATCGCCTTTAGAAATCTATGGAACATCTGAAATGCTTTGCCCAAATTCCACGGTTTTTGAGGCAGAATCACGCGACCTGAGCAATTCGACTTCAAAGCGCGAGCGGTCTCCACGGTGCAGCGCATGATAATACTCAATAGGTTGTCCATTCTCTGAAAAACTAATACTATCGAGCATTACTAAGGGAGCTCCACGTTCAATACCAAGAAGCGCAGCTTCTGACTCATTTGCAAGAACAGCCTCTATGTAGCGGCGCCCCTTTGCAATAAAAACACCGCCCTCTGTTTCTAAATATTCATACAGGGACCTATTGGTCAAATCGACGTTTGCAAGGGCAGGGCAGATCTCAAATGGAATGTAGGTTGTAACCAATTGAATAGGCTCTTCATTGATAAATCGCAATCTCAGAATGTCAATCACTTTTTCGCCTGGATTGATATTGAGAAAACGAGACACCTTTTCGTTTGCAGGGCTGACATTTTGGTGGAGCACCTTTGTAATAGGCTTAAGCCCGCGCTCTACCATATCCTGATAAAAGCCAGTCAGTTTTTGTGCGAGTCCTTCGCTAATTTTTGGCAGGGAAATAAAAGTTCCCTTGCCCTTTCGGCGATTGATTACTCCTTCGAGTTCTAGTTCCCTCAAAGCCTGTCGAACAACAGTCCGGCTGACTCGGTAGAGTTCGCACAAATCCTGCTCGCCCGGGATTTGATCGCCCGGCACCCAATTTCCCAATTGCACCTTTTCTTTTAAGATGTCCATTAATTGGATGTAATATGGGATACGACTCTCGAAATTGATAGTTTCATTCATATAGTACCGTCCCCAGTCCAAAGATGATTTGTTGTAATCCTGTTATTACAGCTTATTATAAGAAAAAGCATCCAACATGTCAATAGTATAAGCTTAAAAAATTTGGACTGTCCAAATCAGGAAGTTTGGCTTAATTGTTGAAATCCAACTCATTTTCTGGAATCTTAGATTTTTTAATCTTAAATCCCTTGCAATCTAATAAAATCATTGTATAATAATGTAATCCTGTAATGACAAGTTTATTCCTTGTTTAATAGATTTCAATAATCAAATATTAGGAGGCACAAAATGAAGGTAGGCATTGATAGTTATTGTTACCATCGCTTCTTTGGCGAGGTATATCCGGATCAGAAACCACCTGCAAAAAATATGACGATGCAGGATTTTCTAAAACGTGCCAAAGAATTGAAAGTTGACGGGGTTTCTCTTGAATCCTGTTTCTTCCCATCCACTAAACCCGCTTGGTTCAAAGACCTTAAGGCTCAACTTGATGAATATAAGTTTGACAGGGTTTATGCCTGGGGGCACCCGGATGGACTTGAACGAGGCAAAAACTGGACAGCATATGAGGAGATGGTTGCGAGTATTCCTAATGCCGTAGCTATCGGCGCAGATGTGATGCGTGTGGTGGGGAGCAGCTTGATGTTCCGGCATGAACCGCATGGACCTCAAATTAAAGCTCTTGTAAAAATGTTCAAAAAAGCAGTGAAAGTTGCCAAAGATGCAGGCGTGAAATTAGCTGTAGAGAATCACATCGATTTCACATCTGATGAAATTCTTCAACTACTGGGCGAAGTTGACTCTGAATCCTTTGGACTGAACTTTGACACTGGCAATTTCCTTCGCCTTCTCGATGATCCCATAAAAGGTATGGAAAAACTTGCACCGTATGTGCTCGCGACTCACGTCAAGGACTTGATGCCAGATAAGAACGCGCGGCCAACCGATTGGCATTTCTTTGCTGGGGTTCCGGTTGGAAAGGGACTGATCAATAATCAGGCGTTGGCCCAATTGCTCCATAAGGCCAACTTCAAAGGATTCCTAGCGGTTGAGATCGACCACCCGCACACAGATTGGACTGAACGGGAAGATGAAGCAGTCGCGCTAAGCATAAAGGAATTAAAGAAGATTGCTAAAGCATTGAATTAATTCATCCACTCCCGAGCGAGGGACATCCTCACGCTCGGGAGTTTACTTAAACTAAAAAGGAGAGGACACCCTTGAAAAAAGTTAATGTGGCCATTATTGGAACCAAGTTCATGGGCAAGGCGCATAGCAATGCCTGGACTCAGGCTCCGAAGTTCTTTAGTGTTGGCCTAACTCCAGTTTTAAAAGTTGCTTGCGGACAGGATGAAAAAGGAACAAGCGACTTTGCAAAAAATTGGGGTTGGGAGGAATCAGTCAGTGATTGGAAAAAAGTGGTGGAGCGCCCGGATATCGACATAATCGATATCTGCACTCCGACCTACCTACATAAAGACATCGTGATTGCGGCTGCTAAAAATGGCAAGCAGATATTTTGCGAAAAACCAGTTGCTCTCAACTTTGCCGAAGCCAAAGAAATGTATGAAGTTGCCGAAAAGGCTGGTGTCCTGCATTATCTTAATCACAACTATCGGCGGACTCCAGCCATCGCTTTTGCCAAACAATTGATCGAAGAGGGAAAGATCGGACAAATATTCCATTGGCGTGGAACCTATCTTCAGGATTGGATTACAGATCCGAACTTTCCCTTGACGTGGCACTTGCAAAAGAAGTTTGCAGGAGCAGGCCCGCATTATGATTTGAATTCCCACAGCGTTGATCTTGCCCGTTATCTGATCGGCGAAGTGGAAACAGTTTCCGCAATGATGAAAACATTCGTGACCGAGCGACCATTGCCCGGTAAGGATGCTGGCACCTTCAAGTCTGGTTCTGCTGCTGCAGAAATGGGGCAGGTGACTGTCGATGACGCGGCATTCATGATCGCAGAGTTCGAAAATGGTGCCTTAGGCTCATTTGAGTCGAGCCGGTTTGCCAGCGGACGTAAGAATTTCAACTACTTTGAAATATATGGAAGCAAAGGCAGCCTGACGTTTAATCTTGAACGCATGAATGAACTTCAATTCTTGAACTTGGATGACCCGGCGGATGAACAGGGATTTAGAACGATTTTAGTGACAAATTCCACACATCCATATATCGAGGGTTGGTGGCCGCCCGGACATATCATTGGTTATGAGCACGAATTTACGCATGCAGTTGTGGATTTCCTGGCCGCCATGGACAAAGGCACAAAGATAACGCCTAACCTGTATGATGGAATGAAAGATATGCAGGTACTTGAAGCGGCTATTATTTCGGCGACTTCCGGCCGAAGGGTTACTGTTTCAGAAGTCAAGTAAAGTTTGCTCGTTCTGCTTATAGAGAAAGTTGATTGCATTGTGAGGGACGGGATGATAAAGATTCCCGTCCCTCTTCCAAATGAACTCTATTGAACATTAGTTGGAGAAAATTATGAAGGCGAAACTTGTCCCAATTTACTTTAAAACAGCTGACGACCCGGATTTTGTAGCCCAGACGCAAAAACTTCATGAACTTCTTTCAAATGAAGCAGAAATATTGAAGCCTGTTCTATTGGGAGCAGACCTGCCAGAAACAGACGGCGTGATATTCCCGCAGATGCTGGGAGAGGCCTATCGGGAATTGGAGAAAATCCAAAGACTTCCACAGCCGCTTATGATCGTCACCTCTGAATTCGGCACAGTCTCTATGTGGGATTGGGAAATTAATAGCTACCTGACTGCCAAGGGAATTAAAGTGATTGGTCCTACAAGTCTGGAAAAAACCAAACAAGTTTGCCGGGCTTTCGCATTAAAACGACAATTGAAACATTCTAAATTATTAGTGTTTCAAGATAACCCAGCCAGCGGCGGGGGAAACCAGGATGAAATCTTCAAGCGATTCTACTGGTGGGAACCGGAATGCATCAATGCGATAGAGAAAAAATATGGCGTCAGTGTTGTAAAAAAGAGCTTCAAGAAAATGGCAGAAGATGCAAGAGCCATTTCTGATGAGTCCGCTCAGAAAGTCTGGGACCAGAGGAAAGCCAGCACCCCTGTTGGGAAAATCACCAACCGTGCGATCTTAAGTGCTGTGAAGACCTATATGGCTGTAAAGGCTGAGCTTGATCAGGACCCGGACATTATTGCTGTTGGCATCAATTGTTTGAACGAATCAAAGTTTTCTGAAACCACGCCCTGCCTGGCTTGGAATCTACTTTATGAAGAGCAACGTATGGTATGGGGCTGTGAGGCGGATCTGGTTTCAATGCTTACCAAGGTTCTGATCGGTAAAACCCTTGAGGTACCATTTATGATGACTAACCTTTACCCGTTCCAAATGGGTAATGCGGCATTAAAACATGAGCATATCCCAAATTTCCCTGATGTCGAAGACGCCCCAGAAAACTATATACTTGCTGCTCACTGCGGATATTTAGGTGTGGTTCCACAGTCATTTTCAACGGAGTGGAAATTACAGGAGAAAGTCCTGACAATCGTTGATGATAACGCAACTGCAATTGATGCGCGGCTTCCGGAAGGAGATATTACTCTCGTTAAACTTATGCCACCTTTTGACCGCTGGTCAGTTGTGGAAGGTGATTTGCCAAAGTATGCACAATTTGAGAACTCACATTGTTTGAATGGGGCAGTAATCCATGTTTCAAATGGAAAACGCCTCGTGGATGATCTGGTTTCGCACCATTACATCATTACTACCGGACACAATTTGAACGATCTGGAAGCGGTCTCTAAAGTATTTGATCTTGAATGTATTAAGCTTTAGGGTTTAGGGATAGGAAAGATTTCTTGGAAAGTAAGTTGCTGGTTTAATAAAGGGCAATTAAAGTCAGATTATGACAAAATAAGTCATAAGTTGTCATAAGTCTTACAAAACTATTGACAAGTAAAACGCAAGTTGCTATAATAACATGTAATGATGTAATTAATAGTTCTTGTTCTACAACTTACCCGTTTATATTTTGGCTACAATCTTTAGAGTTATATAAAAATTGGATCAAGCAATAGCTGATTCACGTTTTAGTGTTCTTGATATTCATTTATGTCTATAGTTGATTATCCTGCCAACTTCAAAAAGAGAGCCATAATCGTAATGGGAACTGCCCGCGAACTACTGCAAAAGAAATTAAGAACACTTCATTCTCCGGAGATGCCAATATGGCTATATCAGGCTGAATCTTTGCCAAACCGTAATTTCATTACCGATTCAGAAAAAGAACTGATCGACCTAGTCCGTAAGTATGGGGAATTTTCAAAAGCAGACCTGGTTACTTATACAGATTATTCCCGGACCAAAATCACAAGTTGTATTGACTCCCTTCTCAACAAAAAGATTATCATTGGGAATAATGCCACTGAATATACCGGCGGACGACGCTCCAAGACGTTTAGTCTCAATGGGGATTTGGGTTTGGTGGCTGGTGTCGATATTGGAGCAACGAGCGTTGATCTTGGTATTGCAGATTTTACCGGCAAGCTTCTTGTGCGTTATTCTGAACCTGCATCCGTAAGGAATGGACCGATTAAGATATTAGGCCAGGCATGTTCGTTGCTTGAAAAAATGCTCAAGGAGAATAATTTGAGCTCTGAGAAGTTGAATGGAATCGGGATTGGTGTTCCTGGTCCGGTAGATTTTTCAGCGGGAACATTGGTGTCACCTCCAATCATGCCTGGATGGGATCGTTATCCAATCATTCAAACCGTGCAGCAATGGTTCCCATCCGCTAATGTTGTTGTAGATAATGATGTAAATGTAATGGCGTTAGGAGAAATTTATCAGGGTGCCGGCAAAGGAGTCGACAACCTGATTTTTGTTAAAATTGGGACTGGTATTGGTGCTGGAATTATCTGTGAGGGGAAAATTTATCGTGGATCGAGCGGGTGCGCGGGTGATATCGGTCACATTGAGGTAAATAAATCCGGTCCACTTTGCCATTGTGGCAACAAAGGTTGTTTGGAAGCAGTTACCGCAGGACCAGCGATCGCTGAACGATCATTAATTGGAGCAAAAGAAGGCAAGAGTCCAATTCTATTGAGGCTTTATGAAAAGAATGGAAATACCCTCCGCGCTGGAGATGTTGGAGACGCTGCAAGAGAGGGTGATGCACTGGCAGTAGAAGTCATTCGTGAGAGTGGGCAGTTTATCGGCGACGTACTCGCCGGTCTGGTTAATTTTTATAACCCCAGGGTAATCGTGATAGGTGGTGGGGTAAGCAATCTTGGTAATCTTTTACTTTCTTCAATTCGCCAAACCGTTTTAAAACGTTCCACGCCTTTAGCAACTCGCAATCTTCATATCGTTTTTTCCGAGATCGGCCCCGACGCAGGGGTAATTGGCGCAGTCAATTTGGCGATGGATTATATGTTTACGATTACCTCAGGTAATGGTGAACGGGATTAAGGAAGATATGAAATTTGGCGTAAACACATTTGTTTGGGTCTCGCCGTGTACAACAGCGGCAGTAAAAGAAATCGCTCCAAGTGTAAAGGCGATGGGCTTTGATATTCTTGAGATCTCAGTCGAAAACCCCAACTTGATCGATTCACATGTTGTTAAGGAAATATTGAAGGAAAACCAATTGGAAGGCATTATTTGCGGAGCATTTGGACCAGATCGAAACATATGCAGCCAGGATCCAAAAATCCGCGAGAATGCAAAGAGCTATATCCGTTGGCTAATCGACGCTGCTTCTATAATTGGCTCAGAAGTGGTTTGTGGCCCCATGTATTCTTCTGTTGGGAAAGATCATCTTGAGGATGATGTTGCTAGAAAACAAGAATGGGATTTGGCTGTTTCCGGGGTTCGAGAAATGGCAGATTATGGAGCAGCAAAGGGTATTAAATTAGCATTTGAACCTCTTAATCGCTTTGAAACGGACATGATCAATATAGTTTCGCAAGGAAATAAATTTATTGCAGATGTTGAGCGAAAAAACGTTGGTTTCCATTTGGATACTTTTCACATGCACCTTGAAGAGAAAAACAGTGCAGAAGCGATTCGAGAGGCAGGGAATAAAATTTTCCATTTTCATGCATGTGAGAACGATCGCGGAATTCCAGGAACAGGTCAGGTGTACTGGAAGGAAGTCGCACAGGCTTTAAAAGATGTTAACTATGATGGGCCGGTTGTGATCGAATCGTTTACGTCACAGGTGAAAGAGATCGCCCGTGCGGTATGCATTTGGCGGGAGATTGCTCCAAGTCAGGATGTGATTGCAACACAAGGCTTGAAGTTCTTGAAATCCATATTGACTTAATGGATATCTTGAAAAAGATGAGGTACTTATGACAGAAGAGTTGAAAGAAGTCGTCGAAGAAAAAAATAACCAGCTTGAGCCATTGCTGGAGGCCCGAAGCATTACCAAGCGGTTTCCAGGCGTCCTTGCCTTGAACGGTGTTTCTCTCAAGTTTATGCCGGGTGAAGTGCACGCAGTAGTTGGCGAGAACGGTGCCGGGAAATCTACATTGATGAAGATCGTGGCTGGAGCGTATATTCCTGATTCAGGGGAAATCCTCCTTCAAGGGGAACGGGTATCATTCAACCACCCGCGGGAAGCTCAGCTAAAAGGCGTGAGTATCATTTATCAGGAATTCAACCTCCTGCCCGAACGAACGGTGGCGCAAAATATTTTCCTGGCCAGGGAACCCGGGAAGTTCGGCGCTTTGAATGTTGCCGAATTGAACAAGAATGCGGTCTCGGTTCTCAAGGAAGTGGAAGCCGATCAGCTGATCAGCCCCACTAAGATGTGCCATTCTCTATCGGTCGCCGAACAGCAGATCGTTGAGATTGCGAAAGCCATTTCCTTTGATTCTAAAGTCCTGATCATGGACGAGCCGACCGCCTCTCTGACTTTAACCGAGGTGAAAATCCTGACTGACCTAATTAGGAAACTCAAAGCACGCGGGATGGCCGTCATTTTTATTTCCCACCGCCTGATCGAGGTGTTCGATATTGCAGAAAAGATTTCAGTCCTCAAGGATGGCGAACTGGTCGGGACTGTGATGACCAAGGATACGACTCCCCAGGAGGTCGTACATATGATGGTCGGACGCGATTTGGATCACTATTTCCCGCCGCTTGGAAAACCGGAAGATTTTGGCGATGTTGTGCTGCGAATCAGAAACGGCAACAATGATTTTCTGAAGGATATAAACCTGGAATTGCGCAAGGGCGAGATTCTGTGTGTTGCAGGCCTGCAGGGCTCCGGACGGACCGAGCTGGCTCAGTCCCTTTTTGGGGTGACCCCTTTCAAGACCGGCACGCTGGAGGTCAGCGGGAAGATAAGGAATATTAAGAGCCCTCCGGATGCTATCCGTCTGAAAATGGGTTTCGTCACAGAAGACCGAAAAGCCGAGGGATTGCTGCCAATGCAACCCATCCGGGATAATATTCTCCTTACAGTGCGTACGCTCCAACCGCTGTTCGAGTTCATCTTTAAGGACGGCATCCGCAGTTCCAGGACGCTGGTGCCGACTCTGGCAAAACAGGTGGATCTTCGCGCAGATACTTTTGACCGGGAAGCTCAATTCCTCAGCGGTGGAAATCAGCAGAAAGTCGTTCTATCGAAATGGCTTTCTACAAAAGCCAACATCTTCATTTTTGACGAACCCACCCGCGGGATTGATGTTGAAGCAAAGGCAGGCATCCACGATATGATACGCGGACTTACCAAGGAAGGCATTGCGGTTCTGATGATTTCGTCAGAACTGCCTGAGGTCCTGGGAATGAGCGATCGCATCCTTGTCATGCGCGATGGACGCATCGCGGGAGAGCTCCCTGCAAAATCTACTGAGCAGGATATTATGCTAATGGCAACAGGCCACACAAAAGATCAGGATGCAAACAACAATGCATCGGAAGGAAAGGAATAATATGACGACCTCTCTTGCTTCAGAGAACCGGCTCAAACGAATTTTCCGGTCTGCCAATATTCCACCGGTTTATTATTTCTTGATCTTTGTTTTCCTCTTCAGCGGGATCCTGGATCAATTTCTTGCGGATGGACAAATTTTCAGCAATCCATTAATTATGCTGAATATCATCGTCCGGTCAGTTGCTTTGGGGATCGTTGCAGTTGGGCAGACCCTGGTGCTGATCGGCGCTTCCATTGATCTTTCCGTTGCTTTTACGATCAGCATCACTGCGGTGATGTCCTCCTACATCATGCAGGGAAAAACCGAGAATGTCCCTGTGGCCATTGCAGGCGTTTTTCTAATTGGGATTGTGATCGGGTTGATCAATGGATTGATCATCACCAAGCTTCGGGTAAATCCTTTCATCGCCACATTGGGAACAGGTCTGATCATCAAAGGCATCATTAATGCCAGCTTCTCTAATTACACCGGCAGCGTTCCTCAAGCCTTTGAATACTTTGGGTATGGAAAGATCGGGCCGATTCCAGTCTCGATAATTATCTTATTTTTGGTCGTCATCATCGGATGGTTCATTCTTGCTAGGACCAAATTTGGCGCCCACCTGTATGGTGTGGGCGGCAACTCCGAAGTAGCCCGTCTTTCCGGCGTGCGGACAGACAGGGTGTTGATCGGAGCACATGTTTTGTGCAGCGTGACTGCAGTGCTTTCCGGCATGTTCCTGGTCAGCTTGATGCGATCAGGCGCTCCCTGGGTGGGTCCGAATGGTTTCTATGATCTTAATTCCATCGCTGTTGCAGTGATCGGTGGAACTTCTCTTTCCGGAGGTAAGGGGGATGTCTGGGGTACCCTTGCGGGTGTATTAATTTTCGGGATCCTGAGCACTGCTTTCAACCAATTAGGTGTAAACCCTTATTTGAAGACCGTCTTCCAGGGATTGATTATCGTACTTGCGGTGGCCAGTTACACCATCCGCTCGAAAAAAGAAGCGGCTTAAGGAGTAATCGAATGACAGCCTCTACAGTTTCTGCGCAAGGTTCTTCTACCAATTTCAACCGAAAGTTTTGGGGTTGGATCAGGAGGATTCCTCCTGTTTACCCCATGTTTCTGTTAATCTTTATCATTTTGGGTTTTCTGAATCCCAGGGGATATCAAACCATGAATGGCATTATGACCTACCTCCGCCCATCGTCGCCATTGGCTGTCTTGGCTATCGGCGAGATGGTGGTCTTGGCGCTTGGCGGGTTTGATCTTTCGGTTGGCGCGATGGTTACCTTCGTGGTATTGGTGAGCTCAAAATTCCTGGCCAATGACCCCGCCAATGCGCTTCCGAATATATTGATGTTGATCGGTTTTGGCGTGCTTGTTGGTTTGATAAACGGGCTGGTGGTTAGCTTCCTCAAGGTGCCTTCTTTCATCACGACCTTGGGAATGATGATGGTCGTGCGCGGTGCCGCCCTTTATTATGTAGGTGGGGCACCACAGGGATATCTTACCGATAACTTTCGTGCGTTTGGCCGGAACTATATTCAAAACGTGCCATTTTTTACGAGGATCCCATACGCATTTGTTATTCTGATCATTCTGGCGACGATCGCTTATTTCATCTTCCATCGTACAAATTATGGCCGGCAGATCCTTGCGGTTGGCGATAACATGCGGGCCTCACAGCTTTCCGGCGTCAGGGTAAAACTTATCCGCGTGATGACCTTCGTTTTCTGTAGTGTTTTTGCTGTCCTCGGTGGGATCATGATTGCGGGGACCGGTGGCGTAAATGTCACCATTGGGGAAGGGATGGAAATGCAGGCGATTGCGGCCTGTGTCATCGGTGGCGTTCTGCTTGGAGGTGGAAAGGGCAATGTAATAAATGTTGTTTTTGGCGCATTTACCTTACAAGCGATCGTCAACCTTTTGAATCAGCTCGGTTTACCCAAGCCGTATACGGATGCAGTCCAGGGCTTGATCATTATTGGAGTTGTGGCTTATGCAGCGCTCAGCACAATGAAAAAGCGGTAAACGATCTTGATGAAAACTAGCTGGGTTCGTTATTTCATGTTTTCACCAGAGAGAATATTGATGATTGATAAAGGAGGTGGTATACAAACAAATAGTGAATGAAAGAGATATAACTGTCATTACGTAAACCAACATCTAGATATATTTTGATAAGGAGAAGAAAAATGAAAAAAAGTATTTTGTTAGTTGTGGTTCTTGTATTGTTGCTTGCAGCCTGTCAACCCGCTGCAGTAGCGACTGAAGCACCCGCAGTGGAGGCTCCCGCAGCGACTGAAGCTCCCGCGGCGACTGAAGCCCCCGCGGCGACTGAAGCCCCTGTGGCAGCTGCCAACCCTGGTTTGCAGATGGAATCCGCCCAGGTTGCGCCACAGTTCTTCAATGATGAAGATTATGCAAAATCAAAGGAATTGATGACTGCCTCACCCCTCAATCCCAATGATCCGATCTATCTCCAGTACCTGGTGGAAACCCCGACCGATATTAGCAAGTACCCGCAGTATGCCAGCTTCGCCGGGAAGGAACCACCCTTTAACCTCTGCTTCTCCAACGCTGGCGTCAATAATCCCTGGCGCGTGACCGGTTATGTGACCATGCGCGAACAGGTTGAGATGCTGCGCGCTGAGGGCCTAGTGAAGAATTTCTATCATCTCGATGCCGCAGGCGATGATGCCAAGCAGATCGCTGACATCACAGACATCATCAATACCCCTGGAAAATGCGACATCCTGATCGTTGCGTCCAATACCTCTGAAGCCCTGACCCCCATCGTGGAAAAGGCTTGCGAAGTCATGCCGGTTGTTCAGTTCGACCGCTATGCCCAGACCGATTGCCCGGTTGTTTCCGAGCGGCCGATCGGTGGATATGCCTTCGGTATTTCCGGTGCCCAGAAAGTCGTCGATGATCTCGGACCCGAAGGTGGGAACGTACTTGCCTTCCGCATTCTCCCGGGTGTAGACGTGCTTGAGCAACGCTGGGGTGCGGCCCGCAAGATCTTTGAAGAGAATCCCCAGATCAATGTCATCGGTGTTGAATTTGTCGCCTATGATTCCTTCAAAGCCAGCACCGTCGTGAGCGATTACCTGGCGAAATATGGCACCATTGATGCCGTCTGGATGGACGCTGGCGGTACAGCTGTGACCATCCTCGAAGCCTTCGAGGATAACGGAGCTGACTATCCGAAAGTAATGATCGGTGAAGACCAGCAGGACTTCCTGGAATATTGGAAGGCAAACGATATCAATGGCCTTGCCCCCACCTTCCCAACCTACCAGTGGCGCACCGCAGTATTGGCTTCAGTTATGTTCCTTAAGGGCGAGACTGTCCAGAATGACTGGATTATGCCCCAACCGGATGTCAACGATGCCAACCTGGATAAATTCATTGGAACTGGAATGCCCCCGCTGTACTACGTAATGAGCGGCGCGGAAGACATGACCAACTGGCCGGATGCCTGGAAAGCTCTTGATATCAACAAGTACCAGGATGTAATGCCGTAGGCTCCAAGAATATTTTTTTAGAAATGAGCCCGCTCGAGTTTCGGGCGGGCTCATTTTCAAAGCAAGCATCAAATCCATGAAAGGAGTTGTCCATGATCGAGATCGGTTTTCATACAGATGCATTTAACAGCAGTTATTGGAATTTCGAGCAGTGCCTTCAATGGGCACAAAAAAATGACGTGCATTGGATCGAATGCGGCATGATCGATGGGGTGAGTTGGATCCACGGCTTAGGATATCAACCCCATGTCGCTATGTGGGAAGACCCTATGATGTGGCGCGAAAAAGCGGAAAGTTATGGTGTTAAGTTCTCTCAGATCGATGCTGCTTTCCCAATGTCCCTGCCGGAAGGCGCGTCGCTTGGCGTGGAGTACGTGCTCCGCACGATCCGTTGGGCATACCTTGCAGGATGTGACCATATTGACACCACAGATGACCGCTTTGCGCCAAAAGGACTGACCAACGAGCAAGCGTTTGATATGATGAAAAGATCATACGGCCAGATTATTGAAGTTGCTGAACGTTACAAAATGATCATAGATATCGAACCTCATGGATATTACACAACCAAGCCCGAGTTTATGGAAAAAATGCTTGCATTTGTGGACAGCCCTTATCTGCGCATGAATATGGATACCGGCAATACCTTCATCGCTGGACAGGATCCTGTTGCTTTTCTGCAAAAGTTCAAGAATAAAGTTAGTCATGTTCACGTTAAAGATGTCAGTGATGCCCTGGCAGCTTCATTACGTGGTGAATTAACAGGAATTGCTGTCAGCCAATGTGCAATTGGGGATGGTGTAAACACAGATAACATCAAGAAGTGTTTCGACGTTCTCGTGGATATTGGTTATGACGGTGTCGTTAGTTTGGAATGTGAAGGACAGGGCGGTCCGATGATCGAGAAAAGCCTCGGCTTCGTGAGCAAAATTGTTGAAGACGCGAACAAGCGCCTTGCAGCCAAAAAATAGTTAAACCAAACAAAAGGAGAATAAAAATGGGAAAAATTTTTTTGGGCGTGAATATGGAATTCGTTCGGTCCCATGATAAACCGTTTTCCTGGGGAGTCGAAAAAGCGGCTGAGATTGGTTATAAATATATTGAGCCTATGGTACACCTCGGACGCGAACTGCTTAGTGAGGCGCGTTACTTCCACAGTGTATCAATGTATGATGATCCGCGATGGGCGCGTGATTTGTGTGATAAGCATAACATCAAAATGTCCGGGCTTTCAACTCACACTCCCTTGTGCAAACCTGAGATTAGTGTCGAATATCTGAAACAGGCAATCCGTTGGGCTTCTGACGCTGGCGCACCCGTGGTGAATACAGATGAAGGTCCAAAACCAGAGTGGACAACGAAAGAAATGGATTACCAGTTGATGACCTATACCCTCAAGGAAGCATCAATGGTGGCAGAGCGTTATGGGATCAAGATTGGACTTGAACCACATCAACAATACAGCAAATCGCAGGAAGGCTTGGATAGTATTTATGATCTGGTGAAATCTCCGTCGATTGGCATCAACTATGACACTGGCAACAGTTATCTGGCTGGCACTACAGACACATACGAATGGTTAACCCATGTGAATGACCGTCTGGTTCATCTGCATGCTAAAGATATCAGTTTGTCCCAAAGCAGTGCAGAAAAGGGCAAAATAACCGGCACCCCCGTCGGTTGCGCTTGCGGCGATGGCGTTGTGGATTGGAAAAGAGTGATTGAAACTGTCAAAACCTGCCCGGTCGATATTGTCTTCAGTGTTGAATGTGGAACTGTTCCCGATGCGATTCGCAGTTTTGAACATTTAAGCAAGCTGATCTAAAATTGATCATGGGAATGGCACTTTACTGCCATTCCCATTTGCAGCCATTACATGAAATATTATCTTGTTTTCATTTTTTGTAAATATTCGGAGGAAATATGAAGTATCCTAAGGTTGCTGTCATCGGGTTGGGCTTCATGGGTCGGACGCACATTCAAGCACTACGCAGATTGGGGGTTGAGGTCCATGGGGTGGCAGGCATAAATGAGGATGAGGCAAAAAATGCGGCAGAAGAGCTTGCAATACCAAAATGGTACCAGAGCTTTGATGAAGCCATAGCTGACAACGATGTCAAAGTGGTGCATTTATGCACACCCAATAACCTTCATTTCCAACAGGCAAAGAAATCGCTTGAAGCAGGTAAACATGTGCTTTGCGAAAAGCCTCTTGCGCTGACGACAGGTGAATCAAGAGAATTGGCTAATTTGGCGCAAATGAAAGACCTGATCACAGCTGTCAACTATAACTTGCGGTTTTACCCAATTTGTCAGGAAGCTCGCGCCCGAATTTTAGACGGCGATATTGGTACTCCTTATTTAATCCATGGGGCCTATTTGCAAGACTGGCTTTTTTATAAAACAGATTGGAATTGGCGCCTCGAACCCGAACAGGGCGGTGATTTGCGCGTGGTTGCTGATATCGGCACTCATTGGATGGATCTGGTAACGTATCTCACCGGGTTAAAAATCACATCGGTGATGGCTGAATTTTCCATTGTTCATCCACAACGCTTTCAGCCTGCCGGCGAAGTCGAGACGTATGCCGGAAAAATTGAAGAGAACCGTTCAAACAAGGAAGTCACGATCATGACCGAGGATGTGGCAGTGATCCTGTTTCGGTTTGAAAACGGAGCCATTGGAAGCGTTAATCTGTCGCAGGTATCGGCGGGGCGCAAGAACTATTTTTGGTTTGAGATTAGCGGCTCAAAATCTGCAATGCGCTGGGATCAGGAAAATCCAAATGAATTGTGGATAGGCAAACGCGACCAGGCAAACGAATTACTATCAAAGGATCCATCCTTATTCCACCCTGAAGTACGGGCGCTAACCGGTTTTCCTGGAGGCCACGCAGAGGGTTATCCCGATACTTTTGTTCAGGTATTTCGCCAGTTCTACTCTGCTGTAACATCTGGTAAAATGCCAGAAACAGGAAAATTCGCCACATTTAGTGATGGACATCATGAAATGCTTTTATGTCAGGCGATCCAACAATCAGCAAAAGAAAAACGCTGGGTGGAGATTGAAGAGATAATCGAAAAATAATGACTTGAACGCCAAAACAATAAACGAATTTTTTGTGGAGAAGCTAATATGCGAATCGGAGTCTTTTCAGTAATCTTTCAACAACTTCCTTTTGAGCAAGCGATTGATAAGATTTTATCTTACGGAGCCACTGCGGTTGAGATTGGAACCGGTGGATTGCCCGGGGCTCATCACTGCCCAATTGATGACTTGTTGGCAAGTGCAGAAAAACGCCAGGCTTATCTCAGTGCTGTAGAAAAGCGCGGCATGATTATCAGCGCTTTTAGCTGCCATTGGGATCCGATTGGACCGGACAAGAAAGTAGCCTCTGCTTCTGACGAGATTTTTCGCAAGACGGTCAGGCTGGCTGAAATGTGTGGAGTTCCAGCGGTGAATGTTCTATCTGGTTTGCCGGCAGGCTCGCCGGTAGACACGATGCCAAATTGGGTCACCTGCCCATGGCCGCCACACTTTGCTGAAATTCTGGATTACCAGTGGAACAAAGTCGCCATCCCCTATTGGAGCAGCGCAGCTAAATTTGCTGAAGAGCACAATGTCAAGATCGGTGTGGAGATGCACCCAGGCATGATCATTTACAATGTTGAGACCATGCTGCGTATGCGTGAGGCTTGTGGCCCGGCGATGGGATGCAATTTTGACCCCAG
>Ga0105044_10002993_pt1 | contig 23079 bp, 17 predicted proteins | sample MAT01_FD_78092 | JGI IMG/M metagenome (GOLD analysis project Ga0105044, IMG submission 78092) | Freshwater microbial communities from Lake Fryxell liftoff mats and glacier meltwater in Antarctica - MAT-01 | ecosystem: Environmental > Aquatic > Freshwater > Ice > Liftoff microbial mat | place...
GCATATCAGCCTGGGGCAAGAGAATCCGCGAATGCGGATGAACGCCGCCCCAGGTTGATATCTCACAGACGTTGAATGGATCTCTGCACGCAATCAGCGATTCGCCGCCTGGTGCCCTCCGTAATGGGGCTCGTACCTGGTCCCTGTTCGACAGTGGAATCGCCATATAGACTGCGTCAGCGATCAGGCTCGCAATGGTGCGAGCTTTACTTACTTTTGAGGCTGCTGCAGTGAATAAGAAGCAACTCACGGAGACGGACATCCGTACCAAGTTCATCACTCCTGCGCTGGTTGGTTCAAACGGCGACAAATGGAACCTGGCTACATGCGTGGGTTATTCCGGAAGACGTAGCATTTGCCGCGATTGACAGGTTGCCTGGGAATGCGTCCGGAACCAACAAGACTGTCGAAATATCTGCAGACGACCATAACTTGAAGAACGCGCCATTCGCTCCAGGTTTCGAACCGTACTATCTGAAGTCCCCGTTAACGGCCCGCGAAATTGAAAAATTGCTGGAAGCGATCAAAACTGACGACCTCATCAAACAGGAACGGTTGGCCGCTGAAGAAGACCACATAACGACGGGCGATACCGACAACGCCGACAATACAGAAGCAACCGATGATTGGAGCGGTGAGTCAACGCCAACTTACACCGCGGAGACGGTGGCATTTCTTCTGGAGTTACCAGCTCACTCCGAAGACGGGCCGTGGCACGAAAGCAACAAAAAGCGGTTTCAAACCGTCCTGCGTGATCCCAGCCAAGACCTCGTTGAAGCACTTCGGGCGCAGTATATTCAGCCACTAAGCCCAGTGGTCGCCGGAGGCAAACGACATCTGTCAATCCTCAAAAAGAACGACTACGGAAAAGGAGGATATCACGATCACTACTGGTTCGCGTTTTACGATCCCAAAGCGGGCAGCAAGACGAAGTCCGTACAGTTGTACGTTCGGTTTCTCGGCAGTGAAAAGGTTTGGCGGTATGGCTTCTCGATGGGCAATTACTGCGATGAATATCTGGAGCGATTGCTGACCACATTACTCGCGCATTCGCAAGCCACTGCTGAATACGTAAGAACCGCCCCGTCAGGCACCATTGTGCGGCTGGAATCGACCGACACCACAACGAACCTTACCATCGACGAACTCGCGAGTCGATTGGCAACCGGTAGTGACTCCACGCTGGGGACTGGTGTTCCGCTCTTCAACGTCATGCTGATTCGAGAACTGCCGCTTGAAACGTTGGCAGAACACGCGGAAGGTCTGGTTGACGAAGTTGGCGCGTATTTCCGCTGGGCCTGGCCATTTTTTGAAGCGTCCGTTGATGGCAACTGGATCGTTGGTAAGAAGGCAACCTCTAAACCGGATGAAGATGAGACCGGCGACGTGGACGAAAATGCGCCACAGTCCATCGAAGCTCTCGCGGAACTAACGGCGTTGCCCGAAGAGTTCCTCTCGAAACTGGAGGAAGCGCTGTGGTCAAAACAGCAGGCTGTTTTGGTTGGCCCGCCGGGCACCTCCAAGACCTACGTCGCCCGCCAGTTCGCACGTTATTTCGTTCGCCAACGACAGGGCCACCCGCAAGGACGTTTCGACGTGTTGTACATGCACGCAAACTGGGCGTATGAGGATTTCTTCGAGGGCTTAAAGCCGGTCTCGAAAGACGGCGCGTTAAGCTTCGAAGCGAAGCTGGGATTCTTTCTCCAATGGGTTGAGCAATTGAAAGACTACAGTGCGAAAGCATTGCATGTGTTGGTCCTTGACGAGATCAACCGTTGCGATACAGCAGCCGTGCTGGGCGAACTGCTGCAATTGCTGGAGTACCGCGGCACCACCGTGCGTTTGTTGTCCGGGCGGAACTTCGTCTTTCCACGCAACTTGTTCATCATCGGGACAATGAACAGCGCCGACCGTTCGATTGGTCGGATGGACCTGGCCCTGAGCCGACGATTCTTTTGGCTCAATCTGCATCCGTCAATGGAAACTCTGAGTCGTTGGCTCGCACGTCCGGGAAACAATCCATTGGGATTTAAGGACGCGGCTTTGGCAATGTGCAACACGTTGCTTTCCGAACACGGAATTCCGCCCGAACAGCAAATCGGTCATGCGATGTTTATGATGCAGCGTACCGCAGAAGACGAGGATGCCTCGCTGGGGCTGGACAAGCCGTTGAATGAAAAACGGCTGCGGCAAATCGTGCGGTTCAGCGTACTGCCGTATGTGCGAGAATTACTGACGATGCAGTTCGGTCAAGCGAACGAAGTTTTGTTACAACAAATAGGCAGTCAACTACTTTCGTGCATCGACGCCAATGCCTCTCTTGAATTCTTGGGTGAACAAGATGCCAATACGGAAGCTTGACGATATCGTTTGCTACGAAGTCGGGTCGCACGAATCGGCCCCGTGGACAGGGACTGTCTGTTCGTTGCAGAATAATATGTCGGCATTGCATGCGCATGCACAGCGCGGACTGATTCGAATGGATATCAATGGCGATGTGGTCACGATCAGCGGAATGACACGTGTCGGGCTCGTGCGCTTGCCAACGGGCCGCCGCATGGTCATTCGCTCAAAGATCTCTGGATTGACGATTCTGGAGTGGCTTGCGTACCTCGGTGAATTCCAGCCGCTTGAGCATTGGCTACCTGAAAAAGGTATCGCAGCAAAGGACACGGAGCTGGACGACTGGCATCGTTGTATCGCCCGGCTGTTTCTGCTCGCGATGGACGATGTCACGCGATGGCACCTGCGGAAAGACTACGCCTCCGTACAAATTGACCCACCGGAAATACGCGGCAGGATCATGGCAGCGACGCTTGCCCAGCGCATCAACCGGCTACCGCGGGTTCCGCAGATCAGACGAAGCCGGACGTTTGATGTGCAGTTCAACATGATTCTCGCCAAAGCACTCGACAGGATTCCAATGCTTTTGACCGGTGGCACGACCGACGACCGGCAACGGATGTCTCGGTTGCGCGAACAGTGGTCGCCAATCAGCCGTGACATTGATGACCCGATTGCGGCAGTGACATCGGCCCAATGGGCGTCGCCACCAGGATACCGCGCGGCCCTGCAGTTGGCTCGATTGATTCTGATTGGTGCCGTGGTAGATCCCCAATCGACGATGGGAGGGCACGCTTTCACTTTGTCACTTGCGTCTGTCTGGGAACGCGCGCTTCGCCGCATGTGCGACGAACTGGCCGTTACCGGCTGGCGGCGCTTGTCGGACGCTGAGCACACAAGACGTTGGGACGATCCCGCAGGTCGTGCTGATGCAACACGCTGGCTCAATGCAGACGTCATTCTCAAGAGGGCTCAAACACGTTGGGTTTTGGACGCCAAATATAAGCGGGAATTCGGCAATGAAGGGCGGACCGACAGGTTTCAAATGTGTGCGTACGCGATCGGTTTTGATGCCGACCGTGTCTCACTCGTTTACCCAACGGCAACAACGATCGCTGACACCCTTCGCAGGATATTGAAAGCAAAAGTGGGCGAGCGGCAGCTAGAAATCGATTCGATCGCGTTACCGATGACTGAAGGTCCACAGGCTTGCCTGAAAAGGCTGGGTGAGCTGCTCAATCAACCAACGAAAAACAACGGAGTCTGATAAAAACGGTGTCTGGACTCAATGTTATGTTTTTGATATTGTCGCGAGGAAAGTATTCCGCTGTTCTTCAACTAAGGGCATCCCACCACCAAGGTCTGGTATTACAACACCCGTGTCCCGCCGGGGCCAAGAGCTACAACAAAGGCAAACCCATTCGCATTGAGGAATTCGACGAGGAAAAAAAGTGGTGGGGCAAACCCGACAAACACGGGCAATACAGCAAGCGCGAAGAAACCGAGCGAGCGTGGCGCGTTCCCATTGAGCAAATCAAGGCTGGCAACTTCAACCTTGACCTCAAAAACCCACACAACCCAGACACCGGCCCCGGCGAAGTGGACCACCTCCTGCCCGAATACGAAAAACTCCTCGCCCAGATCGCCGAGACGCGCGGCAAATTGAAGGCGCAGCTCATGGAGGCGCTTACCCGGTGAAAAAGAAACCCGTCGCCAAAAAAACCGCAACCAAAAAAACCGCCGCGCCTGCGAAAGCGAAGCCTGGCGACCTCGCCCCGCTCATCGCCGCGGTCCGCAACCTGATCCAGTCCGCCCGCCGAGGCGTGGCCTCCGTCGTCGATACGTTTCAAGTGATGACGAATTTCGAAATCGGCCGCCGCATCGTGGAGCACGAGCATAAAGGGGCGAAGCGGGCGGCGTATGGGAAAGAGATGCTCATAGAATTGTCTTTCCGACTGACCGACGAGTTTGGGAGAGGATTCTCCGTCAGCAATCTCCAGTTCATGCGTCTATTCTTCCTTCAATTCAGCGTTCGAATTCAACAGACACCGTCTGTTAAATTGGCAGCGACGCAAAAACACCAGACACTGTCTGGTGAATTGGCTCCAGCGGGAAAACCGCAGACACCGTTTGCGGAATTGGCTTCGGTTCAGATTTTTCAGACACCGACTGAAAAATTGCTCGCAACCGGAAAACGCCAGACATCGTCTGGCGAATTGGCTTTGGCGGCAAAAGGTCAGCAGCCTGCTGACCAATTGGAGATTTCCGGGCAGCCTATTCGGAAATCTCCCTTCACCCTCAGCTGGTCCCACTACGTCCTCCTCCTCACGATCAAAGACCCCGACGAACGCAGTTTCTAAGAGATTGAAGCCACCAGCGAAGGCTGGTCGCTGTCCGAGCTGAAGCGCCAAAAAGCCACCTCGCTCTACCAGCGTCTTGCCCTCAGCCGGGACAAGGACGGCATCAAGCGTCTCGCCAGGGAAGGCCAGCTCATCACCAGGCCGGAAGACCTTTTCAAGGAACCCCTCGTCCTCGAATTTCTCGGCCTCGAGGAAAGAGCCAGCTACTCCGAATCCGATCTGGAGTCTGCCATCATCACCCATCTCGAGCACTTTCTGCTCGAACTCGGCAAAGGCTTCCTCTTCGAGTCCCGGCAGCGTCGTTTCACCTTCGATGAAGACCATTACTTCGTGGACCTCGTTTTCTACAACCGCCTCCTTCGCTGTTACGTCCTCATCGATCTCAAGCTCGACGAGCTCACCCATCAGGACCTCGGCCAAATGCAGATGTATGTGAACTATTACGATCGCGAGGTGAAGCTGGCCGAGGAAAACCCGACCATCGGCCTGCTCCTCTGCCAATCGAAGAAGCAAACCATCGTCGAACTCACTTTGCCCAGAGACGCCAACATCCACGCTCGTGAATACGAACTGTATCTGCCGTCGAAGGAACTGCTCAAAGCCAAGCTTATTGAATGGACGCGGCAGGAAAGCATGAAGGCTGAAGGCTGAATTATGAAATCCGATTCTCGTCATCCCTCATCCCTCATCCCTCATCCCTCATCCCTCATCCCTCATCCCTCATCCCTCATCCTTCAAACTTTCTTTGAAAAGTTCGACCTCTTCGCCGACGCGCCTGGTGCGGTGGCGAAGATGCGGGAGTTGGTGCTCGAACTCGCGGTGCAAGGAACGCTATCGGCTCCGCTTCCCGCCGACGATGCAGTCCCACCTGAAAGCGAGTTCCGTGAGAATGCGGCTGCACTGGCGAGTTCACTCGGATTGCGGTCCCCAAAGGAGTCCCTAGAAGAAACCGAACCGCCGTTCGATATTCCTGCGCATTGGCGATGGATGGCACTCGCTCGCGCAGGCGCGGCAGTTGATTCACGATACCTGTTGGTGGCCCCGCGCTCTCGCTCTTTCCAAGACGCTGCGTGGAAGAAATCGAGCAGCACCACAATAGCGATTCTGAATAAGGGGAAGTGGCTTTCGATTCTCATTCCCCTCCCGCCGCTCGCCGAGCAGAAGCGGATCGTGGCGAAGGTGGATGAGTTGATGGCGTTGTGTGATCGGCTGGACTTGCAGCAGGAGGAACGGGAGACGCGGCACGCCGCGCTCGCCCGCGCGTCGTTGGCCCGCTTTGCCGACGCGCCCACCCCGGCCAACCTCCAGCTCCTCTTCCATTCCTCCTTCAGCATTCCTCCTTCCGACTTGAGAAAATCCATCCTCACCCTCGCCGTCCAAGGCAAACTCGTCCCCCAAGACCCCAACGACGAACCGGCGGAGGAATCCGTTCGCCTCGCGCGAGCCAAGGCCAAGCTCCCCAAGCGAGATCCTCTTCCTGACGACTTTGATGAGAAGCCCTTCGCTCTGCCGGAATCATGGACTTGGGTTACCGTTTCGGATGCGGCGGAAAGCCGCTTGGGCAAGATGCTGGACAAGGAAAAGAACCGTGGCAAAGCCCATCCCTATTTGCGGAACACCAACGTGCATTGGTTCCGCTTCGAACTCGATAGCATCAAGACGATGCTCTTCGATCCTTCTGAGTTGGGAGAGTATTTGGTCGAACCGGGCGACGTGTTGATATGTGAAGGCGGTCACGGAATCGCCCGGTCAGCCGTGTGGGAAGGACAGATTCCAGGAATCATGTTTCAAAAGGCACTACACCGCGTCAGGCCGTTGGCTTGCCTCAGCGGCGACTTTCTCGCCTTTTGCCTGCGCGTCTATGAGGACGGTGGGATTCTCCAACGCTATTACACAGGTGCTGGCATTCCGCATTTCACAGGGAAGGCACTCGCAAAGGTTACGTTCCCCCTCCCGCCCCTCGCCGAGCAACGCCGGATCGTGGCGAAAGTGGACGAACTGATGGCATTGGTGGACGCGTTGGAAACCCAGCTCGCCACCGCCCGCACCACCGCCACCGCCGTCCTCGCCGCCGCCGTCGCAGAAGTGGTGAAGGGTGACTGAGGAATCGCAGCCTGTTTGACATTTGTCCGTGATCATTCATACTCAAAAAATCATGACTCGTCCTCCAAAATTTCAAATCGATTTAAACGAGCAGTTTCCCACGCTGCAGAATGCCCCTATTGTCGAAGCGGTTATTCAATTCAATGCACCACCGACGAAGCACCTCGAGCCGGCCGCGCTGCGAAAATTGCTCGAAGAACTCTGTGCCGGATATACCATTGGCGATCAGGTGCAATTTGAAGCGGGGCTAACCGGATTACCGAGTAACTTAGAGGTCCGGCAGAAAACACAATGGGACGGGTTCCGACTGACTTCGGAAGATGGCAAACACATTTGCCAGTGGAAGCGTAATTGTCTGGTAGTCAGCCGTCTGAAGCCCTACGTTTCGTGGCCCGAGTTCCTTTTGGTGGCAATGCCATTCTGGGACCTGTATCGGGAAACGTTTGAATGTCAGCTCATCGAGGGCATCGGGGTTCGCTTTATCTCCCAGATTCCGCTCAGGGAAGGCGAAAAACCGTCACACTTTGTGCAGCAGGTGCCATTACCTCTGAAAGGCCTGGGCTTGCGTTCGGAGTCCTTTTTTCATCAAGATACCATCCCGATCGGAGGATACCCTTTCGAGGTGCGTCTGAATCGGGCTATGCAACCGGCGGCAGAGTCCAGCGGCAGCAAGCGACAGTTGATTGTGGATATCGATGTTTCTACAACCATTGCCGTGACGTTGGCTGAATTGGAAACAATGCTGAATCAAATGCGTTACATCAAGAACAAAGTGTTTTTTGCATACATGAAGGACGCTGAACAGCGTTTCAAATAAAGAGGTGAGTTGATGTCGATCGCGACTTTCGGAATCAGCGAAGCCGCAGTGTTTTTGGAGAAAACGCTGCGCAGCATTGAGAAGCGTTGCGATCTTGCGGTGACACTTTCTCGCCATGAGGCATTGGATGCCGTTTGGGAAGCATGGCAGGCCACTGAAGACGGATGGAAATTATCCGACGATGAGACTGCCATCACGGAGGAGGTACGTGACACAGCCATTCGCTTTGTCGAAGCTCTGCCACTGGGCTTTCCACAACCAGAGGTTTGCGGCGAACCCGATGGCCACATCAATTTCGAATGGTATCGCAGTCCTCGCCGAGTCATTTCGGTCAGCATTGGCCCAGCGAATCGAATTCATTGGGCGGCACTCATTGGAAGTGAGTCCCCTCGTGGCAATGTCAGATTCATTGACCGAGTCCCCGACTCGATCCTGCGTTACGTCGCAAAGGTCTTCGAGGGATGATGAATCCTGATCGTATCCCGGATGTGGCTGACAACGAATTGCTCGCACGTTTCATCGTGAACAGCAATGAGAAACGATCGGAAGGACAAGTGACGCCCAGACTGTTCATGCCGTACAAATGGGTGGAACTCTCGATCAATCGTCATCGGGAAGCCACCCTCACTGAAACCTGGCAGGTTGGATTTGAAGTCGCGGCTCAGCGCAATAAGCAGCTTTATGGGCTGGCAAATATTCGAGCCAGCAAGTGTCGTATTGAGCACTTGGAAGTCGTTCCGGCTCCTATCATCCCAAGCAACCCGAATCACGCCAATATTACAGGGTATCCGGCATCTAAAGAGGACCAGATGGCGCTTGCAGCTGAGTTGGCCGCTTCGATTGAGGGCAACTGGATCGCGGCTCCCCAAAAAGACGGTTGAGACCCGCATTTGCTGATCGAGCAGCCGTTTTGACTTTGTTGGAAGACCCACCCTCAGGCCGTTGTGCAGTGCATCCAAAGAAGGAACATGTGATGAATGTCTTCATCCGAGTCGCAAAGCAGGACGATGTCGCTGTCATCACCGAGTTCAATTGTCGGCTGGCGCGGGAAACAGAGAACAGGATCCTGGATCGCATGACGGTGGACGCGGGTGTGCGTCGCGGTCTCGAGCTCGGTGACGAAGTGCAGTACTTTGTCGCGGAAGATGAATCCGGCGTTATCGGTCAGATCATGCTGACGCGCGAATGGAGCGACTGGCGAAACGGCTGGATGATCTGGCTGCAAAGCGTTTACGTAGCGTCAGAAAAACGCGGAGCAGGAGTCTTTCGATCGCTGTTTGAACGCTCTGTCTAACTGACACGCCTGCGCTGCGATGCGGTTTGCGTGCGGCTGTATGTCGAACACGAAAACAAAGCTGCGGCGGCGACTTATCGGCGACTGGGGTTTCGGGACAGTGGTTATCTGGTCATGGAAATGCCGCTGGAGTCGTAATTCACGTAGCTTGGACATTCCTGTCCGAGATATTGGCCATTTACCGTCGCACTATCGAACGGCTGTCAAGGCACAATAACCTTCGCTTCGACAGCGTTGCACGGCCATGCGACGGACAGGAATGTCCATCCTACATACGATGTTACTCATGTTTCCCATGCGCTGCAGTCGGTTCTGCCTGCAGGGTTGTCATGTATTCGACAAGATCCCGGATCTCTGCACGAGTAAGATTCTTTGCAATATCCTGCGGCATCCCGGACTGACCGTTGGCTCGCTCATCAATGTCATCTTTCGCCACGGAAATCAGCGCACCGGTCGGCGTCATGAGCTGCACGACGGAATCGTCTTCACTCCTGAGGATGCCTGAATGGATCCTGCCTTCCATCGTCACGATGATCACCGTCTCAAAGCCCTTTGCGATTTTTGCACTGGGATCGACCATTGCTTCCAACAGATAGTTGCGATCTTTCTCCTTACCGATCTTCGACAGATCGGGCCCGACCTCGCCGCCGCTGCCTGCTATTTTATGACACCTTCGACACGCCGCCGCACTGTGACCAAAGAACAGCGTTTTCCCGCGTTCGACGTCGCCACCTTCAAGACATTCATTCCACAAACCCAGCAGTGTCCCACTTTCCTGCTGGCGCTTACGAAACGCAGCCACAGCCGCTTTGAGTTCTTCTGAACCGCGCACTTCCGCTGCCATGATCAGTTCCAATACCGCTCCAGCCGAAAACTGTTGTGACTTCAATCGATCAAAGGCACTCAGCAGGGCAGCCTGAGACTCCTCAGTCCGAATCGGGCCGAGCAAGCGCAGGGCAGTCTGCCGGGCTTTCAGACTGTCGGCATCGAGCAATTCCTTCAGTCGCGGCACCGCGTTCTGCGGTTCACGAAGAGTCACAATTTCGACCGCTGCCAGGCGTACCGATTCAGACGGATCCTGAAGTCCGGACTGCAGCACTGCCGGGACATCCGGCGACAGTTTTGACAGAGCACGAAATGCGGCCGTCCGCAGTGCGTCATCAATGTTGGTGTCATGCATGATGGCCCGCAGCGCCGGGACCATGTCTTCAATACCAAGTTCTGTGGCGATATCCACTGCTTTTTGACGCAGCTCCGCCGATCCGGCCAGCATCCCCGGAAGATGAGGGCTGACTGCCTGCTCCAATCCCTGTACTTCGCGCGAGTGCAATGGACGCCAGCGGCCTGTGACAGTGTCGAGATTCTGTGGCTTGTTCCATGTGGCCAGCAATCCTGCGGCGACTGCTCGTACGGCTTCTGAGTAGCCTGCACCGGCTGCGATGCGTGCTACTGCGGAAGCATCATCGGCGAACCCGCGACGATAACCGGCATTCATGGTGCGTCGGAGCGTATTGTCGTCCAGACCAGGCGTTCCCAGCAGATCGGCCAGAGCAAACTGCGCTGCTTCGATTGGTTCATCGTTGATCGCTCGCGCGGCTTCCGCGACCAGCGACGAATCACCGTCGTTCAGAAACTGAGCGATGGCGGAATTGCCCTGCCGCCGCATCGCAAGCAGGACACCCAGTCGTCCCGGCGTGCCGGCATAGTCGCCAAGATCATCCAGTAATCCCGGATGCCGTTCCGCCAGTTTCACTAACCCCATGGATGCCTGATGACGGACTACAGGATCGTTGTTGTTGTTGCGATCAAGCAAAGTCAGCAGGGACTGTGCGTCGTCCGCCGTGCCAAGAGTTCCCAGGGCGGTCGCCGCAAATCCCGCCAGCCGCAAATCGTCGCGACTTGTAAGTTCCCTGCAGAGCGCTGCCAGGTCCTTTCTCAGCTCGCCGTCCGCAGCAGCGAAACCGTGGCGTGACACGAGATCGGTCATCACCTTGATCGCCTGTGTCTGCAGTTCCGCCGAGTATCCGCTCGACCGATCCGACAGCATCTGGAGGATCAAGCTGTTGACGGCGTTCGCATTTTCCGCCGACGCCAGGCCGGCTTGCCAGCAGCCCCACAGTCCATGCAATCGCGCAACGTCATGGCCCGCAGTACGGAAAATCATCATCAACTCATCCAGCTCAGTGCGTCGGACGAGTTCGAACTGCACCTGCTGGCGGACGCGACGGTCAGCGTGTGTGAATAATCTCACCAGATCTGGCACGTTGGATTTCGCAATTCCTCCACCGAGCAAGGCAACCGAACCTGCCGCTTTGGCGTTCGCGGAATCAGCCTCATGCGCGAATCGATAAAGTCGACCTTTGCCTTCACCGTTCCAGCCATTGACCCAGTCGCTGACGACCATGCTCGCGTCCGGTGCAAAATCCACATCGGTTGCCAGGATCGACCAGATAAACTGATGTGAATCGGCCAGTTCAAAGGTGGCACCCTTGGGTGTATTTGTGAAGCTGCGAATGCCGCTGTTGCCGGCCGTGCCGCGAAAGTCGGCCATGAAGAAGTGGCCTTGATAGCGATCCGGCAGGCCGACGCCCGGATAGAATACGAGCCCTGATGGGCCATCTCCCAGATTCGCAATCGGAGGCAACGTCGCCGCAGGCTGTACGGCGGATGTTTCGTCGTCGGCTCGATACGGATACCAGATGCGTTCGCGATTCCATGGACCGCGATCGTCCAGATATTGATAGTACATCTTCCAGCCAGTATCGCCATCCTGCACGACATACACCCAGCGCGCCTGGTCGCCGCTGTCGGAATTGTTGTCGCCAGTGAAGAGATTGCCATGGTCGTCAAACGCCAGTTCCTGTGGATTGCGAAGCCCATACGCGAAGACTTCCAGATGCGATCCGTCTGCGTCACAGCGGAACACCGCACCGGTATCGACCCGTTTCAGGCGCGTGCCTTCTTTGGTGATGACATTAAAGCCGCGGTCTCCGATGCTGAAATAGATTCTGCCGTCGGGACCGACGACAAGACCGTGCAGATCGTGACCTCGAAAGGCGACCCGCACACCGTATCCATGATGCAGCAACTGCAGATCATCGGAAACTCCGTCGCGGTCCGCGTCGGCAAAGCTCCAGAGATTCGGAATACAGGTATAGTAGATGCGACCGTTATGTTCCAGAACTCCGGCACCGGTTCCCTCAATGACATCATGGAAGCCGTCGGCGAAGACCGTATCGCGATCGTACGTGCCGTCGCCGTTCGTGTCCTGCAGCATCCTGAGGCGGTCGTGTTCCTTCGCCCACTTCTGCACGTCTTCGCCCATGTACCTGCGAAACATCGCCGCGCGTTCTTCGACGGATTCCAATTGAAGGTCGTTTTCCAGCCAGTTCATGTGACCGCGATTGTCTTCGACACCAAGTTCCTGGCGAAACGTCTCACACACGATCACTCGCCCGTCATTTGTGATCGTGAACGACACCGGATTGGCGACCATCGGCTCAGCGGCCACCAACGATCCTTTGACGTCCTCCGGCAGCACAAACCCTTTCAACGCCAGTTCGGCATCCTTGGATGCACCGGCAATATTCGGCTGGTATTCGTCCTGAGCCCACCCGGATGTGCCAACCAGAACCAGGATCAAAGCAAACGACGAGATACGGCGCGTCGGAATCATCAATAACATCTCACCGGAAAAAACTTGAGTTTGCAATCTCAGATTTCAAATTTGATATTTCAACGGCGTTGCTGGTGTGGAGGTTTTTTTCATCAGTATCGCAAATGCTGCAAACGCCAGGACGAGAGCAAGTTGCACGGCCATGAACCCGACCATTGACAGTAGACGACCCTCCGTAAATCCATACGAGTGCAGCCCGGCCTTCAATTCATTGACGCCGAACCACGACCAGGCAGTAACGACATTGCCTACGATCGCCAGCACCGCCGTTCCATAGTCACGCACCAGTTTACCCCAACGTGCGTGCAGAATAATTGCGTTCCACAGCACGATCATCATCGCACCGTTTTCTTTTGGATCCCAGCCCCAGAATCGACCCCAGGAATCATCGGCCCACAGGCCGCCCAGCACCGTACCAACCAGACTGAAGAAAATGGCGAAGCACACGACGCCGTAAACCATTTTACCAAACAGCTTGAACTCATCGGTCGGTTTGTCAGTGGCCTTAATTCCGGCCGCGCGGGGATTCAGTGCGGCCATGACGCAATAAGCGATTCCCATGCAGCCACCCACAAGCGTTGCGACATACCCCAGCGTGATGCACACAACATGCGTCGCCAGCCAGAACGTCGTATCAAGCACGGCCTGCATCACGCCCAGCGTGTCACCTTCATCGAGCGCCAAATAGCTGGCGATCATCAGAGTTGCCGCGCCCACAGATGCTCCAATGAGATTACCGATCCCGCGTTTCAGCAGGAGTTCAATAAAGAAGCTGCCAAAGACCACACCCCAGCCGATAAAGATGGCGGACGAATACAGATTGGTGACGGGAGGTCGCCCGGAAATCCACATCCGCAAAATCAACGCCGCCGTGTGCAGCAGGAATGCCAACACCAGCAGACTCAGCGATATGTTTCGCAAGATCGATCCGGACCATTTTGCGATGGTCCAGAACGCAGCCACAGGTTCCGAACCACTCTGAGTTCTGTTTCGCAGCACGGATTCGAAGCCGAAGCACAACCATCCGAGGAATGACAGGATGATGATCGGCAGGTAAATACAAATCGCCAGGTAGAACGGTTCGACGAAGTTAAACCATGCCTCCAGCTTCACGACGTCTGTGCTCATGTGAGGCACAGGACTGGCTTTCAGAGTTTCGCCATAGACCTGGATGCCCGTATTGAAAGCGCTGAGGTCGCCCTGTTCCCATCCTGTCAGGATGTTCTTCACTGCCAGAGCATTCGTGTTGAACGTGTCAACGTTCTCGCCGCCCGGCATCAGATGCCCGACGCGAGCCTGCAGGTCGTCCCAGACAAGCTGAATGAGTTCTTCATTCATCGCGATCGACAGAGCTTTTGGATCATCCGCGCCGAGTTTCTGCAGGCGTGTCCGGATCTGCAGCAACCGCTTGTCATCGGGAGTGCGTTCCTGAATTGTCGAAAAGACATCGAACATTTCAGATGAAATCTGAGGCACCGCAATCTCACGCAGTTTTTCATCAGGTACGGACGCTGCAATCTCCTCCGGTGTCTGTTTAGGATCAGATGCGGCGATGATTTTCAGGATCTCCCGCAGAAACTCATCCGGGACACGCGCCGCAGCAGCTTCCGCCTGACGCTGCACGTCAACGGTGGCTGCACTCTCAGCCGTTGCCGGGTCTGCACCTTGTGCGGCACCTTCCTTCAGAATGCGATAACTGCCGACGATGGATTGAGTGACGAGTTCAGCCGGCAGCTTCTCGTTGACGCATTTCTTAAAATCGTCGAGCGTGACGATGCCCTTTTCCGTCATGCGATCATTCAACTGACGCACCGCATTCGCCGCGATCATTGTTTCCCAGGACCGAGTCTCGTTCGTCGATCCGGTCGGTACTGGACTCACGGGTGCCGTGCTGCCCAGCAACTGCAGCACACGCCAGGAATCCACATACGCACCCAGCAAGCCATCGGAATCCCGCAGGATGAAGACCTGCGACAACTGATCCACGCGCCCCATCGTTTCGAACAAGGCACCAACGCGGCGTTCGATCGGAGTCAGAGTGCTTTCCTGGTTATTCTCCTGCTTCTTGCGACTGGCCTGCAGGATGGGCTCCATCGCCTTAAAATTCTTTTGAATTTCAACGAGCGAATATGTCAGCCCTCCACGTTTCTCCAGACCCAGCAAGGACAGCAAATTGTCATCTTCAATCTTATAAATCCGGTGTCGCGCGGCGACAGCTGGACGGGTCATCACGTCGAGCAACCAGTGTACGGCTGGCATTTTGCGAACCATGACAGGTCGCATCCGCGCTTCAATGGCCTCTTCCCCGGATGCCGTCAGCTCGCCAATTTTTGCGATCCATTCGGTATAGCTGCCATTGAAGTCCTTGAGCTTACTCAGCTCGACCGTAGGCCATCCTTTCGCAATTGTCTGCAGGATCTTTTCACGGCGTTCGGGGGAACTTAGTTCTGCGGCATCCATCTCGCCTTCGAACGTGGACTTGTGCGACGCGGCCAGCAGTTGCACTCGCGCCATCGAATCGATCGGCTGCGGACGTCCGCTCCAGGCAACCGGCAACTGCGCAAAGCCGTAAATATTCATCGTGTTCGGGACGACTTTGGGCGGCATTGCCTTCCTGCCCAACCACATCGCAAACACGAGCGTCACGAGAAGCGGAATACCGATGCTTAAGATGAACGGTGTTGATGATGTACCAGGTTTTGATGCCGCAATTGTCGCAGGCTTGATTTCAGTTCGTGCCGGTCCAAAGCCCGGTCGCACCTCTGAGAATGTCGCGTTCGACGATGCGGTGACCAGTTCCGGACTGCGCACTGTCCGATCCAGAAACCGGAACAGTGTCTGACCAAACTGAGCAAACATTCCGAACATCGCAATCATGCAGGCGATATACGGCAGCATCCAGCCCTGATTGTTGACGACAGACAGCGTGGTCATTTCCTTGCCAGCACCCAGGTCCTGATGACCCGTCTGATAGAACGTCTCGCCCTTGAACCGCAGGGGGTTGTTCATCCAGACGGAAAACTTTTCAATCTCTTCGCTGCCCGGTTCTGTGATTTCAATCACCGAGCGATAGTCACGCGGTGTCGATGTGCCAATGTAATTGGTTCGGCTCACATCGATCAGCTTGACGGAATACGGTTGATAGCTTCGCTGAAACCGGAGATAGAACTTATAATCCTTTCCATCGACCGTCGCTGTTTCTGCCAGAGGCGCGCCGCGAAGTTCACTTGCGTTCTGCGAAACCAGCAAGGATTGAATGACCTTTTGCGAACCCTTCTCAAGCAGATCCACGTAGACTGCACTTGTGTCACTGGTTTCCTCCATGCCCGTGACAGCAGGCAATTGCTTTGCTACGGAGAACTTCCCGAGGCCGGATGGCAACCGCATTTCATCATCCGGCAGCACGGCCCGCTGCGTGCTGTTGCGATAAAATCGCCGCACCGCAATGTCGAACGGCAACTGGGACAGCTCGATTACCTGCTCAGGAACAATCGGCCCACCGGCTCGATCACTCTTTCCCGCTTCGTCTTCTGAGCGCGATGCGTACGATGCGGCATTTTCGAGCCGTGATTCCGCAACCGCCACAACCTCGTCTTTCCTGTCAGGCTTCTGCGAAATGATGGCCAGTTCGCGGACGCGAATATCTCGCACAAACGAAGACGTTTCGCCTTCGACCAGCGACAGCATGTTTTCCTTTGCCTGAATACCGACCTGCAACTCACTGATCATCAGCAGCGCGACACCAAAGTGGAGCACCGCGATCCCGCCGCGCTTGTCAAACAGCAAATTTGACCCCAGCAGCAACACCAGGGCGCATGCGCCACCTTTGAGCAACTGCCACAGAATTCTCATGTTGGACAGATTCAGTTGAGCGTCCTCACCACCCCAATAAAAGGCAATAGCGACGGTCACCAGCAGCACACCGATACTCCCCAGAAACCAGCGGGATAGCCCCATAGACGCTGACATCACTGCCGACGCCACAGCAGCAATTCCTGCCACAGCCAGTCCGCCCAACATGAGCAGCCAGATGCTATCTTTGGACAAAAGTGTATTCTCACCGAAGTCGACGCCCATCTGCATATTGCCAGTCACGACAACGGCATACGTCAGCAGCATCCCGAGCACAACCAGCACGATTCCTGCGGTGAGTTTAAGGCCGCGAGCACGCACTTTGAACTTCAGCGAATGCGCGGCGGTCAGATTGACCAGCATTATCAAACCTATCGTCCAGCCACCGGGAAACGGAAGACTCTGAAAAGGCCCCAGCTTCGAAGCAATCATCGCTCCAAAATCCTCAACCCCGTACTGCTGCGCGAGAGCGCCGAACATTGAGGGAGGAAACAGATCCTGAACATCGATTTTCGCAACCCACGTACGAAAATACTGTTCCATCACCTGCCAGACGTCGCGCCGGCTCTGAGCCAGACTGCCGACGAACACAATCACCATCGACAGCGCAAACATGACGCAGGTCAGCTTGAGCGATCCAAGCACTGAAAGGACACTTACGACGCCCGTTTGCAGCGCGCTGTCCATGGACTCTGATTCTTCACGGCGCGATGAAAAGTCGCCGGGCAGTGTGGTAGATGACATGTCACCGATCTCCGAAATTTCTGAATCCGTTGTGAGCGAGGTTTGAACCCTGGTTTTATTCGACTTTCAGCGATTGGCAAAAACCGCGAAACGCTTCCCGCACTTTTTTCGCCGTTGCATTGCCGCCGCGAAACTTGATAATCCAGAGCTTGTCTTCATGCGGCACGATCATTCCGAGAATAGACTCTGTTTCGTTTTTGAACTCACACCATTTCCCTGTCGCCCCCGAAAGCATGACGTCCTCGACAGACTTCATCACTTCCGCAGCCGCCATTTCCGGAAGTTTCAACTGCCCGCGCCACCGGACGATTTGAGCTTCCAGACCGCTTGCCGCTGAAAGTCCGCTCACAGTGATTCGTGCCTGATCGGATTTGGAACCGACCGTCCAGGCAATAGCGCTGAACTGATCATTTTCGGCCTCAGTCCATTCTGCGGGAACCTTCCAGCGAAAGGGAATCGGATCAAACTGATCCCGCAGCAGATCCGTCGTCAACACCTTGTCAGACTCACGATCCACTTCGTATTGAACGATGCCGGAATTCCTGTTGCAGCCGACCTGAATCAACAACAGCAGTACGAATAGAATGTCAAAGCGAAACATGAAAACCCGGTAATCTGGCAGGATAATAAGGTGGGATGGGCTTTGAAAAAGGGGTCAGGAACCAATAGTGCGGAGCACCCTTCGGGCAATTTGGATGTTGGTTCCTGACCCCTTTTTCAAAGCCGGATGCTTGATTGAACAAGGTATTCTACGCAACGCACGGTCGAAATTCACGATGTTCGACCGATCTTCTCGATTCAGCCGCCAACGCGATGACAATCCCGGCACATGTCGAACCGACGATCGCTCACATGCATCGACACGTTAAAATTTTCCCCATTTTGACGCTCCCAAAGCGAGGCACCGGCGATCGCAGACAGGTAGCTGGATTCCACAAACTGAGAACCGGCAGTCGATCGATTCTGCAAGACGTCTCGAAGATGCTGTGACAGGTCGGGCGTCATCCGGTGACGGTCGGGGAATTCGGAATCCGCAACGGGATCATCGTGGTGAGCTGACAGGACAGTTCCATCCGCCGGGGAACGGCCGAAACGCGACCAGAAGGAAGGCAGCCCGTTACCGATGGCCATTCCGATCAGCAAGGCTGCCACAAGTCCACTGATCTTGCCTGAAATCATTCCCCGACGTATTCGAACTGGAGCATTCTTCGTCGGTGCATTCACCCCGGCTGCATGCGGTGCGCGGTCAGATTCGCGCACAGCAACATCGACCGAACCCTGAAGGGACGGCAACACGCGCTGATCCAGTGTGTCGCCAGGATCACGCAAGGTGAGTTCCCGAATCCGTTTTTCCAATTCAATTTCATTCATGGATCGCGCCTCAGTCTTTCTTCCAGCGTCATCAAAGTCCTTCGATACCGCGTCGCCACGGTTGCCGCCGGTGCGTTGAGTACGCTGCCAATTTCGTCAAACGTGAGTTCACCAAAAATCTTCATCAACATGATTTCGCGGGCACCGTCATCCAGCAATTCAATTTCCCGCCGCAAGCGGGCCGCGAGTTCGTCTCTTGCTTCGTCGACAGCCGACGTGCTTGACGTCCCTGCATCAGCAAACAGAGTTTCTGCGACCGTTCGCTCGCGCTTTGCACGACGGCAACAATCCACGGCCGCGTTCCGCACGGCAGCGAATACATACGCCGCCAAACTACCAGAAGGCTGTTCCTGCATTCCGCACAGCCGCACAAAGGCCTCGTGCACGGCATCTTCGGCCAGCCCTGAACATCCCGTGATCGTCAGAGCCAGCGAAAACAATGCCTGCCGATGCTGGCGATAAACCTGTTCCAGTTCGGCCCGCAAATGCGCATCCTGAGTCCAGAACGACAAAGACCTTCAAAAAATCCGCTACAACAACATACTACACGCTCGATAACGCGTCATCTCTTCAGAAATCTTCCTGGTTTGTGCAGAAACCTCCGGAATTCCAAAGCACTGCGAAATCCTGTCCGCCGGTCGCTGACCTCCGCTGAGCACTCACGTCTGGTTTCTGTACAAAATAGGGAAAGAAATGGACTCAACGCTGGCAGGAACCCATAATCCCTCCAAAATGGTCGCTGTGGCTGTACGGTCCGCGGTTCATTTGGCCTACGAATTTCTTGACATCGTTCAACAGCGGGTATCCAGATCATGAACATGAACCTTCTTCGCTCTGCGAGTCTACTGGTTGCCATACTTCTGTCGGCGGTCCCTGTCGCGGCTCAGTCGATTAATGAAATGCAGCAGAAGGCCATTCAATTTCTGGAGGTAACTCAGGCGGCTGATGGTTCATGGACCAGCCCTGAAGCTGTCGGGATTACCGGCCTGGTAACGACGTCTCTGTTGATGTCAGGGAAGTCGGCAGAAGATCGGCTCGTGAAAAAAGGGCTGGATTTCATCGTCGCCAGTCAGCAACCAACCGGCGGGATTCACGCGGTCGCCAGTCGACATCAGAATTATGAGACGTGTATTTCAATGCTGGCACTGACGGAAGCCAACCAGGACGGCCGTTTCGATTCTGTCATCAAGAAGGGCGAACTCTTCCTGCGCGGTTTGCAGTGGGATGAAGGCGAAGGCATTGAAACAACTGACGGCGCCTATGGCGGTGGTGGTTATGACAGTAAGCAACGCCCTGACATGTCGAACACACAGTTTCTTGTCGAAGCATTGAAGAAAGCCGGCGTGGCTGAAGACGATCCAGCCATGCAGAAGGCTCTGGTGTTTGTGTCGCGCGCACAGAACCTGGAATCACAGCACAACAAACTGCCGTTTGCGGGCAAGGTGAACGACGGAGGGTTCATCTATACGCCGGCAAAAGGCGGAGAATCGAAAGCCGGAGAAACGGAAAATGGCGGTCACAAGTCGTACGGCAGTATCACGTATGCCGGACTGAAAAGCATGATCTATGCAGGCGTCGGCAAAGATGATCCGCGCGTCACTGCGGCAACGGATTGGATTCGCAAACACTACACGCTCGAAGAAAACCCGAACATGGGTCAGCAGGGTCTGTACTACTACTTCCACACGTTCGCCAAAACCATGTCTGTCATCGGTGTTGTTGAGTTTGCAGATGCGGCGGGAATCAAACATGACTGGAAGAAAGAACTCACAACGAAGTTGGCGTCACTGCAGCAACCCAACGGAAGCTGGACCAATCCCGCCGACCGCTGGTACGAAGGCGATCCAAATCTGGTCACCGCGTATTGCCTGATTGCGCTGCATCATTGCAGGTAGCTACAATCGCCCCATGAATACGGTTTTCGCGTTCTCGAACAGGATCTTTCGTGCGGCGGCCTTGTTGGGGGCGAGTTTCCGGATCGCGGCGATCGTTTGTGAACCCGAACAGGCGGCACCGGATCCGATGCGATCATCGCAGTCGCTGCCGTAGAGGATTTTGGACTGATGGCGATCCAGAAATCCGCGCGCGTGGTCTTCATCACGGGTCAGCGCGTTCAGGCCTGAGCCGGCTGACATGTCGGCAAACATATTCGGATAGTCGGTCAGATACCGATCCGTCAATCCGCCTGCCGTTACCTTGCCATTGGGATAGAGCACCTTCTGATCGGCATGGTTCCTGTCGATGTTGGCCCACCAGGTCTGAGCGTGACCGATGAAGGTGGTCTTCGGATATTTCGCCAGCATCGTGTGCAATCGCTCGAAACCCGGGTTGTAGGTCTCATGCTGAAAGTGCATGAGGATCGGGACACCGTATTCGGCGGCCAGGGCGTAGAGGGTCTGACTTTCGGCGGAGTCGCATTCCACGCCGAACTTCTGCTCACCGATGATGATCGCGCCGAGATCGAGATACCTGGCAATCTCGACACCTGCTTCCGGAAGATCGGTCACTTCGTTCGCTCCGAAATAGAACTCTTTCGGATACTGTCGAGCCATTGTCAGCGCGGTCTCATTGCCGCCAGCTCCGACGCCACCGAGGCCGTTGTGCTTTCCCTCAGCCGTGGATGCACGACTGACCGGACTTCCCGCCGGCAGCAGGATGGTCTGCGTGACTCCCATCGCCTGTTGATGCGCGATCAACTGCGCACTGGTCCGCGCGCGATAGTGAGTGTGCTGGTGAATGTCGATAATCGGCTCCGCCGTCACCTGATCCTCCGCCCCGCGCGCGAATGAAGACACAGCCAGCACACTGCCCGACAGCGACGAGGCGAGGAATTCACGACGAGAGAAAGGATTCCTGCAGAACGCCATTTCAGACCCCACCAATCTCAAAAGAGTAGAGCTTTGCATCGCGCAGTTGAAACCTGAGCTGCACGATTCTGCCTCGTATCGCCGACAGGTCCGTGTGTTTCTTCCAGTGAGGTTGCCAGCGGAGTTCATCCAGCCTCGTGGCGGGCACGATCTCTGCACCGGAAAAATCGGACAGAGGCTGACCCGCCTCATCGAGCACTTCGACAGAGACTTGTCCATCGCGGGCGTCCACGTTGACCATGAGTTTGTCGCCCTCCAGCTTAAACGGGCGAGTCACAACCGTACCTTCGATCTTCCCAGCGGCGAGGCTCACAAAGCGGTCGAGCCGCAGCGTTGCCACCCCGATTGCATGTGTGCGATCAAACCGGACCTGCTCATTGCCATGCCTCTCATTCGCACCGGCGTAATAAATCCAGTGCTGATCTCCGTACGTCACAATTGTGGACGATGGCATGACAATGTCTTTGTCGAAGGCCCCGTCCGGACCGCGAGGCACAAATGGTTGACCGGCGTAGACCCAGCGCATGTCCCATGCATCGCCATCCCGGCTGGTCGCGATGTAGTAGTTCATCACATCACGCTCATGCCGCTTTTGGGTATCGGTGACCTTTCCTTCGCTGACGTCACCCGGGAATTCGTAGACCGACAGCAATGCGAAATAGACACCGTGCCTGATCCAGCAGGTCGTGGCGTAGATCTGGCGGCGCTGAGCTTCGCCTGTGCCCTGCTTGTCGAAGATCCATTCGCGAACAAGCGACCAGTTCGCAGGGTTCGACTTCGGGGCAGGGTTGATCATGCTCCGCGTTCCTCGCAGTTCGGTGGAACCACCCGCTGACCCAAAGTCTGTTCGCGTGAAGAGTCGATAAATCCGGGCTTCGGGATCCCAGAGAATCTGGTTGTAGGTATCTGCCGCTCGATGGGTGACGGGCTGGCCTTTGTGATACGGAGTCCAGGCAATTCCGTCGACCGAATGAGCAATCCCAGCCGCCATTCCCGGCGCGTCGTAACCAGCTTTAAAGCGGTGCTGCGGATCGGTTTCTCCCGAGTCAATTTCCACTGCCAGTGTGAAGTCACCTGCGAAGTTAATTCCGCTCAGGTCGGCTTTCTTCTGGAAGTTCAGACCATCCAGCGACTCGGCATATCCAAAACCGTTCGTTCCCGGCTTGCGAAACCAGAGTTTGAATTTATCTTCGTCGTGCAGCACAGTGCCGTAGAACCAGCCATCGGTAAAAACAGGTTTGCCGTCGTTGAGTTTTCTGACCTGCCCCAACTCGCGGGTCACATGCTGTTCGCTCGTCACGACGAAATCATCGACAAACAATTGCCTGCGAAGCCCGACTTTCAGAGGACCCAGATCCCGCAGCACTTCGAATGGCGGTTCGTAGGCATTCGCTCCCTCTTCGCGAGACGTGAAGAAGTTGAACAGACAGACGCCGTCGGAACCGGATTTGATCAGGTGAGTCGCGGCGGCCCGATACTCGTTGGCGGTGAGATTCTTTGCTCCACCGCCACCGCGCGTGCATTCGATGCCGCCGTAAACCGGAACGCTGGTAACCGCCTGCTTCCATGCGTCGATCGGCAGGTCACCTCGTTCCAACAGAAACTCGGAGACCGTGACGAAATCAACCCAGCCATACTTCACCCATGCTGGC
>Ga0105044_10002996_pt1 | contig 23072 bp, 20 predicted proteins | sample MAT01_FD_78092 | JGI IMG/M metagenome (GOLD analysis project Ga0105044, IMG submission 78092) | Freshwater microbial communities from Lake Fryxell liftoff mats and glacier meltwater in Antarctica - MAT-01 | ecosystem: Environmental > Aquatic > Freshwater > Ice > Liftoff microbial mat | place...
CCGAAGAGAAGTTCAACACGGTCGGATCCTCGATCTCGGGCTGATCCAATCCCCTAACGGGATCTCTGAGGACCGGGCCTTCGGGCCCGGTCCTCTTCGTTTTTGCCAGCTACCCGGGCGGCGCCAGAGCAGTTCTGGTCGTGGAAGACAGATCGGGCCGATCGACCTATTCAGCTTCGCGTCGTGGCGTCCGATGGTTCTCCTGTCAGGAAGCACACACCCCGGTCCTGGGGTGACCGAACCGAAACAACAACAGGAGATCCCCCCAAATGCTCACCAGCTACGAATTCCTCGCCACCTACCTCCGTGCCCGCTTCGCCGATGACGAGCGTGGCGCCTCCCTCGTGGAGTACGCCCTGCTCGTCGCGCTCATCGCCGTGGTGTGCATCGTGGCCGTGACCTTCCTCGGCACCTCCGCCGAAGAGAAGTTCAACACGGTCGGATCCTCGATCTCGGGCTGATCCAATCCCCTAACGGGATCTCTGAGGACCGGGCCTTCGGGCCCGGTCCTCGTCGTTTTCGTCGGCCATGCGGTGCGTCGCCCTAACGTGCGGTTATGAGCAACCCCGTGCACCTCACCCCTTCCGGACCCCCCGAGACGGTGCTTGACGCCGAGCCCGATGCCCTTCAGGAGGCGCTCTGCGCTGCGCTCGATCTCACGGATGAGGATCGTCGCCCAGCAGTGGCGCAGGTGGTGGCGGCCCACCCGCGGTTCCTCGACGGTTGGGCCCGCCTCGGCCAGTTGGGGCGAGACGACATCGAGCAGTACGCCGCCTTCCGCGTCGGCTACCACCGCGGTCTCGACCGGTTGCGGGCGAACGGGTGGCGGGGCAGCGGCTACGTCCGGTGGTCCCACGTCGAGAACCGGGGTTTCCTACGAGCGCTCCACGGGTTGAGCGTGACGGCTGGTCGGATCGGCGAGACCGATGAGCAGGAGCGTTGCGCCCTGTTTCTCAAGCAGCTCGATCCGACCTGGCCGCCAGCAGACCTCGACTGAAAGCTCCGACGCGTCAGGCGCGCGGCTCGGTGGGGACCCGGTAGACGACCCTCTCCGGGCGGAGCGCTCCGGTCAGAAGGCCGGCGAGGTGGTCGGCCACCCAGGCTGGCGAGTTCCACGCGCCTGTTTCGTGGAGCTCTTGGAATCGGGCGATCGCGGGGAACGTCGACTCGCCGTGGGTGCGTATCTGGGCCTGCATATCGGTGTCGACCACGCCGGGCGCCACCGAGAAGCATGCAAGCCCCGGCTCCTCGACATCGATGATCTCCGTGAAATGGTCGACCGCCGCCTTTGTGGCTCCGTACACCGACCAACCCTCGTAGATCGAGGTCGATGCGCCCGACGAAACATTCACCAAGACGCGGCGGGCATCAGGCCAGATTCGAGCCATGCGCGCGAACACTGCGGCACCGCTTACTACCCCGCCGATGTTCACGGCGAGTGCTCGGGCCACCGCTTCGGGGGTCGCGTCCCGTGCGGGACCCATCGGGTCGAGCACGCCCGCATTGTTCACCCACAGGTCGATCGGGCCGAAGCTCCGGGCGACGGCGGATGCGAAGTGGTCGAGCGCGTGGGCATCGGCTACATCCACGGACCCGGTCAGGCACCGGCTCCCGCTCGGCGCCTTCGGCTCCGTGCGCGCGCACAGGCCAAGCTCCACTCCGTACGACGCGAACCGCGCCGCCAGGCCCGCACCAAGTCCACGCGACGCCCCCGTGATGACGGCGACCTTGCCACGCAGCGCATGGCGATCGATTTCGAACGGGGGAGTGGCGGCCATGACCTCGAACGTAGGCCTCAATCCTCTTCGGAGAAGAAGACGTTCTTGACCTCGGTGTAGGCGTCCATGGCCCCCATGCCCAACTCGCGGCCCAGGCCGGATTTCTTGTAGCCGCCGAAGGGAGCCTCGAAGCGAACCGATCGGTTGGTGTTCACCGACAAGGTGCCGGTCCGGAGCGACTTGGCCACACGGATCGCACGGGTCGCCGAGCCGGTCCAGAGCGAACCCGAGAGGCCGTAGTCGCTGTCGTTGGAGATGGTGATGGCCTCCTCCTCGGTGTCAAACGGCAGGACCGAGGCCACCGGGCCGAAGATCTCCTCTCGGGCGAGGCGCATGTCGTTGTGTACGTCGGCCATGACCGCAGGAGAGAGGTAGAAGCCGTCGCCGTCGGGCACATCGCCACCAGAGAGGAGGCGGGCGCCTTCGGCGGTGCCGAGCTCGATGAAGTCGAGTGCGGTCTGGCGTTGAGCGCTGGAGATCAGCGGACCCATCTCCGTGTCAGTACTCAGCGGATCGCCGACGTTGATGGCGCGGGTGGCGGCCTCGAACGCCTCGAGGAACTCGTCGTAGACGGGGCGCTCGACGAGGATGCGTGAACGGGCGCAGCAGTCCTGGCCGGCGTTGCCAAAGACGGACATGGGCGCGTCGGTGGCGGCCTTCTGCACGTTCGCGTCGGCAAAGACGATGGAGGCGGACTTGCCGCCGAGTTCGAGTGAAACCCTTGCGATGTGGTCGGCCGATGATTTGAGGATCGACGCCCCGGTGGTGGTCTCGCCGGTGAAGGAGATCTTCGCGGTGCGAGGGTCCGAGACCAGGGCATCGCCGATGCTGCCTCCCGGGCCAGGAAGCACGTACACCTGATCGGCGGGAACGCCGGCGTCGACCAGGACGTCGCCGAGGAGAAGCGCGGTGAGTGGGGTGAGCGATGCGGGCTTGAGGATGACGGGGTTGCCGCAGGCCAGGGCCGGCGCCAGCTTCCAGCACGCGATCAACAGCGGGAAGTTCCACGGGACGATGAGAACGACCGGACCGACCGGCTCACGAAGCACCACGTCGAGGCCAGCGTCTTGCACGGGAACCACAGAACCGAAGTGCTTGTTGGCTGCGCCTGCGTAGTACTCGAAGGTGCCGGCGGCCGCGCCGACCTCCCAGCGAGCGTCACCAATGGGGTGGCCGGCCCCACGGGCTTCGGCGGTGGCCAGCAGATCCTCCCGCTCACGCAGCAACTGCGAAACGGCGAGAAGTACCCGCCCTCGCTCGGTGGCCGATGTTCGGGCCCAGGCACCCCGCCCGTCATTGAAGGCTCGGTGCGCCGCAGTGAGCGCCAGATCGACATCGACGGTGCTCGCCTTGGCGACCTCGGCGAGTGGCCTTCCCGTGGCGGGCTCGATCAGGGTGAACGTGGCACCGTCGTCAGCGTCGCGACGCTCTCCAGCGATGATCAGCTGCTCGGTCATGTGCGGCGTGCCCTCCAGGCGTCGGCGGTCCTGTTCGGATTGCCGGGGCGACCGGCACGGGCGGCATCATACGGGCGACCAACTACGGGCCCGCATGGGCCATCGAGGAATGTGGAGCAGGCAATGGGTCGTCTGGCTGGCAAGGTCGCACTCATCACGGGCGCTGGAGGCGGCATGGGCCGCGTGGCCGCCGAACGGTTCGCCGCTGAGGGGGCAAAGGTGGTCGTCGTCGATGTCGACGAGCGGCCCGAGGTCGTTGATGCCATAGGCGCCGCCGGGGGCAAGGCCATCGCAATCGCCGCTGACGTGCGCGACTTTGCCCAAGTCGAATCGGCGGTCGCCAAAACCGTCGAAGCCTTCGGCGGTTTGAGTGTGCTCTACAACAACGCCGGGGTGAGTCTCGGTGACGACGACGATGCGGTCACCACGCCCGAGTCCACGTGGGATCTCACGATGGACGTCAACGTCAAGGGCCTCTGGCTGTGCTGCAAAGCAGGGATCCCGGCCATGTTGGAGAGCGGCGGCGGGTCGATCATCAACGTCGCTTCGTTTGTGGCCCACCTCGGCGCCGCAACCCCGCAGCTCGCGTACACCACGTCCAAGGGCGCGGTGCTCTCGATGACTCGCGAGATCGCGGTTACGTACGCGCGCCAGGGCATCAGGGCCAACGCCTTGTGCCCCGGTCCCGTACTCACCCCTCTGCTTGCCAAGTACCTCTCCGACGACGAGAAGCGCAACCGACGCCTCGTCCACATCCCGATGGGCCGGTTCGGCACGTCCGAGGAGATGGTCAATGGCGCCCTCTTCCTCGCATCCGATGAAGCCAGCTTCATGACCGGTCAGAGCTTGCTGATCGACGGCGGGATCACCGCGGCGTACACCACGCCCGAGTAGGCCTGGCGCCGAAATCACCTACTTCTGCGTGGCGTGAGACCGCAGAAGTAGGTGATTTCGGGGTCGCGGCGCTGGGTTCGGCCGGGTCGATGACCCTGGCCTCGTAGTCTTTGCGGGCCATCACCTCGTGGGGAGAATCAATGGAACGGGTCACGCTGAGCCTCGATGCACTGAAGTCGATGATCGGGGACGGGTCGATCGACACCGTGCTGGTTTGCTTCCCCGACAACCAAGGTCGGCTGGTCGGCAAGCGGGTGATGGGGCAGTACTTCCTCGACACGGTGGCCAACGGCTCCGTCGAAGCGTGCAACTACTTGCTCGCCGTCGATGTCGAGATGAACCCGCTGCCGGGCTACCGGGCGTTCAACTGGGAGCAGGGCTACGGCGATTTCTCGGCGGTTCCCGACCTCGGAACCTTGCGCCTGGTGCCATGGCTCGAACGCACCGCCCTGGTGCTCTGTGACGTAGTGGAAGAACACGACAAGAAGACCCCCATCGCCGTGTCGCCCCGCGCCATCCTCAAGGCTCAAGAGCAGCGGGCCGCCGATCTGGGCTTTCTCGTCAACATCGGCGCCGAACTCGAGTTCTTCCTGTTCAAGGACTCCTACGCCGAGGCCGCCCAGAAGCGCTACCACGGTCTGGTACCGCACTCCGACGTGGTCGAGGACTACCACATCCTCCAGACCACCCGCGATGAGTACATCATCCGCGACATCCGCAACGGCCTCCAGGCGGCGGGGGTGCCGGTCGAATTCTCCAAGGGCGAGGCCGGGAAGGGCCAGCACGAGATCAACCTGCTGTACGCGCCAGCCACGGAGATGGCCGACCGCAACACCATCTACAAGAACGCAGCCAAAGAGATCGCCGACAAGCACGGCCGCTCGCTCACGTTCATGGCCAAGTACGACATGGACGAGGTGGGCTCGTCGTGCCACATCCACTCCAGCTTGTGGGACCTCGAAGCCAAGAGGTCCCGGATGTGGGACCCGGCGAAGCCCCACAACATGAGCGACACGTTCCGCTGGTGGTTGGGCGGATTGGTCCATGCGTCTCGTGAGCTGGCCCTGTTGTTCGCACCGACGGTGAACTCGTACAAGCGGTTCCAGCCCGATTCGTGGGCCCCGACTGCTGTGGCTTGGGGCCTCGACAACCGCACGTGTGGGCTGCGTCTCGTTGGCCATGGCCCGGCCTTCCGGGTCGAGTCTCGGATCCCCGGCGCCGACGTGAACAGCTATCTCGCCTTCGCCGGTGTCATCGCGGCGGGTCTTCACGGCATCGAGAACAAGCTCGACCCGGGCGATGCGTTCGTGGGCAACGCCTACACAGACCCTGACGTGGAGCACATTCCCTCGACGCTCGTCCAGGCCATCGACTTGTTCAGGAACTCTGCGGTGGCAACGTCGGCCTTTGGCGACGAGGTCCATCACCACATCCTCAACTCAGCCGAACAGGAGTGGGCCGCTTTCAACCGAGCCGTCACCGACTGGGAGCTGCGTCGGAACTTCGAACAGCTGTAGATCCCGAACTCGGCACGGATCCCGGACAGCAGTGACCGGGATCGGTGCCGAGTTCGGGATCGGTGACGTAGGTTTCGGACATGGTGACGTAGGTTTCGGACATGACGGAATCGGCACGGATCCCCGAGCACGGTCGCGATGCAGCCGAACTGCTGGCCGACATCGATGCTCGCCATGCAGACGACATCGACTGGCGAGGTGGCCGGGCCTTCAGCCTCGTCTACAACGTCGATGACCACGCGCACGAGGAGCTGATCGAGCAGGTCGGCGTGCGCTACCTGCACGACAATGCCCTCAACCCGTTCAAGTACCCGAGCGTGCTGCAGATGGAGCTCGATGTCATCTCGATGGCATGCCAGCTCCTCGGCACCGAGCCCAATGCCGGGTCGCTGAGCTCGGGGGGAACCGAGAGCATCTTCCTCGCAGTTCAGGTGGCACGCGACCACGCCCGCACGGTACGAGGCATCGCCGAACCGCAACTGTTGACCCCCTCCACGGCCCATCCGGCGTTCGCCAAAGCAGCCAAGTACCTCGACCTGGAGCACATCGGTGTCCCGGTCGGCATCGACGGACGGGCCGACGTGGCCGCGACCGAAGCCGCCATCACCGAGCGGACCGGTGTCATCGTGGGTTCAGCGCCGTGCTATCCCTACGGCGTCATCGACGACATCGAGGGCCTGGCCGGCCTGGCCCTCGAGCGTGAGATTCTCTTCCACACCGATGCCTGCCTCGGCGGCTGGATCCTGCCGTGGTGGGAGCGCCTGGGCGAGGAGGTTCCACCCTGGGACTTCCGGGTCCCCGGTGTCACGTCGATCTCCGCCGACATCCACAAGTACGGCTACACCTTCAAGGGCGCGTCGATCGTGGCCTACAAGAGCCGAGAACTGCTCCAGCACCAGTTCTTCTGGTACGACGACTGGCCTGGTGGCCTGTACGCCTCGGGCACCGCAGCCGGTACCCGCTCGGCCGCGCCCATCGCGGGCGCGTGGGCGGCCATCAACCATCTGGGCGAGGAGGGCTATGTGCGACTCACCGAGGTGGTGCGCGACACCACGCGTCGGCTGCAGTCGGGCATCGAGGCGATCGAGGGACTTCGGCTCACCCACCAGCCCGATCTGTCGTTGTTCGAGTTCGGCTCGGACACCCACGACATCGGTGCGATCGGCGATGTCATGGACGACAGGGGATGGAACCTTGATCGCCAGCAGGGCGGGTTGCACCTCATGATCTCGCCGTACCACGCTCGAATCGTCGACGCGTTCCTTGCCGACTTGGCCGACGCCGTGGCCACCCATGGCACCAGCCGTGGCGTCACCGCCGCCTACGGCGGGGTGGTCTGAGCGCTCGATGACCGCCGTGGTCGGGGCCGTCCTCGTGGGTGGCCAGAGCCGTCGGATGGGTGAGCCCAAGGCGCTCGTGGAACTCGCAGGAGAGGCCCTCGCGGCCCGGGTCGCCGCAGTGCTCGTCGGTGGCGGTGCCGACAGGATCGCTCTGGTTGGCGGCGACCGCACCTTGGCTCAATCGCTCGACCTGTCCAACGTCGTGGACGACTGGGAGATCCTCCCGGACCGCTGGACGGGCATTGGTCCCCTCGGCGGCTTGGCGACCGCCCTCTTTGGTGCGGCAGCCCGGAGCGAGGCGATCGTGGTCGTCGCCGCCTGTGATCAACCTGACCTCACTTCAGGACTCGTCGCTCAGCTGATCGGTGCGCTCGAGCGAGCCGGGCCAGACGTACTCGGCGCCAGCGTGGTCACGCCCGACGGCCGCCGACACCCGTTCCCGAGCGCCTGGCGAAGCTCCGCCGCCCCCATGGTGCAAGCGGCGATCGAGCGGGGGGAACGTCGCGCCGACGCGGCCTTTGGGATCGGACCGATCGTTGGGATCGAGGCCGCGCTGGCCTCGCTGATCGACCTCGACACCCCCGACGACCTCCCAAGGTGGCGCGAGATGCACCGTGTCGCTCAAGAGCCTCCCGAGAATCGACCGTGAGGGGTCGTACACTGCGCCGGTGGACGTTCCTGAGATCGACATCGCCGAAACAGCCCGACGCCACGGCGCCGGCACGCTCGTCATCGACGTGCGTGAGCCCGAGGAATACATCGAGGGTCATGTTCCTGGCGCACCTTTGATCCCGCTCGGAGACGTGGTCGAGCGCATCGACGAGTTCCCGGCCACCGCCGAGGTACTCGTCATCTGCAGGCTCGGAGGCCGTAGCCGCGAAGCGGCGGAGTACCTCCGCAGCCAGGGGATCGACGCCGTGAACGTGGCCGGCGGCACCATGGCATGGATCGAGGCGGGCCAACGAGTGGTGACCGGCGAAGAGCCTGGCTCCTGATTCGTGGCCTGGGAACGTAGCGAGTCGCTGCCCGACCGTGCCGGTGAGCCCGACGACGTCGGTGCCCGGTGGATCGACACCGATCGAGCGTTTCAGGAAATCGTCGATGAACTCCTCACGGTTGATGCCTTTGGCATCGACACCGAGTTCCACCGCGAACGCACCTACTTCCCGCAGCTCGCGCTGATCCAGCTCTCGTGGGGCGAGGATCGGGCGCTCGTCGATCCGTTCGCCGTCGACCTGGCGCCGTTCGCAGCGGCCCTCGAGGGTCCGGCCACGGTGGTGATGCATGCGGCCAGCCAAGATCTCGAGGTCCTCGACCTGGCGTGCGGCGCGCTGCCGCGTGATCTGTTCGACACCCAGCTCGCCGCTGGGTTCGTCGGTCACTCGCTCCCGAGCCTGACGGCGCTGGTGGAGCGGTTCTTCAACGTCCACCTGCCCAAGGGCGACCGGCTGACGGACTGGCTCCGCCGCCCGCTCGGAGCCGACCAGCGTCGCTACGCGGCTGCCGACGTGGAGTACCTGCTCAATCTCCGTGATCAACTGACCGAGCAGCTCACCGAGCGAGGTCGGATCTCCTGGGCGCTCGAGGAGTGCGAAGCCCAGCGGGCCCGGGGACGGGTGGTACGCAACCCTGAAGACGCATGGCTCCGGATCAAAGAAGCACGATCGCTCCGTGGTGAGATCGCCTCGGTGGCCCGCTCTGTGGCGGGGTGGCGGGAGCGGCGCGCCGCGGAGCTCGATCAACCGGTGCGGTTCGTCCTGTCGGATCTCGCCGTGGTGGGGGTGGCGCAGCGGCGTCCCAAGACGCTCGACGACCTCCGCAAGATCCGTGGCGTCGACGAGCGCCATGCCCGGGGCAAGATCGGCGAGGCGATTCTTGTGGCGGCGAAGGAAGGGATGGGCGGCACCGTGCCACGCGGCGAAGGGCCAACCTACGAGCTCGATCGCCGACTGCGCCCAGCGGTTGGTCTGGTGGCGGCATGGGTCAGCCAGCTGTCACGGGACCTCGAGATCGAGACCTCGCTGGTGGCGACGCGCTCCGACATCGAACTGCTCCTTGCGGGAGATCCGGCGTCGCGACTATCGGTGGGTTGGAGGGCAGAGCTCGTGGGCGAACGGATCCGCCGGCTGGTCGAGGGCGAGGCCGCGCTGGCGTTCGATGGTCAGGGAAACCTCGTCCTCGAGGATCGTGCGTCACCCGCGTGACCTCCCAAGGTCACCAGATTGCACCCTCTTTCCGGTCTTCTCCGACGGTCACGGCACCCATCAGTGGAGCCCGGTGGCGAGCGGATGCGGTGGTAGGCGCAGATGTGGGTATGCTCGCCCTTCGGATTACGTCACCTCTTCGGGAGTTTGGCCCAAGAAAAAGGGTCGTCACCGCCGTTACGAAGAAGCTCGCGAGCTCAAGCGCTCGTCGGAACCGTCGTTCAACGATTTGATCGACCGTGCTGATGAGCGCTCGTGCCTCGAGTGCGGCGCTGATCCCGGGCACGACCACGCCGCTTGGTGTTTGGCCATGACCGACGAAGCGCAGCAGGAAGCCGACGACTGGGCCTGAGGTCCATCGTCACCTGCCACCTTCTCCTCCGCTCCCCACTGCAAACAGGTTCTCTCGTGTCGTTCACCGCGCTCCGCAACGTCGCCCTTGTCGCGCACGTCGATCATGGCAAGACCACGTTGGTTGATGCGCTGTTGCGCTCAACTGGCGTCTTCAATGCCCACCAGTCGGGTCACCTCGTTGACCGGGTGATGGACTCCAACGACCAGGAGCGAGAGCGTGGCATCACGATCCTCGCCAAGGCCGCGTCGGTGCAGTGGGGAGATATCAAGATCAACCTGGTCGACACCCCAGGCCACGCAGACTTCGGTGGCGAGGTGGAGCGCTCGCTCGAACTGGTCGATGGTGTGGTGCTGCTCGTCGATGCTGCCGAAGGGCCGCTCCCGCAGACGCGTTACGTCTTGTCCAAAGCACTGGCGGCGGGGTTGCCAGCGATCCTCGTGCTCAACAAGGTCGATCGCCATGATGCCCGACCCGACGAGGTGCTCGACGAGGTGTACGAGCTGTTCATGGACCTGGGCGCGTCTGACGACGACATCGAGTTCCCCATCATCTCTGCCATCGCTCGCGATGCCAAGGCCGTCGTCGGCATCGGCATGCCCGGTGACGGCGACGACCTCACCCCACTCCTGCAGTGCATCGTCGACAACGTGCCCGAGCCCAAGGTCGACAAGGATGGTCCGCTCCAGGCCATCGTCACCAACCTGGACGCCTCGGACTACCTCGGTCGCCTGGCCATCGGCCGGGTCATCCGGGGCACCATGCGCAAGGGCGAACGGGTCGCCTTGCTCGACGAAGAGGTGCTTGAAGGCAGCCGACCGGTGGAGCGCAAGCTGGGGAGCCTCATGGGCTTCACCGGCATCGGACGCGACGATGTCGACGAACTCGGCGCCGGCGATCTGTTCGTGGTGGCTGGGTTCCCCGAGGTCGAGATCGGCGACACCATCGCCGATCCAGCCAACCCGGAGGCCCTGCCCCGCCTCAGCGTGGACGAACCCGTCCTACGTATGACCTTCGGCGTAAACACCTCGCCCCTCGCCGGCAAGGAGGGCAAGTACCTGACGTCTCGGCACCTGCGCGATCGCCTCGAAAAGGAGGTACTCGGCAACGTTTCGATCCGCCTGGAAGACACCGAGTCTCCCGACGTCATCGAGGTCTCTGGCCGAGGCGAGCTCCAGTTGGCCGTGCTCATCGAGAGCATGCGACGCGAGGGCTACGAGCTACAGACCAGCCGCCCAGAGGTCATCGTCAAAGAAATCGACGGCAAGCGCCACGAGCCGCTCGAGCGGGGCGTGTGTGACGTGCCCGAGGAGCACGTGGGCACCGTCACCCAGGCACTGGCGCCCCGTAAGGGCCGGGTCACCGACCTTCGCCCGGGCGACGCGGGTCGGACGGTCATCACGTTCGAGGCCCCTGCTCGTGGACTGATCGGCTTCCGTAGCCTGCTATTGACGGCCAGCCGTGGTACGGCCCTGCTGCACACGCACAACGCCGGGTGGATGCCATGGGTGGGAGATCTGCCGCACCGCCAAGGCGGCGCCATGATGGCCGACCGCACCGGTACCACCACGGCCTATGCGCTGGACAACCTCCAGACCCGCGGTGTGCTGTTCGTGGGTCCGGGGGAGCAGGTCTACGAGGGGATGATCATCGGTGAGAACAGCCGCCCCGATGACATGATGGTCAATTGCATCCGCGAGAAGCAGAAGACCAACATTCGGACGCACTCGGCCGACGAAGCCATCAAGCTGACCCCGCCGAAGACCGTGACGCTCGAGTCCGGCATCGAGTTCATTGCCGAAGTCGAGATGGTCGCGGCCACCCCCGAGAGCATCCGAATCCGCAAGCGGATCCTCAAGGAACAGGACCGCCGCCGCCTCAAGCGGTAGCTCAGGGCGTTACTTGCGCTGTGAGGCCGAGCGGCGAGCGGGATGGGGAAGGAAGGCCTCGCCACGAACGCGTCGCTGGCGCTTCTCGAGCTGCTTGACCAGCAGGTCGAACGGGCCATCGCCCACCAACTCCCGAAGCTCATCGCCGAGCTCCTCGTAGACAGGTCGTGTGCCGACGAACGCGTCGTCGGCATCGGTGCACCACCAGTGGAAGTCGTGGCCGCCCTCGCCCCAATCCCGACGCTTCCACTCGCGCACAGTCGAGGTGACGTGGCCGTGGTCGTCGGTCTCGTCGACCCGGCGTAGGGGCAGCTGCCAGCAGACCTCGGGCATCACGTCGAGGTGTCGTTGCCCAGAGGACTCGGCGAGGTGGTGGAAGGCGCAGCCCAAGCCGTCGCCCTCGAACCCGGGTCGGTTGAGAAAGACGCACGCGTCCTCGTGGATGAGCGTTGTGGTCTCTCCGTCGTCGTTGCTCTGCAGCACCCCTTGCGCTCGTCCGATCTCGAGGAACTGCCACTGCTCTCTGGTCAAGCGCTCCGCCATGGCTTCGGTGTGGGCGATGTCATCGGGTCCGGTGAAGTGAGCGCCGTAGGAGCAGCACCCCTGCTCGGCCTCGCTGTAGTCCTCGGTGAGCACCCCCTTACAACCACGGCCGAAGATGCAGCTCCAGTTGCTGGTGAGGAACGTGACGTCGAAGAGCCACGTCCGGTCCTCGTCGGGGTCCTCGAACGACATCCATTCATGCAGGTCTCGGGGCTTGGCCACCGAGCGAAGCTACCCGGGGAACGGTCGCCCTCCGGACGACTCCCTTGCTCATCCGTCGCGCTGGAGCCTCAGTCGTGGTCGTCGGGTTCGTCGAGGAGGTGGATGGCCTTCTCGACGGCCCTACGGGCTCGGGTCAGGCGCTTCTCGTCAACCGGGTACTCGTGGCCCCCGGCATCGATCGACTCCCGCAACCGCACGATGGCCAAGTCGGCCAGTTCTTCTGCGATCTGTTCCAGTCGACCACGGATGTCCTCGAACTCTCCTGCCATGGCCGAGAGTCTGCCATCGGCCTCTGACATTCAGGGCTCGGCGGCGTTGATCGCTCGGATGAGATGGTGGAGGTCGCCCACGTGGTGCTGCTGCCACCGCATGGCAAGACGCGGCAGATCGATCTCATCGCGCCCGGATACCTCGGGTGGCAGCGGCGGCGTGCGTTCGATCGATCCACTCGCGAGTCGGTCGCCGAACTGCTCGTTGAGCCCAGCGATTTGCTCGGTGGAGAGCTCGTGGCGGGTTCGCACGATGAGACGCGGCCCAACCCACCGCATCGAGTGGTAGTTCCGCCAGAAGCCCAAGATCTCCTTGACGGCGGCCTCGACGGAATCGGTGACGAGCACCCGGTCCAGATCGTCGGGGGCGACGAGGCGGCGCGATGCCAGCTCGTTGCGCACGAAGGTGGTGAACCCACGCCAGTACGTACCGCCGGGCACGTCGAGCAGCACGATGGGGGTTGGTTCGGCCTTGCCGGTCTGTTGAAGCGTCAGGAGTTCGAGCGTTTCGTCGAGCGTGCCGAACCCTCCCGGCATGGCGATGAAGCCACGTGACTCCTTCACCAGCATCAGCTTGCGGGTGAAGAAGTACTTCATCGACACGTGCTTGGGGTCATCGTGGATGACGTCGTTGGCGCGCGTCTCGAAAGGAAGCCGGATGCTGACCCCTATGGACGCATCAATGCCTGCTCCCTCCATGGCGGCGAGCATGATCCCCGGGCCGGCGCCGGTCACCACCATCCACCCCTCGGACGCGAGTGCCTTCGCCACGTCGTGGGTCTGGGTGTAGAGCGGATCGGAAGATGACGTGCGGGCTGACCCGAAGATCGTGACCTTGGGCCGATCTCCATAGGGCGCGAACATCAAGAACGCATCGCGCATCTCGGCGAGCGCCGATGCCGTGATCTTGAGATCGAGCCGCCGCGTGCCATCGAGACCGAGAAGCGCCGCCGTTGTGAGGATCTCGGTGACGCGGTCTGCGTTGACCGTGATGCCGAGCGACCCAACGAGGTCGGCTACGAGCCGGTTCACGTCTGCCGGCGGCGGGCCGGGGGTTTCCTCCACCGGTCAGGCCGGCTGGGGGAGTGCGCCATACAGCGTGGTGCGCTGCTCGAGGCGACGACCCAACGGTTCCACCACCGCTCGGAACGCCGCCTCGTCCATGCCCTGGCCGTGGCTCGCACCCGCGGCGCGAGAGATGTTCTCGTCGATGAGGGTGCCGCCCAGATCGTTGACTCCCGCCTGCAGGAGCTGGCGAACGCCGACCACCCCGAGCTTGACCCAAGAGGCCTGGATGTTGGGAATGAAGCCGTGGTAGGCGATGCGCCCTACCGCATGCATCAAGACCACCTCGCGCCAGGTGGGCCCGCGTCGTGCCCGCTTGCGCAGGTAGATGGGCGACGCCATGTGGACGAAGGGCAGGGGAACGAACTCAGTGAAGCCGCCGGTTTCCGCCTGGAGGTCTCGGGTGCGGACCAGGTGCTTGGCCCACGAGCGCGGCTGTTCGATGGAGCCGAACATGATGGTGACGTTGGAGCGGAGTCCCACCGAATGGGCGGTGCGGTGCGCATCGAGCCATTCCTGCGTGTTCACCTTGTCCGAACACAAGATGGCGCGGACCTCATCATCGAGGATCTCGGCCGCAGTTCCCGGAAGCGTTGCCAGGCCGACGTCTTGGAGACGGCGGAGGTAACTGGCGAGTGGCTCGTTCAACCGACGAGCGCCTTCGGTCACCTCGAGCGCGGTGAACCCGTGCACGTGCATCTCGGGCACGGCGTCCTTGACCGCTCGCGTGACATCGATGTAGTAGTTGCCATCGAAGTCCGGGTGGATGCCGCCTTGGAGACACACTTCGGTTGCCCCCATCTCCCGGGCCTCGACGGCCCGCTGGGCGATGTCGTCGAGCGTGAGCAAGTAAGGAGTCCCGCGCAGGTTCAGGGATTTGGGGCCCTTGGAGAAGCCGCAGAACTGGCACTTGAAGGTGCACACGTTGGTGTAGTTGATGTTGCGGTTCGACACCCAGGTGACGGCATCGCCGATGACCTGCTGGCGCAGTTCGTCGGCGAACCGGGCCACGGCGGCGACCTCACGCCCCCGGGCCGAGAAGAGCGTCGTGATCTGGTCCTCGTCGGGCACCTCACCTCGGGAGACCGCGTCGAGAACGTGGCCCACTCGACGCGAGACCTGCCCGGGGCCGGGGCCGGGGATGAGCGAAGGGGGGTCGGCATCGAGGCCGACGTACCACTGGGTAGAACGACGGCCAACGAGGATGACTTCGGCACCGTCGCCGACGTTGCGCACCTCGCCCACGGTCTGGGGGTGTACGGCGCCCGGGTCGTCGCGAGCGAGCCCCTCGGCGTCCGAGCGGTCCATGACGGGGAAACGGAGATCCTCGTGCACCCAGGTGGTGGGCGCATTGGCGAACTCGGGGTAGATCGTCAGGCGAGGAGCGAGCTCGAACCCAGCAGCCTCGGTGACCTCGCGCAGGCGATCTCGGTCGGGCCATGGGCGTTCGGGGTTCACGTGGTCAGCGGTGATGGGGGAGACACCACCCCAGTCATCGATGCCCGCCGCAATGAGCTGGCCGAAGTCGTCGGAGAGGTTGGGCGGAGCTTGGAGGTGGATCTCGGGCGGCAGGATCACCCGTGCCAATGCGATCGCCTCCACGAAATCGTCGGGTGGACACGGGGGAGCAAGGTGCATCGATGTTCCCGCCTTGGGCAGGAAGTTCTGGACGATGACCTCTTGCACGTGGCCCCAGCGGGCGTGGCTCGCAGCGATGGCCTCAAGGGCCTCGATGCGGTCCGATCGATCCTCGCCAATGCCGACGAGGATCCCCGTGGTGAACGGGATCTGAAGCTCGCCCGCTGCCTCGAGGGTGGCGAGCCGCCGGGCGACGGTCTTGTCGGGACTGCCGCGATGGGCATCGAGATCGTCGCGCAGCGATTCGACCATCATCCCCTGGGACGGCGCAACCGAGCGCAACGTCGCCAGCTCCTCGAGGTGCAGCGCTCCGGCATTGGTGTGAGGGAGCAGACCGGTTTCGCTGAGGACGAGTTGGGCCATGGCGGCCAGGTAGTCGATCGTCGACGCGTATCCGTGATCGGCGAGCCACCTCGCTGCCACCGGGTAGCGCTCTTCGGGTCGCTCGCCCAGCGTAAACAGCGCCTCATGGCACCCCGCGGCCGCCCCTCGGCGGGCGATCGCGAGGACCTGGTTGGGCGTAAGGAACGGCGACTCGAGCCGGGCCGGCGGTTGGGCGAAGGTGCAGTAGCCGCACTTGTCGCGGCACAACATGGTGAGCGGGATGAATACCTTGGGGGAGTAGGTGATCCTTGCGCCGGAGCGGGCACTTCGGATGGCCTGCGCTTGGTCGAGCAGATCGATGAGCGGCTGATCCCAAACGGAATCGAGGTGCGACGGCATGGGCGGCAGGCTACCCGTGCGTGCCTGCCCTTCCGTGCCGAACGTGAGCCGAGAAATCTTCCCGTGACCTGCGGACAAGCCCACCGAAAGTGAGCAAGCGCGTCACTCCTTGAGGTTTTCGGGGTCATGCCGATGGAATTCCATGGCGATCCACCACCCGACGCGACCACCGGCACGGCGCGTGGCGCTTCTCGGCCTGGCCCTACTTGCCGCATCGTTGGTGGCGCTTGTGCCTCAACCCCGCGCTGGGGCCACGACCACGGCCACACCGGTGATGGGCCCTTCGTCGGTGACCGCGAGCAATCTCGCAGCCTGGTATCGGAGCAAGTCGAAGACGAATGGCGCCACGGTCGGCATCGACACCCTTGCCCGGTTCTTCATCGAGGAGGGCGCAGCCGAAGGGGTGGCCGGCGATGTGGCATTCGCCCAGTCGATCGTAGAAACCGGGTACTTCGGCTTTTCATCCCGGGTACCGGGCTCGTTCAACAACTTCTCGGGCCTCGGCGCGGTCGACGGCGGGTCGGGTGCGGAGGCCTTCCCCGACGCTCGAACGGGAGTGCGCGCCCAGATCCAGCACCTTCGGGCGTACGCCGACCCGACCGTGACGGCATCGAACCTTGCGTACCCTCTGGTCAACCCACGGTTCCGCTTCGTGCTCCCCAAGGGGAAAGCGCCCCTCTGGGAACAGTTCGGGAAGGGCATCTGGGCCAGCTCCCCAACCTACGCCACCTTGATCCTTGGTGTGCACCGTCAGATCGTGGCATTCGCGGCACGAATCCCGACCACAACCACAACGACCACCACAACGACGACTCTTCCGGCGACCACGTGGACTCCCTTCGCATCACCAGAAGCCCTCGTCGCTCAGGCCCATCGTGACCTCCTTTTCCGTGAGCCTTCGAGCATGGAAGTGTCCGTCGGGGCGGGGTCGTTGCGCAGTGGTGCCATCCGCCCCGCCGCCTACCTGGCGTCGTTGATCGAAGGGGAGGCAAGCGCCCACAGCGCTCCGGTGGTGCGGCTCTACCTTGCTGCCCTCGGTCGCCTTCCTGACCGAAATGGCCTCCAGTACTGGGCTCGTCGACATGCTGCGGGGATCACCATCTCCCGCTTGGCGGGGCAGTTCCTCGACTCGGCAGAGTTCGAGCGTCGATACGGCACCCCAAACGAGGCCGGCTTCGTGGATCAGCTGTATCGAAACGTGCTCGGACGCCCCGGTGATCCCTCGGGAGTCGATTACTGGACCCGTCGCATCAGTGGAGGACAGGTGGTTCGAACCCGGCTACTGGTCCAGTTCAGCGAGTCGCCCGAGCACATCCGGGGCACGCAGGTGCGCGTCGATGCGTCGATCGTCTACCTCGGGATGATGCTGCGGCCAGCGGATCCCTCCGTGCTCTCGTGGTGGAACACCAAACGCACGAGCGGGTCGACCCTCGACGTGCTGACGTCGCTTGTCTTGCAATCGTCGGCGTATCAGTTGCGCTTCAGCTGAGAAGCCGCAGCCGGGTCAACGAGCCAAATCACCTGGTCGCCCTCGATGCGTGCCGCAGGAAGATCGTCGCCCGCCTCGAGCGCGGCCATGGTGGCGGCCTTCTCCTGGCCGCACACGGTCACGAGTACCAATCGGGCACGGGCGATGCCAGCGAAGGTGAGGGTCATGCGCTGGTAGCGATTGTTGCCCTCAGGATCGTCATTCATGGCAACGAGGCGGCCCGGATCAGCATCGAGGGCGGCCGACCCCGCAAAGAGCGACGCCGTATGCCCATCAGACCCCATTCCCAGGTGGACGAGGTCGATCTGTCCGAGATCGCCCAGGCGCAACTGGTACGGGTCAGCGCCCTCGGCGCAGCGCATGAGGTGGGCGGCATTCGCAGCGCCAACCCGGTCGAGCAACGATTCCCGTGCCAGCCGGTAGTTGCTGTCGTGGTGATCATGGGGAACGCACCGCTCGTCACCCCAGTAGACATCGACCTTCCACCAGTCGAGTTGGGTGCCGGCGTCTTGGGCCAGGCGTTCGTAGCACGCTCTCGCCGTGCTGCCCCCTGACAGGGCGAGAGAGAACGTGTCGAGCGGGCGAGTCCGGAAGGCATCGATCGTGTGCTGGGCAAAGGCACCGGCGACGTCGTCGGTCACCACCAGCGAGCCGGGAATCGCCATGGGGTCACACGCGCCGGGTTAGATCGTCGGCCATTTGCTGCAACGACGCGATCAACTCATCGAATGCGGTTGCGAACGACGCGACACCGTCGGCCTCGAGCTTGCCCGTGACGTCAGCGAGGTCGATGCCGACCGCCTGCAACTGCTCGATGATCTGACGGGCCCCCACAAGATCGGCGTCGGCGGTGCGGGCCACCGTCCCCGATGCCTCGAACGCTTCGAGGGTTCCCTCCGGCATGGTATTCACCGTGTCGGGGGCGATCAGCGTGTCGACGTACAACGTGGCCGGGTACGACGGGTCCTTGGTCGACGTCGAGGCCCAGAGCGGCCGCTGGACGCGCGCGCCGCGCCCTGCGAGCGCGTCCCACCGCGGGCCTCGGAACCGTTCGAGGAACAGCCCATACGCCAGTCGGGCGTTCGCAACGGCGGCCTTGCCCCGTAGCGCGAGGGCCTCCGGCGAGCCGATGGCAGTCAGCCGCTTGTCGATCTCACCGTCTACGCGACTCACGAAGAACGACGCGACGCTCGAGACTTGATCGAGTGGCCCATCGCAAGCCTCGAGGCCCGATAGGTATGCCTCGATGACCTCGTCGTACCGCTCGACGCTGAACAGCAGCGTCACGTTGACGCTCCCTCCGCCGGCAACGACATCTCGAATGGCGCCGATGCCGGCCGCAGTACCCGGGATCTTCACGTAGAGGTTCGGCTGGGCGATGCGGTCGTGAAGCGCGCGGGCCGCCCGGACGGTGCCGGCGGTGTCGTGCGCCAGGCTGGGAGCAACCTCGAGCGACACGAAGCCATCGAGCCCGTTCGATTCTTCGTAGACCGGCCGAAGGATGGCGAGCGCATCCGTGATGTCGGTGATGACCAGTTCCCAATAGGCGTCGTCGACCGACGTCCCCGCCGCCATGAGCGAGTGGAACTGCTCGTCGTAGACGGCGGCGCCCGTGATGGCCTTCTGGAAGATCGAAGGGTTGGACGTCACGCCACGGACGCCCCTGTCGAGCCATCGAGCCAGCTCGCCATCGCGGATCCAATCACGACGTAGGTTGTCGAGCCAAGGGCTCTGACCACCTTTGGTCCAGAGATCGTTCAACGTGCTCATGGAAGCCTCCGTGCGGTTGTCAGTCGTCGATCTCGTCAAGCAGGGCATGAGCCCGCTCGACCACGTGGGCGGGGTTGATCCCAAGTTCGGTGAGCACCAACGCGCCGGGTGCCGATGCACCGAATCGATCGATGCCGATCGAATCGCTGGCCCATCTCTCCCACCCGAAGGTCACGCCGGCCTCGACCGACAACGTGAGTGCTTCGGCCGGGAGCACGTACGCCTGGTACTCCTCGTCCTGGTCGTCGAAGTCTTCCCAGCACGGCATCGACACGACGCGCACGGCAACGTCTTCGGCCGCGAGTTGGTGGCCGGCTTCGAGGCACACCGCTACCTCCGAACCAGTGCCGATCAGGATGATCTCGGGGAGGTCGTCGTCGGTCTCGGGTCCGAGTTCGGCGACGATGTATGCCCCGCGCGAGGCCCCGTCGTTTCCTGCGGTGCCCTCGAGAACGGGCAGGTCTTGGCGGCTGAGTACCAAGGCGGTGGGCCCCCGATGCAGCAGTGCATCGCGCCACGCGGTCGCTGTCTCGTTGGCATCTGCGGGGCGGACAACCCGGAGCCCAGGCATGGCCCGCAGCGAAGCAAGGTGCTCGACCGGTTGGTGCGTGGGCCCATCCTCGCCCACCCCCACCGAGTCGTGCGTCCAGCTGTAGATCACCTGGTGGTGGGCTATAGCGGCGAGGCGGACGGGCGGACGCATGTAGTCGGCGAACACGAAGAAGGTGCCGCCGACGGGGACGATGCCTCCATGGGCCGCGAGTCCGTTCAAGGTTGCGCCCATGGCGTGCTCACGAATGCCGAAGTAGATCTGCTTCCCCGGGGGTGTGCCAGGGGATGGGTTCGCCGAGAACGGCTGATGGCCCTTCAGGAGCGTGCCGGTGTTGCCGGAGAGATCCGCTCCGCCACCGATGAGCCCGGGCACCGTTGCGGTCAACGCAGCGAAGCACTGTCCGCTGGCGACGCGCGTCGCGACCTTGGCGCCGACGTCCCACGTGGGGAGGGCATCGGCCCACCCATCGAGCCCTTCGGTGGCCAAGACGGCGTCGAGGGTGGCTCGGTCGGTACTCGACGTCGCGACTCGCTGCTCCCACGCGACTCGGACGGCGTGGCCCCGCTGACCGGCCTCGGCATAGAACTCGGCTACATCGGATGCGATGTGGAAGGTCTCGTCTGGGGGAAGGCCGAGCACGGTCTTGGTGAGCGCGATTTCTTCATCGGAGAATGCCTTACCGTGAGCCGACGGGCTGTCGGTCAGGTTGGGCGACGGGTATGCGATGTGGCTTCTGACCACGATGAGCGAAGGCTGATCCTCGACAGCCATTGCGTCGCGGATCGCTCCTTCGAGCCGGTCGAGGTCGTTCGCCGCCTCGCCCAGGTCCTGTACGTGCCAGCCGTAGCTACGGAAACGTGCAGGTGCGTCGTCGGACAGCGCGAGTTCGGTTGGCCCGTCGATGGTGATGTGGTTGTCGTCGTAGACGTAGATGAGCCGTCCGAGCCCGAGGTGGCCGGCAAGCGAGGCCGCTTCGTGGCTCACGCCCTCGGACAGGTCTCCGTCGCCGCAGATGACGAAGGTGTGGTGATCGACCAGGTCTGCCCCCAGCGTTGCTCGGAGATACGCCTCGGCCATACCCAATCCGACGCCGTTGCCAACTCCCTGTCCGAGCGGGCCCGTGGTGACCTCGACGCCTGGCGTATGGCCACGCTCGGGGTGTCCGGGCGTCTTGGAACCCCACTGGCGGAAGTCCTTCAGGTCCTGAAGTGACAGGTCGTATCCGGTGAGGTGGAGCATCGAGTAGAGCAGAACCGACGCATGCCCGGCAGAGAGGACGAAGCGGTCTCGGTCGAACCATTCAGGGTCCTGCGGGTCGTAGCGCATGATGCGCGTCCAGAGCACGTGGGCGAGGGGCGCCAGTGCCATCGCTGTGCCCTGGTGGCCGCTGTTGGCGGCTTGGGGCATGTCCATCGCGAGGCCGCGGATGGTGTTGATGGCGCGGAGTTCCAGGTCGTCGGGGGTCATCGAAGCTGCTGCCGGGGTCGAGAGAGGGACGCCTCACACTACCCAGCGCGCCGCCGGTGCAATCCCGTGCGGTCCGTTCTGGCGACCACTTCGCGCACGGCATCGTCTACTCGAACCTGACGATCCGTCAGATCACCCGGTATCGTGGCCCCACCAACGAGGCCTAGGGGGTCCACAACCGTGATCGTCCACGATCGTCTGTACATCGGCGGGGAGCTTGTCGCACCAGCAGGCACCGGCACCATCGATGTGATCAACCCGTTCACCGAAGAGGTCGCGGGCCGCGTCCCCGACGGCACCGAGGCGGACATCGATGCCGCGGTGTCCGCGGCGCGAACCACCTTCGACACGACCGATTGGTCCGAGCGCACGATTGCGGATCGCGCTGGCATCCTCGCCAAGGCCTCAGCCGGTATCCAGGCTCGCATGGAGGAGCTCACCACCCTCATCTCCACCGAGATGGGCAGCCCCTCCGGATGGGGACTGTTCGGTCAGGTGCTCGCGCCATCGATGGTGCTCGACATGTACGCCGGCCTCGGCGACACCTATACGACCGAGGAGACGCGACCCGGGATGTTCGGCCCGGTCGTGGTCCGCAAGGAGCCGGTCGGTGTGGTCGGCGCCATCATCCCCTGGAACGTGCCCCTGTTCGAGGCCGTCATGAAGGTCGCTCCTGCGGTCATCGCTGGCTGCACGGTGGTGCTCAAGCCGTCTCCCGAGACCGCGCTCGATCCCTACGCCTTCGCCGAGATCATGGACGAGGCCGGGTTGCCCAAGGGCGTCCTGAGCATCGTCCCTGGAGGCCGCGAGATCGGCGAGTACCTCGTCACCCATCCTCTGGTCGACAAGATCACCTTCACGGGCTCCACGGCTGCGGGCATGAAGATCGGCGCGGCCTGCGGCGGGATCCTTCGGCCCGTCACGCTCGAGCTGGGCGGCAAGTCCGCGGCCATCGTCTTGGACAGTGCCGATATCGCCACGGTCGTCCCGCAACTGATCGACGCCGGCGTCATGAACAACGGCCAGGCATGTGTGGCCCAGACCCGCATCCTCGTCTCGCGCCGCAACTACAGCGCCGTCCTCGATGCCGTCACCGATGCCGTCGCCGCCCTGGTCGTGGGCGACCCGCTCGATCCGACCACGCAGATCGGCCCGGTGGTCGCAGAGCGCCAGCGCGAGCGCATCCTCGGCCTGCTCGACACCGGACGCAACGAGGGTGCTCGGGTCACCACGGGTGGCGGACGCACCAGCCACGAGAAGGGCTGGTTCATCGAGCCCACCGTGTTCGGCGATGTCGACAACAAGATGACCATCGCCCAGGAGGAGATCTTCGGGCCCGTCCTGTCGGTCATTCCCTATGACGACGTGCCCGATGCGATCCGCATCGCCAACGATTCCCAGTACGGCCTGTCCGGCTCCGTGTGGGGCACCGACATCGCCGAGGCCACGGAGATCGCCAAGAAGATCCGTACCGGAACCATCAACGTGAATCACTTCGCCATGGCATTCGGTGCCCCCTTCGGCGGTTACAAGAACTCCGGTCTCGGGCGCGAGCTCGGTCCAGAGGGCGTGGACGCGTTCATGGAAAAGAAGGCGCTCAGCCTTGACCCGTCCGCTGGCTGACCGGGAGCCGCGCCATGTCCGATGCACCATTTGAGTTCGGTGGGATCAACCACCTTGCGCTGGTGTGTCGCGACATGGCGCAGACCGTCGCGTTCTACGAGGGAGTCCTCGGCATGCCATTGGTCAAGACGATCGAACTGCCCGTTGGCCTCGGGCAGCACTTCTTCTTCGATTGCGGCGGCGGAGACACGATCGCATTCTTCTGGTTCCCCGACGCGTCCGAGCCGGTGCCGGGTGTTTCTGGCCCGGGGTGCCGTCCCGATAGCGGGTCGCTGACCA
>Ga0105044_10003006_pt1 | contig 23055 bp, 20 predicted proteins | sample MAT01_FD_78092 | JGI IMG/M metagenome (GOLD analysis project Ga0105044, IMG submission 78092) | Freshwater microbial communities from Lake Fryxell liftoff mats and glacier meltwater in Antarctica - MAT-01 | ecosystem: Environmental > Aquatic > Freshwater > Ice > Liftoff microbial mat | place...
CGCGGAATGAGGAGAGTGCCGTGATAATATGTGCTGATCCTACTGCAAGAGAATAAATATACTTTATTACTTCACTAAAGTTATGGCATATAATAATTGTAGTGTAGGTCACTTTTTTGATTTTCTAAGACCTAATTCCTAACTCTCAACTCTAACTAGTTCTAATCAAATTAGCTAGTAAAAAAATTAATATTTCATTACAATCTTTTTATTCAAATACTTCTCTTAATTTTGGCACAATATCTATCTAGTAGTTTAGAATAATTGAATAAGTCCTTTGAGAGCACTTGGAACAATAATTATATTAGGATGCATCATTTTTCAGTCCGTTGGGTTGATGGGTGTTAACTTATTGGCTCAATTGTCATGTAAAATTCAAGCGGCATCAGTGAATGAGCTTGATGCTCGAGTTACTTCTTTTTACTTCTCGCCATTGGAGTTTGCTAAAGTCCGTTTAGATAGAAAGGAATTCAGACTTGATGATCGAATGTATGACATTGTTAGAATTAAGAAAACGAAGGATTGTCTTGAGGTATTGGCTTTTCAAGATGGCAAAGAAGAAGAAGTGCTTAAGTCTTTAGCTTCTATTTTTGATTTTGATTCAAATAAACTAGATAATATAATGCACGATGTTCTGATCAAGGTATTGCATTTAACATATATCATATCAGCCCCTATCAAATTTTCTTTTTACAAACATTGTAGCTACCGATCTCTTAATCAATCCGTTAAAAAACTGATGGATAGAAGATTGGCTATTGATACGCCACCTCCCAAATACTTTTTCTTCATATAGTGTCAACTTATGACATCAGGCAGACTAAGAATTGATTATTGGTTTTAAGATTAATTCCAAAAATCCATTAATAAAATGGATTTTATTTCTGAGTTTTCTTAACTCGAATTTTTTTTTAATCATGGCTGTTTGTAGCTTTTTGATACTCTATTTTAGGTGAATTTATATTTAGTTTATTCCTTGGTGGAAGAAATTCTTGTTTATATCTAGGCAAGGTCATAACTATTTATTGTTTACTTGAGTTTTTTTTGATGATCTAATGCATTTCATGCCTAGTTTTGAATTCAGATTCAACTAGTTTAGGAATATGGCTAGTTTTAAAACTCGACCTTATATTGCTCTGCATCATCAAAAAAATTGTGAATTAATTTTTTGGTAAAACAATACTAATAAAAATAAATGAAAAAATACGTAATTTTACTCATTTCCTTCTTCAATATAGTAATGTTGGTGGCTCAGAGTGACGGGAATGACACAATAAAAAACTCTATTGACCTAGACCAAGTGGTGATATCAGTCTCTAAAACACCAGAAACAATGAGGAAAGTAGTACAGGAGGTACGGGTAATTGATCAGAAAAGGATTAAATTACTACAAGCACAGACTACCGCAGATCTTTTGCAAGCTGATGGGGGAGTCTTCATTCAGCGTAGTCAGCAAGGGGGTGGAAGTACAGTTTTAAGAGGCTTCGAAGCCAATCGTGTATTACTAATGATAGATGGCGTCCGTATGAATAATGCTATCTATAGGGGTGGGCACTTACAAAATGTGCTTACAGTCGATAACAATACACTGGAGCGTGTAGAGGTACTTTATGGCCCTTCATCTACCACTTATGGTAGTGATGCGCTTGGTGGTGTAATCCATTTTTATACCCAAAAGCCAAAATTTTCAACAGGTGAAAACACCTTACTTACTAATGGGAATGTATTTGGCCGTATAAGTTCTGCAAACAATGAGCGTACCGGTCATTTGGACTTTGGTATAGGAGGTAAGAAACTAGCTTCGTACACTTCGTTTACGTATTCTTCTTTTGGAGATCTTGTCATGGGCAAGCGAACTAATCCCTCATTTGGACAACAGTTCGGGACTAGGCCTTTTTATCAAGCAAGATTTAATAATAGAGATTCTATTGTTATGAATGCGGATTCCTTCAAACAAGTGGGCTCGGCCTACAATCAGTATGATTTTATTCAAAAATTGTCTTATACAAATGATAATAAAAATATCCATGGTCTTAATTTTCAATACTCTAATACCAATGACATACCAAGATATGACAGGCTTACCGATCCATCACTTACTACAAGGCTAAATCAAGCTGAGTGGTATTATGGACCACAAACGCGCATGATGTTAGCCTATGATTTCGGTCATAATGTGGGTTTCAAAGATGGTAGTAATTCATTCCATATCAATGTTAATTATCAGGATATCGAGGAAAGCAGGCATACCAGAAGATTCAATGCAGCAAGGCTAAGTTCAAGGATCGAAAATTTAGATGTATATGGATTTAGTGCAGGTTATGCTAGAAAGGAAGCTAAAGGTATATTTAGGTTTGGTATAGATGGTCAGTTCAATGATCTAATGTCTACAGCATTCTCTACTCACAAAGTGACAGGAGAGATTGTACCCATAAGTACTAGATATCCAGACGGTAAGAATAATTTTAATCAAATGGGCTTATATGCAAATCAAACATTTGATTTTAACAGTAAGTGGTCTATGGTCACGGGTGGTAGAGTTGGATTTTCATCATTGAATTCTACCTTGAATTCTAAACAATTTTTTGATTTTCCTTTCAATAAAATAAGCCAGAATAATTTGACTTATTCTAGTAACATTGGGGTCTCATTCCGTCCTAGTGCCAATACAAAATTAGCATTTGGATTGGCAACAGGGTTTAGATCGCCAAACATTGATGATCTCGCAAAGGTGTTTGAAAGTATACCAGGTACAATTATTGTACCAAATGCCGATCTTAAACCAGAGCAAACGAGTAACTATGACATATCTTTCACTCATTACTTTACTAATAAAATCAGATTTGAAGCAACGGGGTATTACACTAATATAAATGATGCCATTGTGACTGATAACTTTACATTCAACGGGCAGTCAGCAATAGAGTATGGTGGCAGACCAAGCCGTGTACTAGCTAGCCAAAATAAAGGCAAAGCTTTTATAACTGGCTATTCAAGCAAAATTAATGTAGATGTGATTGAACACTTGTCTTTTGATGCTAATGTGATGTACACATATGGTAGGATAAAAGGAGAAACGACTAATACCCCTTTAGATCATATACCTCCTGTGGTTTTAAGAGGTGGTGTGAATTATAGAACTAATAAGATGAATTTGACATTCTTCGCCCTGCACAATGGTTGGAAGAAGATAGATGACTACCTCTTGACAGGTGAAGACAATGCCCAGTATGCTACCCCTAGGGGCATGCCTTCTTGGACTACCTTCAACTTAAAAGCCGATATCGTGATCACCAAAAATCTTGATATCCTGTTTGGCATTGAAAATATTACTGATCTTCAATACAGGACTTTCTCAAGTGGTATCAATTCTCCAGGTCGCAACTTCAGCGTAACTATAAAAGGAAAAATATAATACTTGGAATAAAAATCTTTTATCTAAAAATAGATTGAAAGTGGTAAATTCTTTGATTGTTTACCTAAATTAATGGTCAAGGAATTACCACTTTTTTATTTACAGGTAGTAAAATTAAAATTCATAATCTGCTAGCTGAAAAGAGGTGAATTACTTAAGCGGGATAATTTGTAACTAGGTCATTTATTACACCAGTTTAAAAATTTTACATTTGATGGATGTTGTTTTTTATGGCATATATTACAAGACCCACTCTTGAATGTACATCCAATTTTTCGAATAGGGTATCTCTATACCCATCTATTGTTTTTGGACTAAGAAACATTAAATCAGCTATTTCTTTATAAGTACGTTCTGAACATAGCAATTTTAAAAATTCGATTTCTCTATCTTTCAGATCTAAATGATGATACTTTGTATTTAGAGAAGCTACTAATGCTTGAGTAACATTTTCTGTATGAAAAAAACCAAAATTTAGGGTGTCATCTAAACCTTTTTTTAGAAGCTGAGGGCTAGAATCTTTAAGCAAGTATCCCTTCACACCTTTTTTAATCATTTCGAGAATCACTTGAGCTTCTCCTTGCATTGATAGTACAAGCACTGGTATATCATAATTGTTTTTTACAAGCCAGTCCATAGTTTCTAGACCATTCATGATGGGCATATTCATATCCAGTAGTATAATGTCTGGTGGTGAATGGCTTTTGTCTTGTAGTCGATGTATTAATTCCTTTCCATTTTGACCACAAAAAGCAACCTCATAACCCTTAAATTTATTGATAAGCACTTTTAGTGCATTGCTAAAAAGTGAGTGGTCGTCTATGATAAATACTTTTTTCATGATTCAGCTTTAATTTTTTGATTAATAGGATAATCAATTACAGTTGTAAAGCCGTTCATAGGTGTGGTTTTAAAATTTACCTCAGCGTTTAGTAGTTTACACCGTGATTTAATATTCTTCAATCCTTGTCCTCCAGTTTCTATATTGATATCTTGCCCAATCCCATCATCCTGTAGGGTAATTTGCAGAAATATAGGTGAATATACGAAACGAATGTGAAAATGACTTGCTTTTGCATGTTTTATCACATTAGATATCACCTGTTGTATGATCCTATATAGTATTAATGCATGAGTTTCATCTATCATAACTTCTATACCCGCCACAGAAAAATCTGCCTTTATGAATTTCAATCTGTTGAGTCTATCAACCTCTTGAGTAATGGATTCATGTAGACCATAGAAAGCAAAAGACTCCATATTTAGCGACTTAGAAAGTGCTCTTATGTCTTCTAAAACTTTACCCAGTTGAGTTATGGTATCATTTAGTGTTTTACTTTCATCTTGGTTTTGGGGCTCAGTAAGCATTGATATTTGCATCTTACTAACTGCTATCACTTGAGCAATGTTGTCATGTAGCTCCCAACTGATATTCTTAAGCATATGTTCTTGTCCTTCTATTCTTGCTTCTTCTACAGCTTTTTCTGTATCACGTTGCAGTTTAACTTTTTCAATCATGTACTTAAGCCTGCGTCTATTGAAAGTATAGAATATAAAGAATAATAGGATGATCAATGTAAGTAAGATCAATATAAATACAAAAACTACTTCTTGTTTCATGATGTACTTTTCCTTGTGTATCCTATCCAGAAACCTATATGCATGATAATGTTTAACACTTCAATGATCTTGTTAATAGATTCGCCATCCATAATATTTAAATTCATACAAACCATCAAGGGCGTAAACGGAATGTAAAACGATAATAAACCCAAACTTACCCAAAATGGTCTAAGATCGTAAAAGATGATAATTTCTTCTGATTCTAATAACGAGGTAAAATAATAGACTATTGTCAAAAGTAATATAATCGTGCCTGCCACAAAGGTGTGATAATGAAAACTAGTGAGGTAATCACCAGTAAACCAAGAATCAACTACATGAAATAAGGTCAACCCCGCCATAGCTATGAAAAGGCCAAGTCTGACACCAGTTGATCTTATTTTGGCTCTGAACATGGAGATAAAAAATAAGAATGCCACAATAGAATAGATATTGTAGAGAACCAAAGGACTTAAGTCAGAAAAACTTTGTAAAATTAAAGATATTGACTCATTGACAATGGTGTATAATAAAAATATGGCAAAAATATTATCAAATATATCTCTTTTTACCTTACTCAGTAGCAATATGATTAATGAGGTAGCGGGGAGTATTAATCCTATGTATGGCATGTAGTATAATTATTAATCCTCTGTATGTGGATAAGTTTTTGGTGGTAACCCTGTATGAACGTAATTTTGGGGGGAGTATTCTAAGTCGGAGTCTTCACTAGGATCTTCAGGACTTGGAGATCCAAAGTAGCTTTTACTTATATTCGGTCTTCCAGTAGGAGCAAGGAAAAGCGAAAAATTTTCATCTTTAGAATCGTATTTACCTAGGTATATTCTCAATCCTGAAACAATCAACTTATCCTTAGCTCCTTTAGCTTTAACCCATTTTATGTACTTTTCGAGATCGTCAATATTTATCCAAGCATGATTTGGGATACTTTCTTTAGGGATTTTCCTGATTTGAAGATATTCATCTAGGTTTTTTTGCAATTGTATTGCTTCCTTCTGGGTTATTGTTTTGTTATCTTTATATACATTGTCTTTTATATCATCTTTTGAACCCTGAGTAATCCAACAAGCAGTGAGGAAAATGGTAAAAAATAAGAAAATTGATAATTTTTTCATGTTTCGTTTGTTTTGAATTAGTTATTTAAGAAATTGATATATGTTTATAATTTGTTTTTCCATTCAAGTTACTTAAGCAAAGATAATAAAGGTCATCAACATACATGCAGTAAAAACACCCTTTCAAAAGGGTGTTTTTACCCTTTTTTTAAATTTTAATTTTGATAGTTTATTAGGTTATGTCAAATAGTAAAATGATTAGATCAACAAAAAAAAGCCGAGCTCAAATTTGAACTCGGCTCTAGTAGGGGATTAATGGTATTTTGGCACTATGCGCTGAATACTAAAATGTTAACAAGATTAAACTATCAATTGATAGAATAATATCACAAAGATAGGCTTGAAAGAGCGGAGTTTATTGGTGGATTTCACCCTATATTTAGGGTGATTTTCCTGTATTAATTTAGGGTGTTTTCACCCTTTTTTTCAAAAAAATAGGTTTTTATTTGTTTAATTGAATAATTCAATTCTCTAAAGTATTTGCCAAGGTTTCGTAGTTACTTATTGATTATTAGATGAAGTTTAATATCTTTATACTAGAAATATTGTTTGTATTTACAATAAATGGAACTAAACATCATGTACGCCTTAATCTACCTTACCATTGCAGATACCCCCTCCGAGAATTCCCTAGCCTTAGCTCAGGTACAGAAAAAAATGCTCCAAGATGCAAAAAAGCGAAAGATAGCCTATGAAATATTAGATAGAAAAACTGGCTTATTTGGATCAACTATTGAAGCTGCTTTGATCCTATTTAGTGGCAGTAATTTGAAATCTTTTGTTAAAGATTGGGTAGGAACAATCTTATGGAAGGGTAGCGGAGAAGGTGGAGGAAGGTCTATGTATTTACTTGTTGCACAGATAGAGCTTGAAAATAGGCTTATCATTGCCGAGAAGGACATCACCTATCAAACTACTCGTAGCCAAGGGCCAGGAGGACAAAATGTCAATAAGGTAAATACTGCAGTACGCGCTACACATACTCCAACAGGTATTTTTGTGCTTGCAATGGATAGCAGATCACAAGCTGAAAATAAAAGTCTTGCCCTTAAGCGACTGGAAGATAAAGTATTGTTTTCACAGACGCAAGATCTCAAAGATCTTCTAACTCATAAGTTGACTTTGAGTCTTAAAGTAAATCCCGCTAAACTTGTGAAAACAATAGAAGGCACTAACTTTAAGCCTAAATACATCTCAGATCCCAGTAAAAATCAAAAGAAAGAGGCCAATAAGGAAATTCGATCTTACCTTAATAGAAGCACTAAAGACTTACCAGCTGATGATTGACGTTTTCATTTTTGGAAGTTTTATTTCGCATTTGCATTTCTGAATTTTTAGAATAGTAAGACAATTTTGTTAAACGAACTATTGATGCCTAAATAAATACTTTTGACTACACAAGTAAAAAATTGTAGTTTTGTCTAACTAAAATATCAAGAGTTGGCTTCTATGATGAATAAAATTATTTATGTCTACACTTAAAAGGCTTGCAAGTGATACAGTGATATATGGCATGGGGCATATCCTGCCAAGGATCATGACATTTATAGTACTTACACCTTATCTCACTACAAAGTTTAAAAACCAAGCTGACTACGGTATTTTCAATGAGTTCTACGCTTACAGCACAGTAATCCTAGCCATCATGGTATTTCGGATGGATACAGCTTACTTCAGATACGCCAATAATCAAGACAAGGATAGGGCTGGCGTGATATACGGTACTACTTTTTTGCCAGTTGTTATCATATCAATAGTAGTTACAACACTTATGGTGGTTTTTTCTGAACAGATAGCTTATTTTTTAAAATACCCCGATCAAGGTCATTACGTAACATGGTTTGCATTTATTCTCGCCTTGGATGCATTTACTACCTTATTATATTCTAAATTTCGGATAGACGGGCGGCCATTCAGATTTCTGAGCTATAGAGTGCTAAATGCAGTTATGACGGTAGCTGCCTTACTCTTCTTCTTGGAGGTTTTGCCTACGTATTTTCCGGCGGCTAAAAGCAACTTAGATGATCTAATTGGCGTGAGGAAAGACCTTGATTATGCCTTTTTCTCAAATCTAGTTGCGAGTGGTATCGTATTCATTGCTATGCTGCCCGAGATGTTGAGAATCAATTATGGTTTTGACAAAACCATGATCAAAACTTTATGGAAATATACTTGGCCTCTCACCATAGTTGCTTTGGCGGCTATGGTTAATGAGTCTTTTTCTGCACCGATACAGAAATGGCTACTAATAGGCATGGAGAGTGATGCCATGGTAGAAGTAGGCATCTACGCCGCTGTTACGAAGCTTGCTATCTTTCTTAATCTCTTTACTACAGCCTATAATTATGCCGCGGAACCATTTTTCTTTAACAATGCTGCAAAAGATGAGAAAAGAGAGATGTACGGCAAAGCGGCTCTTGCTTTTACCATGGTTGCAAGCATAGTATCTCTTGGTATTTATCTATACATAGAGCCACTGAGCTACTTTTTAGGCAAAAATTATCGTGTGGGTCTGTATATCGTACCTATTTTGTTGATGGCATATATTTTACTTGGTTTGTATTATAATGTATCTATATGGTATAAGCTGTCTGATTGGACGGTAATTGGTACATGGATATCCATCATTGGCGTGTTAACTACTCTCTTATCTAGTTTCATTTTGATTCCTTGGATAGGTGTGGCAGGGTCAGCTTGGTCCACTTTGATTTGCTATGCTGTTATGTTAGTATTGGGATATAGACTTGGACAAAAATATTTTCCTGTCAACTATCCTGTCAAAAAAATCATGTCCATCTTGGGTATGACATCTCTTGTCTTTACATGTGCCTATGTATTGAGAGATGTTTTAGCATTGCCCATTGTTGCTTTACTTGGCATAAACACCTTGCTCTATTTAAGTTTTTTCTATTTACTATGGGTAATGGAGATCAAAACTCTAGTTACCAAATTAATAAAAAATCCAAAGACTAAATAGTTGAAAAGTTCATCTTATGCTAGACTTCATCACACAATCTACATATTCCACAAACTCCTTCAAAGACCTAAATTTTACTTTTGGAGTATATTCATTACTTACTTCCTTAGTAGCGCCTTGACCTACTTTGTCATGTCTTCTATTGATCCATACACTATCCAACCATAAGTCGTAAGCGGGCACATGATCATGGTATATACTTTGAGCTACATGTAGTATCTCATCTCTTGATATTCCTTCATTTTCTAATGTAGTGAATAAATATTCAAACATTTTATGAGATGGCTTGTAAGCACCCACATCCTCTGCGGTCAGTATTTTATAAAACGGATCTCCCATTTTATGTGCAGATACAGCTATGGATTCATTGTCAACGTTTGATAAAATGACGAGTTTAAAATGTTTACTAAGTTTTTGTAACGCCTCTGTGGTATCTTCAAAGGGCTGCCATTCAAGTATTGATTTTGAAAAATTTGCCAACTGATGTTCTGAAGTAGTTAATCCGTTCTCTTCCGAAACTTTTTGAGCTACCAAATAAAGTATCTCTTGATATTTTAATTGACTCTGATCTGCTTGCATAGCATGTTCAATATTTGCGAAAATACCTAGCAACTCGTCATGACTTTTAGATTTGAATACTTCGTCTCCTAATGTTCTCAATGCCTTTACCAAGCCAGATTCCCAATCTATCAACGTTCCGTAGCAATCAAAAGAAAGAACTTTCTTATTGATCAATTTCATTTGTTAGAAGTTTTGATTAGGCCTAAATCATTCTTTTAGTCAATTTATAATCCCAAGCTAGATTATTTACAGATCAATTTCTTAAACTCGCCGTACACTTCATTATTGAAAGTATTTCTAGCGGGTGCAAATGAAGCTTCTGTGTATATGTTTGTATGACCCCCCCCTTGAATGGTTGTAAGGGAAGCGGTAACTCCTACCTTCTTTGCTTGATCAGTAAGTAATTTACTGCCAAAAAGCCTAACTATCGGGATAGCGCCTACTCTAGCAAAGCCAAATTCATAAGGAACAACATCATCTGCATTACCATGAAAACTGTACACAGGTGGTTCGCCACTATCAATAAAATCAAGACTTAGTATTGCACCACTCAAATTAATAACTCCATTTACCGCAGTCGAGTACTTACGAGCATCTGCATCACCACTTCCTTCATTTAGGCCACCATTAGTATCTACTATCTTTTTTAAATATGGAATAGTAAGATCGTCATCTTTCATGTAAGCAACACTCAAAGCTATAATACCACCGGCAGACACACCTCCTATATATATTTGCTCTGGGTCTATCTTGTATCTATTATTTGTCGCAGCATCTTTACGGAAAAATCTAATTGCTGCTTTCATATCTTGGATAGCTTTTATAGCAACGTCACCTATTATAAGCGAATCTGGTACAGATGTTACAACACCAAGTAGTCTATAATCAATCGATGCAGTAACAAAACCCCTCTTCGTTCCTTCTTCGCATAGACTTTGCACATCTAGCCTACTGCCACTTACAAATGAACCACCATGCGCCCATATGATAAGAGGTCGCTTTTCTTCTTTGTCTCCCGCAGGTTGATATATATCCATACTTAAAGGTACATCTTGACCAAGTACACTCTTTGCTGTGCTGTAGACAATATTTGAACGAGAAACTTCTGTGAACGTTGGGCTAGCATAACGTGTTGTTTCGCATACATTGGGTTCATCACTGCCGCATGATACATATGTCAAGCTGGATATGATAAGGGCTAGAGTTGCAATTTTAAATTTCATAATAATTTTAGATTTGGTTTGATTAATTTATCCTGAATTGAGATTCTTAGTTTTTAAAATTCGTCGGTGTGAAATTCAACAAATTTTATAACAAACGGATGTAAACTAGGGTTTATTTTTTGAATATATTTTCTTAATCTTATATTTTTCATTTTCTTTGATTCTTGATTTAATCTTACTTACTAGTTTTATATGTTTTCTTTCATAAAGCATCTGACACTTAAATCAGTTTTTATTTTTTATGTTTGTAAATAATCTATATTCTTGGCATGCAGGTATTGACAGAGACCTCCCTTGGACTTTCACCAAAGATCCTTACAAAATATGGATTTCAGAAATCATTTTACAGCAAACTAGGGTAGAGCAGGGTAGAGCTTATTATGAAAAGTTTGTCAATCTATGGCCTACAGCTGTAGACCTTGCCAATGCACCAATAGATGATGTACTGCGCGCTTGGCAAGGACTAGGTTATTATAGCAGGGCACGTAATTTGCATTTTACCGCTCAGATAGTAAGAGATAAATACAATGGCTTTTTCCCCTCAAATTACGAAGACATTCTTAGACTCAAAGGCATTGGACGTTATACGGCAGCAGCCATTGGAAGCTTCGCATTTGGACTTTGCTATCCTGTACTTGATGGTAATGTGATGAGGGTAATGGCTCGATATCATGGCATTACAGCACCTGTAGATAATCCATCTACGATTAAAGAAGTCTATTATTTATTGCAAAAAACTATTGACAAAGACGATCCTGCACATTTCAACCAAGCAATGATGGATTTTGGCGCTACTCTTTGCACGCCCAAAAATCCAGATTGCAGTTCATGCATATTTAGTGATTCTTGTAAGGCTTACATCCAAAAAATAGTAGATATGATCCCTTTAAAAGTCAAAAAAGTGAAAAGAACCACTAGGTACTTTCATTATCTTGAAATCAGTGATGGCTTGCATCTCACCGTAGAAAAAAGACATAATAAAGATATATGGCAAGGCTTGTACCAACTTCCAATGATTGAAATGAAAGATGATGCACCACTTAGTCAAGCATTAATTGCCCAAAGTAACTATTTTAATGACTCTACCGTTGGAAAAGACATGAAAATCATCAGCTCTCAAAAACTAAGCAAACATGTTTTGACTCATCAAGATATAATAGCAACTGTGCATCGCCTAGAAACGCATTCGGTTTCTGATTTTTCAATCGCTTCTTGCGAAACAATATTGATTTCTAACCTAGATAAAATAGGATTTCCTAAACTGTTGGTATCATATTTAGAAAAATATAAGATTATTGATTAATTTTGCGATCTGAGCGATTTATAAAATCAACAACTTGATCTTAAATTAACATTGAATTATTAGTTATTTCTTTTTTTAAAAACCACAATAGAATGGTAAATAAAGTTACACTTATAGGGCATTTAGGCAGAGACCCAGAGGTTAAGCACCTAGAAAATGGAGCATCCGTAGCAAGATTAGCTATAGCAACTAATGAAAATTACAAGGATAAGGAAGGCAATTGGCAATCAATTACTGATTGGCATACGGTTATTGCATGGAGAGCACTTGCAGATATTGCTGAAAAACAACTCAAAAAAGGTAGCCTTGTTTTTGTAGAAGGTAAGCTTAAAACTCGATCTTACAAAGACAGCGCGGGAGTAGAAAAGTACACTACCGAAGTGGATTGTTTATCCCTTAAGTCTTTGGACAAAAAAGAACGCAATGATGCACCAATGCCCAACGATCCGGCGGATTACGGTCCTTCATCGATGAAGTCTGAGAATCCGTCTTCTGTAGCTGATAGTGGTCAAGAAGGCTCAGAAGACGATCTACCTTTTTAATAGATAAAATGTATAATTACAATAATAATAGTAAGTTTCTTTAACTAAACTCAACCTGACTTGGAATCTGAGCCTCCCTCCAATTATATATTATCACTATCTTTTCTGGCTATAGCGCCTCTTGTTCAAGCAGATACCTCTTTGAGCATAACGGGCGTACTTTTGATTCTTTTGATAATCTCTTCTGGTTTGATTTCCGCATCAGAAGTTGCGTATTTTAGTTTGTCACCAAATGATTTTAGGTCCCTTGAGGATGAGGACAATGCAAGTTCGAAGCGCATTTTGCTGCTTAGGAAAAACTCAGAGAAGCTTCTTGCTACAATTTTGATAAGCAATAACTTTGTAAATATTGCCATAGTCATAGTTTCCAAAATATTTCTTGATAGTCTATTTGGTATTGAAAATCTTTACGCTATTGCAAGTTTCATAGATCACCATGTTTTTATTGGATTAGTGGATGTTCCTTTGCTTACGGAAATATTATCATTTTCTATTACCACAGTATTAGTTACTATTGTCTTGCTCTTATTTGGTGAGATAGCCCCTAAAATGTATGCCAATGCGGATAATCTGAAAATAGCTCACTTGATGGCTGCGCCTTTAGGTTTTCTAAATTTTGCTTTCACCCCCATTAGTTCATTGCTGGTAAACTTAGGTAAAGGCATTGAAAACAAAATCATTGCCAGCCGCAATTATCAGACAGGTACTAGTAAAGAAGATTTAGATGCAGCCATAGAACTTACTGTGAAAGGATCAGAAGAAGATACCCAAGAGGCGGATATATTGCGAGGGATAATAAAGTTTGGTGAGCTAGCTGCAAGGCAAGTTATGAAGCCTAGGGTAGATGTAGTTGCGATTGATATTGAGGAAAATTATGGTGAGGTAATGAGGGTTGTAAGAGATTCAGGTTACTCACGCATACCTATATACGAAGAGGATTTTGATCACATCAAAGGTATTTTGTATGTGAAAGATCTTCTTGGGCACACCCAAGAAAAAAAAGATTTTGCTTGGCAGGAGCTTATAAGAGATAGTTTGCTCTATGTGCCGGAATCAAAGAAAATAGATGACCTTCTTCGAGATTTTCAACTTAAGAGGATGCACTTGGCTATAGTGGTGGATGAATTTGGCGGTACGCTAGGCATCATCACTTTAGAAGACATCATGGAAGAAATAATAGGTGAGATCAAGGATGAATTTGATGAAGACGAGGAAGTAAATTTTATCAAAATAGATGATGATAACTATATACTGGAGGCCAAGATTTTACTTAATGACGTTTGTCGCATTATAGGTGAGCGCACAGGATATTTTGATGACGTAAAAGAAAATTCTGATTCTCTCGGTGGGTTAATCATTGAGACACTAGGTCATATACCTAAGCTTGAGAAAGAAATCCAAATAAAAAATGTCATTATGACCGTCATCTCAGTGACAAACAGAAGGATAGAAAAGGTAAACCTTAGATACAAAAGAGATGCGCACAATTAGTCTTGAGATTAGTTTTTTTATTTTGTTTTGCATATTTTTTAGTTGCTCTTCTGCACCCGAGGCAAGCCCTAAACCTAGAATGTTTCCCAAACAATTGTTTCCTAGCCGAACAATTAGTTCTTACCATTTTAAGTCCTGTCCCTTCTCTTTTGATAAGCCGGATTATCTCGAGCCTTCAAAAGATAGTGCTTCTTTTGATGCCAAAGTGAATACAGATTGTTGGTTTGATCTTAGGAATAAAGACCTTCAAGCGTCTATCCATTTTAGCTATTTTAAAGTGAAAGACAGAAATAATTTTGACCAACTGATCAATGACGTATATAAAATGGCAGATGAGCACAATACAAAAGCAAGTTATCGCAAAGAGTCTGTAATAGATAATGGCTCCAATGTTCATGGGCTTTTATTCGAAATTGAAGGAGCGGTAGCTTCTCCACTACAGTTTTATGTAACTGATTCTACAAACCACTTTTTGAGAGCATCACTATATTTTGACACTAGAGTCAATCCTGATTCTACTAAAATCATCTATGACTATATATATGAAGACATATCACGGATAATAAACACTTTTGATTGGAAAACTAAGTAGCCGCCATTCACAAGCCATTAACAAACAATTATGCTTGCCTTTGTACTAAATATAGACGTTTGTAAGTTTAAATACCTTATTTTTGCATAAATTTTGAATCAAAATATCATATGAAGTATCTATCAATAATCGCTTTTTTCTATTTTTCGATTATTTATTCTTATGCTCAGTCCAATACTGATACCCTCATGACAGTGGGAAAAAGTCAAGTAAGTGTAGGTGAGTTTAAGTACATATATGAAAAAAATAACGGCAGTGATGCTAACTATAGCCTTAAGAGTATCAATGAATATATGGATTTATACACCAAATTCAAACTTAAAGTAAGTGAAGCAAAGGCTCAAAAATTAGATACTATTCCTGCGTTAGTTGAAGAACTTGCAACCTATCAAAAACAATTGGCTTCTTCTTATATCATGGACAAGGGAGTCAATGATTACCTTCTCACTGAGCTCAGAGGTCGAATGCAAGAAGATGTTAGGTTCAAACATATTTTCTTCTCTGCGCCTAGCCTCACTGCTGATTCGATAGTACAAATAAAGAAAAAACTAGCAGATGAAGCCTATGGTAAATTGAAAAGTGGTGTAGCTTTTGAATCCATAGTTAAGTTTTACTCAGATGATAAACTAACCTCAGAGGCTGAAGGAGATATGGGTTATTATACAGCTATACTTCCTAATGGATTTTATGACTTAGAGTCTGCCATCTACACAACTAAACCCGGATCATTTTCTGAGCCAGTTAGAAGTAAAATAGGCTGGCACATTGTGAAAGTAGTGAGTAAAAGGCCAGCAAGAGGTGAAATAGAAGTTGCTCATATCTTAGTAAGAAAAGAAGACAATATAGCGAATGCAAAAAATAAAGCCGAAAGCTTACACAAAGAACTTCAGGCTGGTGCAAAATTTGAAGATTTAGCAAATGCAAAATCTGAAGATCAGAAGTCGGCTTCATCTGGAGGTTTACTGCCAATCTTTGGGATAAACACTTATGATAAATCATTTGAAGATGCCGCATTTAGCTTAGACAAAGTGGGCAGCTACACTCAGCCTATAGAAACCGCTTCGGGTTACCATATCATTAAGTTGGTACAGAAGTTTACAGTTCAGGATGAATCATCTTTCAAAAAAGTATTTGACTCAAAAATAAAGGCTGACGAAAGATATAACCTAGCTAAGAAAAATTTATTTAAAACTATTAGAGATGCATCTAATTATAAAATAGATGATGCTAATTATAATAGGTTTATTAAAAGCCTTAGTGATGATTTTTACTCTTACAAATGGGAGCCAACTGAGGAAGAGTGGCTTACTAAACCTCTGATCACTTTTGATGCAAGTCATAACTATTCAGTAAAAGAGTTTGCTGATTTTTGTGCTAAAAACACCCGCATCAGGCTTAGGTACGATGCTAGTTTAAATACCTTAAGTGAACCAGTTGCTGCTTTGTTTAGTGCATTTGAAGAAGAGAAAACCATCGAATTTGAAAAATCTAATTTGGTTGTTAGGTATCCAGATTTTAAATACTTGATGAATGAATATGAAGAAGGTATACTCCTTTTTGAAGTGACTAAGAATGAGGTTTGGGATAAAGCCAATACAGATACTGTTGGGCTAAAAGCCTTCTACGACCAAAACGTAAAAAAGTACATGTCTGAAGAATCTGCAGAAATAGTGAAATATACTATGACGACATCTGATGACAAGCTAGCCAATAAAATATGGAAAGACAGTAGGAAGTTATCTAGTATCGCTTTAGAAAAAAAGTATAATAATAAGTCGCAAATACTACTGTCTAACACAATGGAAATGACTAAGGTAGACGCTATTAATGATGGCATCATTTGGAAGCAAGGTGTTTCTACTTCTATAGAACCAATTGATGCTGGAAAGATATATACTTTTTCACACGTTAGCAAGATCATACCCTCTATGATTAAGCCGCTTAAAGAATCTAGAGGTTACGTAGTAGCTGATTATCAAGATAAATTGGAAAGGGAATGGTTGGAAAGTCTGAAAAAGAAATTTCCTGTAGAGATCCATGACAAGACACTTTCTAAATTAATAAAGTAAATTTATTCGGATTTATAATGCATATTAATACTTGCCTTCTTGTTAATCCCTTTGTGTGGAATGAATACTCCTACAGATTTAGTTTTATTAAATCTTTTGTCTGCTCATGCTGTGTTTTGATTGTTATTTTTTCTACTTCTTGTAAATATAAAGAAACATTTTCAATCTCTAAGGAGGCGGATCTAGTTGCCAAAGTTGGCGATAAATATTTGACAATCGATGATATAAAAGGATTTGCTGTCGGCGCTGAGAGTGAGGAAGATAGCGTTTACATACTGAAGGCCTATGTAAACTCATGGATTAAAGACCAACTTCTCGTACGTGAAGCTGAAAAAAATGTTTCAGCTGATTTTGACATCAATAAATTAGTTAAAGATTATAAAGCATCGCTACTTCTTCACAATTATATAGATAATGTGTTGATAAAGCAACTCGATACCTCTGTAACTAAAGCCCAATTTGAGGAATATTATGAAGAAAATAAACAACAATACATATTATCAGAGCCGATTTTGAAATTTCAATATTTTAAGGTGAAGTCGAAACATCCAAAAATAAAAGACTTTGAGAAGGCTTGGAATAATAATGACGGCAAAGCGGATGAATTAGGGGCGAGTATTGCGGATTATAGTCAAAACAGCTCATCCGCTTGGGTTACTTCTAATGAGTTATTTGCTATTCTGCCTAAGAATCTTTTCAATGTAAATGATTTGTCAAGGAAAGGTAAAACTTTGAAGTCGGATCAAAACTTTAAATATTTTGTTAAAATCTTGGATTTAACTGAAAAAGAGAAAGTTCCGCCGTTTGAATACATAGAAGCAATCATAAAAAGTGTCATCATCAATGAGCGGAAACAAAAACTGTTGAAGAAAATAAAAGAAGACCTATATATTGAATTTAGCAATTCTTCAGATGTAAAATCTTACCTTGAGTAAGGTTATTTCAAAAGTTTGTTTGAACTGATATAAAAATTAATAATGAACAGTATCCTTACGATCAATAAATCAAAGAAATTTCACCTCTATATGAGCAAGATTATCATAACATTATTTTGTAATTTTATTTGCTTTGCCTTCTATGCACAAGGTTCTCAACTTGTGGATAAGATAGTTGCAAAAGTAGGTAGTGAGTATATTTTACTCTCTGAGATTGAAGATGATTTTCAATATAATCTAAAAAGTAAACCGGGTTTAGATCCAAACTATAAATGTGAAATTTTGGATAACCTGATTTCTCAAAAGCTTATAATTTACCAAGCAATACTAGACAGTATCGAGGTCAGTGAAGTTGAGATCGCCTTAGAAATTGATGCTAAATTTGAGAGAATTCTTGCCCAGATGAATGGCGATGAAGCTTTTTTTAAGGAATATTATGGAGCTACTGTAGCCGAAATGAAGGAAAGATACAAGGATGATCAAAAGCAACAAATGCTTGCTCGAAAAATGCAGCAAACTTTGATAGGAAAAGTAAATATAACTCCAAGAGAAGTTTTTGATTTTTTTGATGGAATTCCAAGAGATAGCTTGCCATTCCTAAATTCTGAAGTTGAGATTTCAGAACTTATAATGAAACCGAAAGTTAATAGAGAAAACCGCGCAAAAACCCTAAATCTAATTCAAGACCTGTACACTAAGATTACCAAAGAAAGCGGGGATTTTGAAGCATTAGCGAAACAGTATTCTGTCGATCCTGAGTCTGCCAAAAAAGGGGGAGACCTTGGTTTTGCTCGTAGAGGCTCCTATGTACCAGAATTTGAATCAGCGGCTTTTGCACTTAAGCCAGGTGAGGTAAGTGACATTGTGGAAACTGAATACGGTTTTCATATTCTAAGACTTGCAGAGAGACGAGGAAATCTAATACGGGTTAGTCACATCCTTGTTAGTCCTGAAATTACCGCAGGAGACGAACTACTTGCCGAAGCTAAATTAGATTCTATTCGCATCCTTATTTCTACTGATAGTTTATCTTTCATTGATGCTGTAAGAAAGTTTGGTGAGAAAGATGCTCCTTCGTATAGCAATAGTGGTAAAGTGAGAAACCCACAAAGCAACACAACTTTATTTGAGACCAAAGATCTCGATTATGAAACATTTTTTGCTATTGAAAATTTGAATAAAAACGAAGTTTCTGAAGTTATAGAATTTGAAGATCAAAGGGGTAAGAAGATGTATAAAATCATACAGCTTAATTCTAAATCTATTCCACACAGGATGAGTTTGGAAAGTGATTATGATAAAATAGCAAATTATGCAAAGGAAAATAAGAAGGTATCTTATTTTAACGATTGGATAGAATCTAAGAAATCAACTATCTACATACACATTGATCCTGTGATGGGTCATTGTCCTGATTTACAACAGTATTCAGGCGCAAAGTAGTTTGTATTTTTAAGTTCCTTTTTCTATGGGTCATTGTGTAAGATTGTTTTCCAAGCTGTAGTTTTTGGAAGCCCTTTAAAATTTTTGGAATGAAGTTATTTTAGTTACATTTGCCAGATCAATGTCATATAAAATATCTTTCATGAAAGTACTTGGCGTACTGATTTTTTGCTTTGCGCTTTATGTGCCAAACATTGCAGCGCAAATGCCTAATATAGATAATTCATCTAGGGTCATAACGATGCGTCCTTCTCCAAATATGCTAAAGTTAGACGGCGTGTTGGACGATGAAGCTTGGGCAATTGCTGATGTGTGCCAAAACTTTTGGATGAAGTCACCTTCTAATCAGACACTTGCCGATCCGCTCACCGAGGTAAAAGTGACTTACGATGATAGATTTCTGTATTTTGGAGTAAAAGCTTATGCAAAAAAGGATAGCTTGATAGTCCAATCTTTAAAAAGAGATCAAGGTTTAAGAGTGAGCGACGGAATAGGCATTGTGTTAGATCCTGTGAATCTACAAACCAACGGATTTTATTTTGCACTTAGTCCATTTAACTCACAATCAGAAGGGCTGATAGGTTCTGGAGATGATGATATTGCATTCACTTGGGATAATACATGGTTCAGTGAGACGAAAATACATGATGATTATTGGATAGGAGAGATTGCTATACCTTTTTCAATATTACGCTATGATCCTAAAAAATTAATTTGGGGTTTTAACTTTATACGGACGGCACGAAGCGAGAATGAGTTTCATACTTGGACAAATATGCCTTTGCAATTTCGAGGCACGGATCTCGGATATCTTGGGCAGATGCTGTGGAATAAAAACCCGCCAGAAGGAGGTAGTAAGTTATCTTTCAGTCCATATATTACCTCTGGCATATCAGCTGATCCAGAAAATAGATTAAAAACAAAAGCGACGGTAAATGCAGGCTTTGATGCCAAGGTTGCACTATCGCCCAAAATGAATTTAGACCTAACTGTAAATCCTGATTTTTCCAATGTTGATGTAGATGTTCAAGTAACTAATCTTACTAGGTTTTCTATATTTTTTCCTGAGAGGCGAATCTTTTTTTTAGAAAATGATGACCTTTTTTCAAGCTTTGGAATACCACCTATTCGGCCTTTTTATTCGAGAAGGATAGGCTCTAAAGATGGACAAAATGTTCCTATTCTTTATGGGGCTAGGATTACAGGCAATCTCAATAAGTCTTTGCGTATTGGCTTACTCAATGTGCAAACGGCACGAAAAGGAGAATCAGCAGCTGACAATTTTACGTCTGCCACCTTCAATCAAAGAATATTGGATAGATCTACAATAAGTGGCTATTTTAGCAATAGGACTTCGTTTCAAAATGATAATGAAAAGCTGAATGCCCCTGAAGACGCTTATGGTCGAAATGCAGGCTTGTCACTTAACTATAGCAATAAAGAGGGGACAGTGTCAGGCTGGGCTAATGGTAACTTATCATTCAAACCACTTATAGATGATAGTAATCACTTTGTTAATGGTGGCATTGGCTACTTTGGTCAAAATTTCTCCTCATTTATAGATGCTGCCTCCATGGGTAAGGGTTATATTACTGATATTGGTTTTAATAGGAGAATAGACAATTATGATGCAATCAGAGATACTCTCATCCGTGTAGGAAGTAATTTTTTTTACAATGAAACTGGCTATACATTTTATCCTCAAAAGAGTAAGGTCAATTCATTCGAAATTAGGACTGAAAATTTTCTAGCTTATGATGATCAGGGTAAATTTAATGAGCGGAATAATAATTTATCCTTTTTATTAAATATGGCAAACGCATCAAGTTTTAATCTTTCTTTAAATACGAACTCCGTTAATCTTTTATTTCCTTTTTCTTTTATCGGCAGTGATGATACACCGCCACTACCGACTGGAGTGTACCACTTCAATGATTTATCTGTTAGAGCATCTACCGATACACGTAGGAATTTTATTTTGAGTTCAGGATTGCGATTAGGTCAATTTTATGGTGCAAGTTACAAGCAGATATCAGTAGATTTAACTCTTAGAAAACAGCCTTATTTCAGTAGCAGAATAACAGTAGAATACAATGATCTTAAATTTCCTTCCCCTTACGGTCAACAGAGCTTTTGGCTAATTGCCCCTGTGGTAGAGGTTAACTTCACAAATAATCTTTTTTGGACCAGCTTTCTACAGTTCAACTCACAAGCAAATAATTTCAATATCAATAGCCGCATTCAGTGGAGGTACAAGCCAATGTCAGATTTCTTCTTAGTCTATAGTGATAATTACTTTACCGATCCCTTGTTCAAAAATAAAAATCGTGCGCTTGTATTTAAAGCAAATTATTGGATTAACATTTGATAGTCCAATTTTCTATATCAGTTGGGTATTGAAACTTCAATATATGAGAGAATTTCTTAATTTTACATTTAGAATAATCTTAAACAGCGAATGAAGTACCCTTCTAAAGTATTGGAACAAGCAGTAATGGCTATTTCAGCCCTTCCGGGTATCGGAAAAAAATCAGCTTTGAGGCTTGCTATCCATCTTGTTCAAGATCAGAATCAAAAGTCTGAAAAATTGGTGGAAGCCCTCACTAGTCTTAATACAAACATCAAACATTGCAAAAAATGCCACATCATTTCTGACAATGATATATGTGATATTTGTAGTTCGCCTCATAGAGTAAAGGATACTATCTGTGTAGTTGAAAATCTAAGAGATGTTATGGCCATAGAAGAAACTCAGCAATACAGCGGTCTTTACCATATACTTGGTGGAGTGATTTCACCCATCAATGGCATTGGACCTAATGATCTAAACATTACAGATTTAGCACATCGTATTGCTAGTGAAGGTATCAAAGAACTCATTATGGCGATCAGTCCTACCATAGATGGAGATACGACTATATTTTACCTTTCTAAAGTATTGAAGAACTCTAATGTAAGCATCTCTACTATTGCAAGAGGAGTATCCTTTGGTGGTGAGCTAGAATATGCGGATGAATTGACCCTAGGTAGATCTATCATGTCGCGCCTGCCTTACAAGAATAATTAAGTGCTAATGGACTACGATTTATCCATAGTTATAGTCAATTTTAATGTGAGGTACTATTTGCTCAATTGCATTGCCAGTATTCTATCATCAGATACAACCATCAAGTTTGAAATCATTGTAGTAGATAATGCCTCTGTAGATGGATCCTTAGAGGCAGTGGGGGAGCTTCATCCAAAAATTAAGCTTATAGCTAACAAAGAAAATGTCGGTTTTTCAAAGGCAAACAATCAAGCTATCAGAATTGCAAGCGGTAGGTATGTTTTGATTCTTAATCCTGATACTTTAATTCAAAATGACACTCTACAAAAATGTATCGAATACATGGATGAACGTACCAATGTAGGTGCGATAGGCGTAAAGATGATAGATGGTAATGGAAAGTACTTGCAGGAATCAAAAAGAGGCCTACCAACCTTAGCCAATAGTTTTTTTAAGTTTACAGGAATTAATAGACTATCTCCTCACAGTAAACTATTCAATGGTTATTATGCTGGCCATGCATCTTCTGATCAGACATGTGAAATAGAAGTTTTGACGGGTGCATTTTTCTTTACACGTAGGCAAATATTAAACCAATTAAGGGGCTTTGATGAAGATTTCTTCATGTATGGTGAAGACATTGACTTATCAAAAAGAATATTGGATTTAGGTCACAAGATCGTTTATCTTGCAAATACTAGGATTGTCCATTTTAAGGGC
>Ga0105044_10003011_pt1 | contig 23039 bp, 21 predicted proteins | sample MAT01_FD_78092 | JGI IMG/M metagenome (GOLD analysis project Ga0105044, IMG submission 78092) | Freshwater microbial communities from Lake Fryxell liftoff mats and glacier meltwater in Antarctica - MAT-01 | ecosystem: Environmental > Aquatic > Freshwater > Ice > Liftoff microbial mat | place...
AAAGAACGGGGCCTTTGCCGAGTCCGATAAAGCCGTGTTGCTTGGGGTCAATACCCGGAGTGTCAGTGGCGTGGGTGACATCAAAAATGATTGCAGCATTTGGCCGGATGCGGTGCGTCGCCATGAGTGCCCCATGGCTACCGAGTTCTTCCTGCACCGCATTGAGGGCCACGGTGGTTGCGATCGGGCGGTCGGCGTGGATCGCCGCAAGAATCAAAGCCAGCACGTAGCCTCCGATCCGATTGTCGAGGGCGCGACCCATTATGCGATTGCCCTCGAAAGCCACGGCGCTTTCCTCGAAGATGGCTGGCGTTCCGACCCGAATCCCCCGCTCCGCCGCGCCTGCCGCAGTGCTGGCACCGATGTCCACAAACAGTTCTTTCCACTCCGGTGGCTTGTCTTTGTCCCGTTCTCGAAGATGAATTGCCGTATTGCCGATGACCCCCGTCACAGGCCCTTTGGATCCGAACAACACCACGCGCCGCGCGGGGCTCAGCGTGCGATCCGATCCGCCAATCGGCCCGATGGAAAGAAACCCCTTCTCATCAACATAGCGGACGATAAAGCCGATCTCGTCCGCATGGGCTCCGAGCATGACCCTCGGCGCCTCGGGCTGAGTTCCGTCCACCACCGCCCATGCGTTGCCGTAGTCATCGTGCTCGACACGGTCCGACACCTTGGCCGCGTGGCTCATCCAAATCAATTGCCCCTCGCGCTCCCAACCCGAGGGACTAGGGGTTGCGAGCAGCGCTAGGAGGTCGAGAGTTGTCATTATAGTTAGGAAGGCTTGTGAACAGACCGGACCAGCTTTTGCACAGACCGGGGTAGCTCGGCGAGATGCTCTGGAATCATGCGGTCTAAGAAGAGGTGACCTTGCAGATGATCGTATTCGTGCTGGACGGCACGGGCCAAAAGTCCTTCTGCTTCGAAGGCGATGGATTCGCCTTCCAAGCCTTGACCCGCCACACGCACAGAGCGGGGCCGAGTGACGTCGCCATGAAGGCCAGGAAAACTCAGGCACCCTTCATTCTCAGTGGCTAGTTCACCGAATGTCTCGATCTTTGGATTAAGGATAACAAGCGGCATGAAGTCCTCAAAGTCTACCGCTTTGCCATCCATGGTCATCGTACTCGGACGGTCTTGCATTTTTGGCACATCGAGCACGAACATCTGGAGTGGACGTCCGACCTGCTGGGCAGCAAGGCCTATGCCGTCAGCATTCTGCATGGTTTCGATCATGTCCTCGACGAGGTCGAGCAGCTTCTCATCCACTTTGAGTATAGGACGTCCCATCGTGCGAAGTGCAGGATGATCGAGCTCTGCGATTTGAAGAATCATGGGGCTTCTGGTTGGGTAAAGGCGGGCACATTGCGCACGCCGGCTTGTTTCAACGCGTCGAGGACTTTCACGACAACGCCGAAGGGCGCCTCTCGATCAGCCTGCATGGCGATGGGGCGATCCGGCGCGCTCGCACGTTCGGATTTGAGGCTTTCTGCCAATGCTTCGAGCGATATCGGTTTATCACCAAGAGTAATGTCTTCTGCCGACTTTACTCGGAGCACGAGAGGTTGCTTATCGGAGGCCGCTGCGGGCTCTGCAGTTTTTGACTCCGGGAGATTGATCTGAAGTTGCGGTTGATCCTTGCGGAAGGTTGTGGTGACGATGAAGAAGATGAGAAGGATCGCAAGGATGTCTATGAGCGAGACAATGATGACCGGTGGGGTGCGGCGCTTCTTGGTGTAGAATCTCATACTAACGATTCACGATTTCCTTCTGCACTTGGGGAAGCTCGCCGTGAGGATAGCACTTGGCCAGGAGATCGGCGCTGAGGGATTCCATCTCGATCGCCATGACTTCGATTTTTCGCTGAAAATAGTTGTAAGCAATGAGGCTTGGCACGGCGACAGCGAGACCAGCGATCGTCGTATTGAGGGCCTCTGAGATTCCCCGTGCGACGACGACGGGATCTCCACTTCCGCCGAGAGTGGCAAAAATTCCCACAAGTCCAGAGAGCGTGCCAAGAAGCCCAAGGAGGGGAGCGACGCCGGTCGTAATTTCCAAAATCACGAGCCCTTGTTCAAGTCGAGCGACTTCGTGTCGGGCACGGGTCTGCACGGCTTCGAGGTTCTCAGCTCTCGGCCAATCGAGGTGGAGAATCAACGTGGCAATGATCCGTGAGAGCGCAGAAGGATTGGCCCGCATGGTGGTTTGCAGGAGGTCGAGGTCATTGCCGGGTTGGAGCTTTTCCACGGCTGCGGCCACATCGCTTGGCACCACGACAAGTTCTCTGAGAGCCCGGGCGCGGAGCAAAATCACGGTCACGGAAATGACTGAGAGAATGACCAAGAAGACCATGAAGGGTCCACCCTTGGCAAAGAAGTCGAAAGTTTGGGTGAAGAAGGCGAGTGGCATCATATTAGTTCGTCAAAATGGTGAATGAGTAATCAATCTCAAGGCGGGAATTGTCGAGGAGCTTCGACACATCCTCCGGAATCGGCGGAATGTCGGCCTGCATAATGGCGTTGACGCTCACGGAGGCAAAGCTTTCGTTCGACGTATTAGACAATACGCGCAGATTTTTCACGTTCCCACCCGCATCCACCGTGAATCGGACCCCCACCGTCCCGATATTGAGAAGGCCGATTTGATCGTTCACGTAGTAATACCATCGTGAGCCAATCGCATCGCTCACCTGTTTTTTATAGCGTCCGAGGGGCGTGCCTACAGAAGTGACCGAGGCGCGGCCACGATTCGAGATATTGCCTTGGATGCGGGTTACTCGCGTCTGGGGCTGGAATCCCGGTGCCGAAGGCGGTCGCGGTGTGGATGGCGAGGGTGGCGTGGCGGGCTTCTGCTCTGCTGCGGATTGCGGCGTGGGTCGGGGCATATCGAGCAGGGCGAGCTGGGTCGTCACGGGAGTAGGTGCTGGTTGTGGCTTGCGCGCTTCCTCAGGCTTCGCTTCCTGCGCAGGGCTCGGCGGCGTGGCGGCTTGCGCCTCTTTGCCTGCCGTGTATTCGCGATTCTGAAATTCCATTGTCGGCGACTCGACACCTTCAGCCGATGGCAGATCTTGTGTCCCGGTGGGTGCCGATTCGCTGGCAGCGAGCGTGTCTCGATCCGACTCGAAGGGCGCGTTTTTAGGAGGCTCCGTGGCGGGCTCCATGCCTTCCGCGCGGATGAATTGAGGAGCAACAGGCGGTGACGGCTCCGACATAATGGTGATTTCCAGTGGTTCGGGTGTTTCCACCGGCGCAGGTGCTCGATGCAGAAACGGGATCGCCAGCAATGCACCCGCACCGATTACCACCAAGGCATGAATCAAAACTGATGCCACGACAGCAACAGTCGTCTCGCGTCGTGAGGTGCGGGGCGGAAGCGTTGTTGCAATCATGAAGTTGCGATTTTTGGCGAAACTCGCGCCACATGGAAGAGGTATTGTTGCACGTAGCCAGCATAGGGCCCCAGGCGACGATGGGCGTAGCGTGCGAGTTGCGAGGCGGTGCCCCGGCGCCCACCGCGCATTTGGAGTAGCACTCGACCAATCCAGACATCAATGGGAACGGCATCAAGGCGCTCGTAAGCAAAAAGCAGCACGCAATTTGCCACCTTCACTCCCACGCCGGGAAGTCCGACCAAAGCACACCGCAAGTCCGCCGTGTTCAGAGTGCGCCAGCCCTCAAGATCGAAGCACCCTTCTTCAACACCCCGTGCCACAGCCAGCAGGTGCTTCGCACGATACCCAAGGCCACAGGCGCGCAGAGAAAGTTCGTCGCTCCGCGCCAACACGTGCGGCTGCGGATAGCCCTGCACTGGCGTGCCAAATTTTGCCCGAAGCGCAAGCGACATCGCGCGAATATGCGCCACTTGCTTCATGGATGATGTGATAAAGGTGGCAAGGCACTCCCAAAGTGGCTGCCGAAGGATACGAAGCCCCCGGCATGCGTGGAGTGCTTGCCGACTCTGACTATCGTTCGGAAAAGCGGCGTAGATTTCCTCCAGAGGGTGATCTAGCGCGAAATAGTGAGCGGCGATTTTCTCTGCGCCGGGATTGACAAATAGACGACCGCCATCCTCACGAGCGCGCACGGGAATCTCGCCAATGAGCCCAACCCAGTATCCTTGTGGCGTCTTTTCCCAATGAAAAGCCTGCCCACTCTGCAGCGTCAAATCCAAAGCCAAATCACCACCCGGAACCAATTCCCACTTCATTCGAAAATCACGGGATCGCCGTAAAGTGTCGAGGCGCTTGCGCGGGTGATTCGCACCGGAAAAAGCTCTCCCACATGGCGTGGCGCCCCTTCAAAAATCACGATCTTGTTCGTGCGGGTGCGTCCGCTCAATCGCTCTGCGTTCCTGCGACTCGAACCCTCGCAAAGAATTTCCACCTGTGACCCGACTAGAGCTTGCAGTTTTTCCGCGACGTGGCGATTGACGACGGTCAGCAGGTCTTTATTTCGTGCCTCGCGGACGGACTCAGGAACCTGGTCTGGCATGAGGGCAGCGGGCGTGTTTTGCCGAGGAGAATAGCGAAACACAAACGCGTTATCAAAGCCCACGCGATCCACAAGCTCGCGCGTGTCGGCATAGTCCTCATCGGTTTCTCCAGGAAATCCCACAATGATGTCGGTCGTGATCGCAATGCCCGGGCGAGCCGAGCGCAAGGCCTGCACGAGGTCGAAAAAAGCTTCCGCCGTATAGCCACGACGCATGATTTTAAGGATGCGATTTGATCCACTCTGCAAGGGGAGGTGCACGTGCTCGGCGAGCTCTGGCAGGCGCGAAAAGGCATCAACCAAATCCGCTCGATAGCCGATCGGATGTGGCGACGTGAAGCGCACCCGCTCAATTCCCTCAATCGCACAAACCGCCTCCAGCAATTGAACAAATGGAGTTAGTCCGTCGCGCTTGGCGATCTCATGACGTCCGTAAAGATTAACGATTTGTCCGAGCAGCGTGACCTCCCGCACTCCGCGCAGGGCCAGTGAGCGGACTTCTGTCACGATTTCCTCGATCGTTCTGCCTCTTTCCGCCCCACGCGTTTGTGGCACGATACAGAAGGCGCAGTGCATATTGCACCCCTGCATGATAGAAACAAAGGCCGTGCACTGTTTGTCAGCAAGGTCCTGATCCCGGATCGTAGATTGCGAGCCTTCCTCCTCCTCCACATCCACGATGGCACGCCGCTCGTCATCCATGAGCACGTCTTGCCGCTGACGTAGAAGGTCGTCCACGTAGTCTGCCACGCGGTGGAATTTCTGCGTTCCCACCACAAGATCAACGTGCGGAGATGCCTCCAACAGCGATGCGCCGCGGGCTTGAGCCATGCAGCCGAGGTAACCCAGCACGAGATGCGGACGGTGTTTTCTCAGCTTTCGAAGGAAACCCATTTTCCCAATCGCTTTCTGTTCGGCCATGTCGCGAACGCTGCACGTGTTCAGCAAGATCACATCGGCCTCGGCCTCGTCTGCCGTAATCCGGTATCCGCGGGCACTGAGCATCTTCGCGACTTGGTCAGAATCGCGCTCGTTCATTTGGCAACCGTAAGTTTTTATGTGGACACTAGGCATCGTGGCAGCAGTCAATATGCGCGCTCTGGGCAAGTTTTTCCAGCACTCATGCCTCCTGTATCCGCTTTTGCGCCTCGGCAGCGCTCATTGCTCCGAAATCCTCCACAAGCTGTAAGAGGCCTTGTTGATGCCGAGCAGTGCGGAAAAGTGATGGCTCAACGTGGCCCACAAGCCATTCGCACGCTCGGAGAATTCGGCTACTTGGCGTCGGACCTGGAAGTTGGCCCATCGCCTGCTTCGCTTGCTCGAAGGGCAGTGTGACAAAAAATGCATTGATCAGCAAGTCACGGGCACGATCTGGTCCCACTAGCGCGGCTGGTTTGGTAAGCCGTTCGCTCGCAAGATTCCAATGAAGACTCCAAAAAGGATCTGTCAGCTGCTCAAAAAACTTCTCCACCCCACGCTGCCCACCCTGCTCAAAGGCTTTCTGCAATTTGGGAAATTGCACCATCAGCGCGGCAAGGGCACCGAGGCGCCGATGCGGATGATTAGCAGGTCGGAGGCCAGACATTCGCCACGCACTACGCGGCAGGCCAAGCCGGGATTCTTTATCGCGGACTTTCCACCACTCGTCCCACAGCGGCTTTAGGTAAAAACGCGTCACCTCATCCGCGTCATCAAACGAGCGCGGCTCCAGGAACCCCGCAAGGCCGAACATGATAGCTGCCCCTTGCAAACTCGTGTCGCGGCGAAGTCCCAGGCGTTGAGCGATGAGGAGAAACGGGAGTGAGTTATTTTTATAGCCGAGCCCTCTTGCGATGGCATGAAAAAGGGCGGTGCTTGGCCCGTGGAGTTGGGCGGAGCGAGCCGCGCGCGCACATTTTTCGCGAAGGCGATGATCTGCCGCTTCACTAATCATCGCGATGGCCGTTTCTTTGTCCACCGGACACCCCCCACCTGCAAGCGTGGCAGGACGCACCTCGGGCACCACCAAGAGACCCTGAAGAACTGAGCGGTGGTCCACCGTCCGCGCGAAGGCTGCGGTGGCTGGTTGGAGGACAACGAGGTGAAGCAATACACCAGCATAGTTAGGATTCGTGGCGTGCCCATGGCGTTCCCAATCGCGCGCGTCGTTGTCCACTTCCAAGTCCCCATGGCATTCCGTGCCGTCGGCCATACGAAAGTGAACGTTCTTAAAATCTGGTCCCGCTTCGTGATTCCAATCGCCAAAATGCAACACCTCCATGTCCCCCAGAGGCGTCTTCCATATCGTTCCGAGTTCACCAGCAAAAAGCCGCGCTTGAATTTCCATCTCGGAAAGCACGGCAGGCGTCGCATCCCGGATAACGAGCCTCTGCCTCGCAAGCGAATACGGCGTGTCTCCACTCATGGGCTAAGCGTCGGTGCAGGAGGCAAAGGCGGAGGGGGAGCTGCCTCTGTGGGCAAGGGCGTTACAGAGGGCGTCGGTGCCGGCTCCGCAGGCACTGCAACGGGCAGGACGATTTGCGCCAACTGGAGCTCGATACGGGCGCGAGCGGTAGGATTCTCGGCAAGGGCCAGTGCGGCCTTGAAGCTCGCGAGCGCGGAATTGGGAAAACCCGCGTCGCTTTGCCCGGCGCCCAGAGCCTCAAGAAAGAGGCTGTCCTTTCGTAATTTTGCCGTTGCCGCGAGTTCGTTAGACGCACTGGTGAGGTCGCCACCAGCCGAGAGCACGATTCGGCGATAGGCTTCCCAGCGCGTCACAGGCGAATTGCCCCCGGGCCGTTTCCACGCCGCGTAGGGCCGATACAGCGGATCGCCGACGACGACTCCCATCCATGACAGAGCCCGCTGGGCCATGTAGGCACTCTCGACCACGGTCATTCCAGACATAAGCCGATCTTGGAAAATGGCAAGGTTGGCTGTGAGGCTGAGATACGGTTCATAGACATTCCCAAGAGTTGCCGCAGCTCCCCTCACAAGCAGGGGCCCGCACCAATTGGCCGTCGTCGAGCGCAGCGTCGCGGCACTAAAGGAATGGATGTGAACGGCCACAGATCCAGGCCGAAGGCGGAAGGCTGGATCGGCAAATGGCCCATCCGCATTGCCAGCATACCATCCATAATAAATGGCCGCATCCCCCATAGGATAACCGGAGGGAAATGTCGGAGGCAGGTTATCAAAAATTACGGGCAGACCCTTTGCCCGCATGGCATCGCGCGCAGCGCGCAACCACGCATCACCCTCGGCATACGCCCCTTCCGCAATGCCCCGCGCATCCACATAGCTAAAGCCCTCGAGCCCCTCCCTTTCAACCTGCAATGCATCGTCAATCATGGCGCGCACCGTGATGCTGTCCGGCCCGTCCAGTCGCCCTACGAGCAACAATCGCGAACACGCAGGATCATCAAGCGCGGGCGTAAAGCGATTAAAATACGGGTTCGGAAAAATGCCTGCGGCACTCCGCGCCCGGAGCCCAAGCGTCGAGAGTTCGCTATCCACGGAGGCGTCATTGCGACTGGTGATTTCCGGCGGGAGTCCCGCCGTAGTGGATGCGGGGATCGTCGGATCAGGGGCGATCTTAAGTGGGATGCCGCGGATCGTCGCCACGAAGCGAACAGAGCGCCACCAGCCTTTTTTTTCAAAGGCGGCACGCAAGGGATTTGCAATCGTTTTTTCGTAATCAACGCGGCTAATTTCCTCGGCCAAGGCCGTTTCTAGCCCGACAATCTGCTGCTTGGGAATCTCACGCCTTTCCGCGTAATAGGCAGCCAGCGCTGCCGAAGCGGGATCGTTCTTATTATAAATCACCACAGTGGCCAGTGCCTCCCGACTCGCGGCGTGCAACGTGCCTGCACCAGCCACGACCACAAGCACGAAGAGTCTAAATCGAAATGCGAAGTCCATCATACGACAGCCGGATGTTTTGTGGGAGATTGGCTTCCGTTTCCGCATGGCCGAGGTCATGGCACATGTGAATAAAATACGTCTTCTGCGGTCGCACCTCCGCAATCACCTCCAGAGCTTGCCCCACACTCATGTGCGTGGGATGTGGTGTGTGGCGGAGCGCATCAAGCACGAGCACCTCAGCGCCACAAGCTGCCTCGCGTGCGGCCTCGGGAACTTCGTGACAATCGGTCATGTAGGCCAGCAGTTTCCTTCCGCCCCGCCAAAGGACATATCCCGTGGTCATGCGGCGTCCGTGAGGCAGGGGTAGTGGAACGATTCTTGTTGCCCCGAGGTCGAAGGCTCCCTCGATCTCGTGGGCCTCAGGTCTCACGTAGTTGCGGTATTTTGGACTTTCATCGAAGGCATAGGCGAAGACGCGTTTGATGTCGGCCAGTGTTTGCTGAGAACCGTAGATTGGAATCGCGCAATCGCCCACCTCGCAGAAGCGGCGCAAGTCATCGAAACCAAGAATATGGTCGCTATGCGAATGCGTGTAGAGAACAGCGTCGAGGTGTGTGATGCACTCTCGCAGCGCCTGAGTGCGGAAATCTGGCGGCGTATCAATCGCAAAGACGCACTCTGGCGTTCGCACGAGGATGGCTGTGCGCAGGCGCTTGTCTCTAGGGTCCGTAGATTGGCAGACAGCACAATCGCAGCCGATGACAGGGATTCCATGGGAAGTTCCCGTGCCCAAAAAAGTGATCTCCATATCCCGCATCGCGTTGCTTTCAGCCGACAGCGTGACATAGTTCGCGCATGTCCGCAACGCTGGTATCTCTCCGTATCCGCAATCTCGCCCTCGTCGAAGATCTCCTCTGGGAAATTCCGACTGGCTGCGTGGCGATCACCGGCGAGACTGGGGCAGGAAAATCCATCATCCTCGGCGCTGTTAAGCTGCTCGTCGGCGAGCGTGGCGAAAAAAGCCTCATCCGCTCCGGTGCAGAAAGTTGCTCAGTAGAAGGCGTCTTTGATTTGCCGCCGGATTCTCCGGTGCATGCGATACTCGAAGAAGGAGGGGCCGAACCCTGCGAAGATGGCAGACTCCTGATCCGCCGCACCCTCACCCTCAGCACCGCTGGACGTCAGTTCGCCAATGGTTCGCCCTGCACACTGGCTCTTTTGCGGCAGGTGGGAGATTTGCTTGTGGACTTGCACGGCCCTCACGATCATCAGAGCCTCTTCTCCCGCGATCAGCAACTGTTCGTGCTGGACGCCTTTGCAGGTTGCGACAAGTTGCGGTTAGATTTTGCCATCGCGCGGCGGGAGTATTTGCATCTCACTACCGAAAAAGCGCGCCTCAGCGAAGAAGGTGGAGCAATCGCTCGCGAGGTGGATCTTCTCACCCACCAGATCGCCGAGATCGAGTCCGCATCCCTCCTTCCTGACGAAGAAGACCCTCTCCTCGTTCGTCACAAAGCCGCTGCAAATAATCATCGCATCGTGGAACTTTGCGCAAACTTGAGTGCCCTCCTCGAAGGGGAAGACTCCCCGCTCGTGGACCACATTGCGGCCGGCTCAAGGCTTGCGCGCGAAATGCAGCGGCTAGATAGCCAAGCCTCACCCATCGCCGAGGCAATAGGTGCCCTCCACGAATCCACGACTGAGATATCACGCTCGCTTGAACACTATTCCGCCTCATTAGAATCTGATCCTGCCGTGCTCGCCGGCATCGAATCTCGCTTGGATCTCCTCCAAACGATCAAACGCAAATATGGTATCACGATTAATGACGCCATCGCTTTTGGTGTCACAGCGACAGAACGTCTTGCTGCCCTGCGCAATCGAGAAGTCCGCACCGCTGACCTAGACCACGCCATTCCCGCAGCCGAAAAAACCCTCCGCGCCATCGGCGAAGGACTTACTCGCTCGCGCACCGCTGCTGTGCCCACATTATCCAAGCTCGTAAAGTCCCACCTCGCCGACCTTGGCTTCGTCCACGCCGGATTTTCCATCGGCCTTGAGTCGCTTTCCGATTGCTCGCCGCAGGGCTTCGAGCACGTCGAATTTCTGTTTGCGCCGAATGTCGGCGAACCTGAACGTCCCCTCCGCGCAATCGCATCCAGCGGAGAAATCTCCCGCGTCATGCTCGCCCTCAAATCCTCCCTTGCTGCGAAGGATAGCGTGCCCATCCTCATTTTTGATGAAATTGATGCCAACGTCGGCGGAGAAATCGGCGCTAAGGTGGGCGCGAAAATGAAGGAACTCGGCACCTCCCACCAAGTCCTCTGCATTACACATCTACCTCAAGTCGCAGCCGCCGCCTCATCCCAGTTCGTCGTAACAAAAGAAGCTGCCGGCGAACGCACGCGAACCGATCTCATCCGAGCCAGCGGCGACGCGAGAGAACAAGAAATTGCCCGCATGCTTGGAGGACAATCCTCCACCGCCCGCAAACACGCCCACACATTACTTGCGGGCTGAGAACTTAGCTCAAACTGTATCGCCTTGTGTCGTCGCAGCAAGGCGAACGGCTTCAAGTTCTTCCCAGCGTGCGTAGCTCGTCGCTAGGCGGGTGTGTAGCGCGGCGAGCTCGGCTTGGAGGAGAAGGATTTCTTTGGGAGAGACGATGTATGTTTCGGGGTCAGCGAGTCGCTCGTCGAGTGTGGCTTGTTCGGCTTCGAGGGCTTCGATGTTGGCAGGGAGAGAGTCGAGTTCGCTTTGTTCGCGATTAAGCAGTTTCCGTGGCTTTTCTTTTTTTGCGAGTTTCGCTGTAGGCAATGAAGCCACCCTCGTCGTGGGAATGGTCTGCTTTTGACGAACCCAATCGCTGTATCCACCGACGTATTCACGAACAATCCCCTCTTCCTCAAAGACGAGCGAACTTGTCACAACATTGTCGAGAAATTCTCGATCGTGGCTCACCAAGAGCATCGTGCCAGTGTAGCGCACGAGGAGATCTTCAAGAAGTTCCAGCGTTTCGGCATCAAGATCATTCGTCGGTTCGTCGAGCACGAGGAGGTTCGCGGGCTTGAGAAAAAGGCGAGCAAGAAGGAGGCGATTGCGCTCACCGCCGGAGAGGAATTTCGCAGGTTGGCGGGCGCGCTCGGGACTAAAAAGAAAATCCCGCAAGTAGCCGTGGATATGGCGTGAGCGACCTTCATACGTTACGTATTCCGACTCACCCGCGACATTCCATGCGAGCGTTTTTTCGTCCTCAATGAGATCGCGGAGTTGATCGAGATAGACGATTTGGAGATTCGTTCCCTGGACAAGCAAGCCGCTAGTGGGTGTGAGCTCGCCGAGCAGCAGCTTGAGCAATGTCGTCTTACCGCCTCCGTTGGGCCCGATGATTCCTACCTTGTCGCCACGCCAAATTGTGGCGGTGAAGTCACGCAGGATCGGACGCGATTCATACGCGAAGGCGACATTTTTTGCTTCGAGGACTTTCTGTCCCGAAACGTTTGCGTCCTGCATTCCAAGGCGTGCAGATCCCTCGCGTTCGCGACGCTTACTCCTCTCGGTGCGAAGTTTGTGCAAGGCATGCACACGACCCTCGTTGCGGGTGCGGCGGGCCTTCACGCCTTGGCGTAGCCATGCTTCCTCGAGAGCCAACTTCTTATCAAAAGCTGACCATTGCTTCTCCTCCGCTTCGAGCGCGGCGGCTTTGCGAACGAGAAATGACTCGTAGTCACAATCCCAACTGGTGAGCTTGCCGCGGTCGAGTTCCACGATACGGGTGGCAAGTTTGCGGAGGAATGCGCGGTCGTGGGTCACAAAAAAGAGGGCGGTCGGCTGAGCGACGAGGAAGTTTTCCAGCCACAAAATGGAATCGAGATCCAAGTGGTTCGTCGGCTCGTCGAGGAGTAGCACGTCCGGAGCAGCTGCCAGAGCCCTAGCAAGGAGCACGCGACGCTTGAGTCCGCCGGAAAGACTTGAAAATAGGACATCACCATCCAGCGACATGTCCTCGGCAAGCTGGTCTAGCCGCCAATCAATCTCCCATTCTTCTTCATGCCTCTGCGGCGAAATACCCGAGTGAATCACCTCGCGCACGGTGCCCACGACATCCGTCGGCACATCCTGCGGCAGGCGTGTGAGCACGGTGGTATTTGGACGAATGACTTCCCCACTTTTGAGGCTTTCCTCGCCGCTGATCACACGCAGAAAGGTGGTTTTTCCTGTGCCATTGCGACCGAGCAGGCAGACGCGTTCACCACGTTCGATGGTGAAACCAACCTGGTCAAGAATGTGGGTCGTGCCAAAAATGAGCGAGGCATTGCGAAGTTGGAGAAGCGACATGAGTCGCGCACGCTCGCACATCGTAGCTGTGGGGGGAAGTCAGCAATCCGAGAAAATCAACAAGGCGGGGGGAACAAATGTTTCGTGTCTTTTTGCGAATTTTCTGAGTATTACGAACCAGCTATGAAACACCTTCCACTTCATTTTCTCCTCTTTCCCCTTGCCTTGATCGTAGCCGGATGCCTCGCAACGCCCGTCGAACGCACAGGTGGTATGGGATCGGTCACGGCAACAAATACAAATCTTCAGGCCGTCGCCGCCGCCGCGCAGAGTATCTTTCCGAATTATGGTTATACTCAGGGCCCTGCGAATTTTCCGGACTGGATTGCTTTTGACAAGAGAGCTGGGCTCTTTGGCCAGGCGATGTGGGGGAGTTACGGAGAACCGCAAACGCTGCGCGTGCGCGTGACGATGCGTCAAGTGCCGGGCAGTGGAGACATCCGCCTCGTGCCAAGTGTCTTCACGGTCACGAGTGCAGGTGAGGCCGGTTTCGAGGATGCCCGTCCCCTTATGGGATTATGGTCTGGGGAGTTCGGCCCAATCCTTCGCCAAATCAGTGCACAAGCCTCGGGGGCTGGCCCGGGCCTGTGAGGCTTTCGCCACGAGCCGTTCGATGGGTGCTCGGGCTCGGATGTTTTCTTTGGCTGATTGGACTTATTATCGTCTCAAACTTGCCGGGCGATCCCACGGCTTCGATGCCAGACTTTCCATGGAAGGATAAAGCGATTCACTTCGCCTTCTTTGCTGGGGGTGCCTTTCTCATGAGCGCGTATCTTCAGGCATGGTGGGGGCAACGCTGGAAACGGATTTTTGTCACAACGCTTATTGTCTTCGCCATTCTGGGTGCCGTGGACGAATGGCATCAGCTATCCGTGGTAGGTCGTAGTGGGGGAGATATCTTTGATTGGCTGGCGGATGTGCTTGGCACGATGGGGGGTGTGGCGGCATTAAAAGGTTGGCATGGATTCAGAAATCGAAATCGAACAGCGCGTTGCGAGACTGCGGCAGGAAATCCAGCGACATAACGCGCGGTATTTCCAAGACGCGCAGCCAGAAATTGGTGACCGCGAGTATGATACCTTGGTATCGGAACTTCGACAGCTGGAGGAAACTCACCCGGAATTCCGCAAGTCCGACTCGCCGACCGACCGCGTCGGAGGCGAGCCGCTGGATGCCTTCTCTGCTGTGGCCCATCTCGTGCCGATGCAAAGCTTGGATAATACGTATTCCGCTGCTGAACTTCGCGAGTTTTTGGCACGTGTGGTCAAGCTCACGACGCGTGCCGATTTGTCTTTTTCGATCGAGCCGAAAGTTGATGGCGTCGCGATCTCTCTCCTCTACGAAAAGGGCCACCTCATCCGTGCAGCCACGCGAGGAGATGGCACGCGAGGGGATGACGTCACACAAAACATCCGCACCATTCGTGGCGTTCCCCACGTTCTGAATGGTATTGCTCCAGACCAAGTCGAGGTGCGCGGTGAGATTTTTTTACCCAAAGCAGAATTCGAGAGGATCAACCATCAAAGGGACGAGGGCGGCCTCCCCGCCTTTGCCAATCCCCGCAATGCCGCAGCGGGTTCTCTTAAGCAACTCGACCCACAAAGCGTAGCGAAGCGGGGCCTAGCCGGAATTTTCTATGGATTCGGGGCATGGAGCGAGGATCCCCCACGGACGGGACTCGCTATGTTTCAAGCGTTTCGCAAGTGGGGCCTCCCGATTCCGGAAGTGATCCTCCAAGCCAACACACCAGACGACGTATTGGCGGCTGTGGAAGAAATCGGACGCCTCCGCCATGGCTTCGCCTACGAGACAGACGGTGCAGTCGTGAAGCTCGATGATCTTACGTTGCGGCTGAAGCTTGGCGCGACGGCAAAATCGCCGAGGTGGGCCATCGCTTACAAATACGAACCTGAGCGCGCCGTCACTCGTCTGCTAGCCATTACGATTCAGGTCGGCCGCACGGGCGTGCTCACTCCCGTGGCCGAGCTGCAACCCGTGCTGGTATCCGGCAGCACCGTTTCGCGGGCGACTCTCCACAACGAAGAGGAAATCGCACGCAAGGACATTCGGATCGGCGATTTCGTCGTCATAGAAAAAGCCGGCGAGGTCATACCTGCGATCATTGAAGTGAAGAACGACCTTCGCACGGGAGCGGAAATTGTGTTCCACATGCCCGCCACATGTCCCTCCTGCGGCGAACCCGTGGTGAAGGATGGCGTGGCGTGGCGGTGTATTAATCCAGCGTGTCCGGCCCAACTCCGCCGACGCGTTGAGCACTTCGCCTCGCGAGGCGCAATGGATATTGAGGGCCTTGGCGAAGCTCTCGTGGCTCAGCTTGTCGAAGCGCGGCTCATCAAAACAATCTCGGATATTTACCGCCTTGAGTCCCCCACCCTCCTGACCCTTGAGCGCATGGGAAAAAAGAGCGCGGACAACCTCCTCGCTGCGATCTCCGCGAGTCGTGATCGCCCGCTTTCGCGCCTCCTCCACGGCTTGGGTATTCCGCATATAGGAATTTCCTCAGCCAGAGACTTGGCGACACGGTATCGAACGATGGATGCTCTCGCTGCCGCCGATGTGCCCTCACTCCTTGACGTGCATGATGTGGGGGAAATCATGGCTGTTGCCATTTACGAGTGGTTCCGCACCCCCTCAGCGACCAGTCTTCTTGAGGAGCTGCGGCACGCTGGACTGAATGTCGAAGAGGGCAGCGCGGAAGAAATGTCGCAATCGCTCGCCAATACCACATGGGTCATCACAGGTAGCCTCACCATGGCCCGCGACGAGGTTGCTGATATGATCCGAGCCCGTGGAGGCAAAGTCACGGGAAGTGTAAGCAAGAAAACAACCCATGTCCTCGCGGGAGAGGAGGCTGGGAGCAAGCTGACGAAAGCCGAGGAGCTAGGAATCCCCGTCCTTGACGAAGCGGCGTTTCGAGTCCTTCTGGGCTAGCCCACTTTCGAGCAGTCTAAACGCCGGAGATACGGATAAGAAAAAATGCCCGTCGAATGGCCGTCGCCCCACTTCGGTTGGATGGCGTAGCCGCCAATGGTCTGCCAGCTCACAAGCTCGAAGCTACTGGCCTGATACGCCACCCGCGGCTGCGTCAGATTACCCATCACGTCTGGTTCTCCCATGCACGTCGCGCAGGGACATCGGCGTCGAAGGGTTTCCAAATTAATGAAGGATTCCGCACCATCGCTCCATGCGATAGCGAGGTCGTTGCCGATTTTTTGGAGGGCGGTGGGATGGAAAGTTTCCTGCATGAATGCAATTTTTCGTTGGTAAAAAGAAATGTCCACCGTTTTAGTTGATGATTCAACATGGACCACTTGGACGAACTCGAGTCGCAGAGCATTTACCTCCTCCGCGAAGCGTATCACAGCTTTTCAAATCTCTGCATGCCATGGAGCATGGGCAAGGACTCAAATGTCCTCATCTGGCTTTCAAAAAAAGCCTTCTGCGGAAAGATCCCCTATCCCTTGCTTCACATTGATACGACGTATGAATTTCCCGAAATGCTCGAGTTCCGCGAGTGGGCCTTGGTGCACTACGACCTCGATCTTATTGTTAAGATCAATGAGGACGCCCGGTCCGGTCGTGGTGCCTACGCGCACTCCATCGGCTACGAAACGCATGATCCCGTGACCGTCACTCATGAGCTCAAGACTGTGGCCTTGCAGCAGGTGATGGCGGAACGTCAGTTCGACGCTCTCATTACTGGCATTCGCCGCGATGAAGATCCCACGCGTGCAAAGGAGCGATATTTTTCGCCACGTTCTGCCGATTTCGAGTGGGATTATAAAGACCAGCCACCAGAATTTTGGAATCAATTCACGACGATCCAAGAGCCGGGCGAACACATCCGCGTGCAGCCAATTCTGGATTGGACGGAGGTAGACATCTGGCGCTACATCGAACGCGAAAAAATCCCCATACCACAAATGTATTTTGCGAGGCCGGATCAACATGGCACGCACTACCGCTTCCGCTCTTTGGGCTGCTGGCCGATTACAAAGCCTGTTCCTAGCAAGGCCTCAACAATTTCCGAAATTATCGCAGAACTCCTCATTACTAAGACCAGCGAGCGAGCCGGACGCGCTCAAGACCACCACGAACGCAACGCCATGCAAAAACTCCGAGCGAAGGGATTCATGTAATCATGCCATCGCTAAGTCTGCCTCAAATAATGAACCCACTCCTCACGCAGAACTCTGCGCAAGCCGCAAAATTACGGATCGTCATTGTTGGCCATGTGGATCATGGAAAATCCACGCTCATCGGGCGGCTTTTCCACGACACGAATTCGCTGCCCGAGGGGAAGGTCGAGCAGATTCGAAAGGCGAGCGAGGCGGAGGGAATGGAATTTGAGTTTGCGTTTTTGCTGGATGCGTTGCTGGAGGAACAGGAGCAGAACATTACGATTGATACGACGCAGTTGCCCTTCCGAACGGCATCTCGGGAATATGTGATCATTGACGCACCGGGCCACAAGGAGTTCCTCAAAAACATGATTACGGGTGCCTCCAGTGCGGATGCAGCCATCTTGCTCATAGATGCCCACGAGGGGATTCAGGAACAATCGAAGCGCCATGCGTATCTGCTGTCACTACTGGGGATCAAGCAAGTCGTCGTGGCCGTCAATAAGATGGATCTCGTGGACTTCCAAGAGGACGTCTTCAGTGGCATCCGCGCAGAATATTCTACCTTTCTCGAAAAACTCGGAATTGAGCCGAGGCACTTTTTGCCAATTTCTGCCAAGCTCGGAAAAAATATTACACAGGCGAGTGCGCAAATGGCGTGGTTCCGCGGGCCATCCATCGTCGAGGCACTCGACCAATTTGATGAACCTCGCACACCCGAGGGTCTCCCGCTGCGCTTTCTTGTGCAGGATATCTATCGCTTCGACGAGCGCCGTATCCTTGCTGGTCGTGTCGAAGCGGGCAAACTTTCAGTCGGTTCTGAACTCGTCTTCTGGCCCGGCGGAAAGCGTAGCCGCGTGCGCTCGATCGAAGAATGGGGAGCAACCACGCCGCCTTCTGAGGCCACGGTTGGAGAATCGGTAGCGATCACGCTTGAGGAACAAATTTTTGTCGAGCGAGGTCAGATTGGAAGTCATCCCGGTGTTGGCCCTGCCGAAGATCGCGACATCCATGCGAGCCTCTTCTGGCTTGGAGCCGATCCCCTTCCCCTCAATCAGCCATTTACGCTGAGGCTGGGCACTCAAAGCGTCGAAGCCCGATTGGCAGATGTCGAACGCGTTCTGGATTCCTCCACACTAGAGCCCCTCGAAGGTCAGCGCGTTCAACTTCAAAAGAACGAAGTTGCCGACGTTCGGATTCGCGCCCGCAGGCCAGTCGCTTTTGACCGTCATGACCGCATTAGCGATACCGGACGATTTGTCATCGTCTGGGGAAAACGCATCTGCGGAGGCGGCATCATTCGCGATGCACGCGACGAAGAAACGCGCGGCCCTGCACCTGCCGACAACCTCACATGGACAACGAGCCCCGTCACTCGCGAGGATCGCGCAGCTCACTTCGGACATCGCGGTGCCGTGCTCTGGCTCACTGGCCTATCTGGAAGTGGAAAATCCACCCTCGCCACCGCACTCGAAGCCACTCTCCACCGACGCGGATTAGCAACGACGATTTTAGATGGTGATAATATCCGCCATGGACTCAGCACCGGGCTGGGATTCTCGCCGGAAGATCGCGCGGAAAATATTCGCCGTGTCGGAGAGACCGCTATGCTCATGGCGGAGGCTGGGCTCATCGTCATCTGCTCGCTTATTTCTCCTCTCCGCGCAGACCGAGCTCGCGTGCGTGCGCGCTGCGAACAGAGCGACCTTCCCTTCGCAGAGATCTATGTGAGTGCGCCGCTCGATGTGTGCGAGAACCGCGATCCGCGTGGCCTTTACAAGCGAGCACGCAGCGGTGATATCCCGGAATTCACGGGCCTTTCCGCACCGTATGAATCACCCATTTCTCCGGAACTCGAACTTAAGACAGACAGTATGCCATTGCGCGAGTCGCTCGATTTGCTCACCCAATACGCGACGACCTTCACCCACCTCACCGAGGCTATGGAACCCAAGGAAACAGGGCCCGGGTCGGGCATATAAGTGCTGTGCTTCTGTGCCTCGCCAATCATTTTGACGCGATCGCACCGGCATCCGACGCGATTGAGGAATTCCTGATCGCGCATGCCGTTCCCGAGGATATCCACTACCTCGCTCGTCTTGTCGTAGAGGAGCTTGTCTCCAATGCGATCAAATACGCCTACGACGATGATCTTCACCACGAGATTGAGTTGCATACCGAGGTGCAAGACGACGTCTTTACTCTCAGCATCCACGACGATGGCCACCCCTTCGATCCCAATTCCCTACCAGACCCAGACACGTCGCTGCCCGCAGCCGAACGTCCCATCGGCGGGCTGGGACTTTACCTCGTACGCAGCATGAGCGATTCGATGGAATACAGCCGCACCGGCCTCAAAAATATCGTAACAATTCGAAAAAGCTTTGCGAAATCTCCGAACTAAGCGAGCACGCTAGTTGGATTGGGCTGGGAGGAAATCTGAGCTCACGCGAATCGAACCATCGGGAAAAAGAATGAGACCGCCACGGCCGTCCATGTCTCCAATTTCCATCAGCCATGGCTGAGTCGCATAGCGGTAAGGAGAGAGGGCCAGCCTATCAAAACGGCTTGGAGTGTAGTGCATGCGGGGCCGACTTTTTGGATCTCTTTTCTGATGCACGCGATAGATAGCTGGGCTCCTCCAGATTTCCGGAGGAGCGCCGTAAGGCTTTAGTTCTTCGATCCACCAATCCTCTAGGCCATCGCTGTCGCCGCTAAGCCAGAGGGGCTCAGGTTCCTGAGGCCACATCGCTTTGTCTTGGATATAGCCCGATAAGGATGTGTGCAGAGAACGAAGGTTGGCCATGCTTTTGACCGACTCAGCACGAGCAAGGAGAGGGCCATAGGACGTAAACGCCAGCGCGGATAGCAGTCCTAGAATCGCTACCACTACCAACACTTCGATGAGGGTAAAAGCCTTCAATGCCTAATTGTGCATCTACGCCACGCTTGTAGCATGCACTCCGCACTTTTCAGCGCTGATGCTATGGAGACTGGGAATTCCGAATGCCCGTGAGCTTGAAATTGCGACCAGGGACAGTGACAATCGGTGCTTGAATATTCAGGAAACCAGATCCTTTGAAGAAATAGTTCGACGTTTTCGTCTCAAACTTGCCAGTAAATTCCCCAGCTAAGCGTGGAACAGCTAATGGGGTTGGAGCAAGGATACCGGAGAGGCTCGAACCGCTAATATTTGCGATTGTCTCGCCACTGAAAACAAGCCCATTAATAAAAAAGACGTAGGTGTTTCTTGCCACGGTCGTCGTTTGATTTCCTCCGCTATATGAAAAACGAATAATGCCAAGGAGGTCGTCTGCACGAGCTGTTGCCTGGTAAGAGCCGTCCACTCCTGAGGCCAATGGAGAACCATTTGTGAAGGGGGGAGGCCCACCGAAGGATCCGGCTTGGGAAGTCAGGAGGGTAAGAGCAAGGGTGAGAGAACAGAGGAGAAACTTCATGTTGGGGAATTCCTAACCAATTGTTCGCTGTGAGGCAAGAGCAAAAAGCTCTCGGTAAAAAAATATCCAAAGTGAGAGCAAGGAAGGCCCGAGCCAGAATTCCTCCGATTCTTTAGAGAGCTCAAACACGGTGAGGCAGGGATTCGAACCCTGGGTAGCCTTTTGGACTACGGCGCTTTAGCAAAGCGCTGCTTTCGACCACTCAGCCACCTCACCTTTGTCTGAAACCGTATTCAATCCAAAAAAACCGCAGTGGTCAACCCGCCGCTAGGAGAAACTTGCAGCAGCGGGCATGCAGCATCCGCGTCGCAGGCGAAGTCAGCCATGAGATCCTCGATTGCGATCTCGTGTGGTCGTGCTGCCGTGCTGCACTAGCTATGAATGTCACGGTAAAACTTCCCGATAAACTCTGCCGCGAAGCCCGCCATTGCGCCGTGGACGAATCGAAGTCGCTTTCGGCGTGGGTGGCGGATCTCATCTCGAGGGAATTGAAACAACCACCTCTTGCCTAAAGAAAATCTCTGCTGGAAATGCTCGGCGATCCCGCAACTGCGGATCGTGATTTCGATCTGCCTGATCGTAAGGTGGACAGGCCACGCAAAATCACATTTCCATGACGAAATGGCTCCTGGACACGGTCATCATCTCCGAGTTGCGTAAGCTAGGACGAGCCGACCGTCAGTTCATGGTCTGGAGGAAAACCCTTTCCGGGTTAGATGCATGGATAAGCGTCATCGCACTGAATGAAATTTCCTATGGCATTCACCTTATTGCCGTCCGCGATCCCAAATTCGCCACCCAATTACGGGACTGGTATCGCAATCAGCTTATCGAACAGTTCTCGGCTCGTTTGCTGATCGTGGATCTCGCGATCGCTGAATTGGGGGCAGAGATGCGGGCCATGCATCGTCTCAGCGTCAACGACTCTCTCATCGCCGCAACTGCCAAGGTTCAACGGCTTAATCCTCGTCACCCGAAATGTCAGCGACTTCGCCCCAACCGGAATCCAGGTGGTGAATCCGTGGGAGTAAGCAGAGAAACGAACCCCAGCGGAATTGCGTCCGCTGATGCCGAAGCATTTTGCGGCGGCGAGGAGACCATACGCTCGAGGTGACAGCACATCCCCACTCTCGATCTCTTGGGGCGTGTGCTAGGCAGCGAAATGCAGCTGGCCGATTGCGTTGGCCAAAAATGCTTGATGAGGTCGCGAGTGGGTTGTAGAGGCCTACAAGAGAAAGCGGGTAGAGGGAATCGAACCCTCATGGCCTGCTTGGAAGGCAGGAACTTTACCACTAAGCTATACCCGCATGATGTGCTGAACCTTGCCAACGAAAGGACTTGGCGTCAATCCCGAATCTCCTGGATTCGTGCGAATGTCGAGGTGCCGTCATATCCGCCTCGACACTGGCGTGAATTTTGCTCTTCTAGCGCGGCACGCATTTTTCTGAATTATGACAAACTCTACTCCCGACAAGGAATTGATGGAACATTTTATTCTCAACCAACTGACCTTCAGTTTGGCGAGGGATCGTCAGACGGCATCGAAACGCGATTGGTGGATGGCGACGGCCAAGGCGGTGCAAACCCTGATCATTGAGAGAATGATTCTCACGCAAACCACGCACAATGCGCAAAATGTGCGGCGGGTTTACTATTTCTCGCTCGAGTTTCTCATGGGGCGGCTCTTCGTGAATAGTATGTATAGTGCGAATGTTTTTCAAGAGGTGCAGGACGCGCTTGAGCACTTGGGTTTGGATTTGGATGAGCTGCGGAAGGAAGAATACGACATGGCACTAGGGAACGGGGGATTGGGCCGCCTTGCTGCTTGTTTCCTAGACTCGCTTGCGACACTAGACCTACCTGCCGTTGGCTATGGAATTCATTACCAATACGGTCTTTTCAAGCAGGAATTTCGCAATGGATATCAGGTCGAATTGCCGGATGCGTGGATGCAATATGGCACGCCATGGGAAATCGTGCGACCTGAACACACGGTCGAGGTGCCGCTGTATGGCAACGTCGAAAATGTCTTTGATGACCGCGGAACTTCCATCGTGAAGTGGGTCGGATGGAAAAAAATCCTTGGTGTGCCGTATGACATTCCGATTCCGGGCTTTGAAACCAAGACGGTCAATTTTCTCCGGCTTTGGGAATCCCGGGCATCCGAAGACTTCGACTTTGAGGCTTTTAATAGTGGCGGCTACGAACAGGCCGTGCGGGAGAAAAATCTGAGCGAGACAGTTTCGAAAGTCCTCTATCCCAACGATAAGACTGAGAGCGGAAAGGAGCTCCGTCTGGTGCAGCAGTATTTCTTCGTCGCGTGTTCGCTTCACGACATTATCCGTCGCTTCCGAAAGAACAATAATGAGTGGGACGCCTTTGCAAAGAAAGTCGCCATCCAGCTTAATGACACGCACCCAGCCATCGCGATCGTTGAACTGATGCGCATCTTGCAGGACGACTACGGGTTGTCGTGGGATGAGGCTTGGGGAATCGTGACAAAGACCTTTGCCTACACCAACCACACTCTCCTTCCCGAGGCGTTGGAGAAGTGGAGTGTTGGCCTTTTTAAGAAGGTATTGCCACGTCACATGCAGATCATTTTTGAAATCAACAAGCGATTCCTTGAACAAGTCGAGCTACGCTGGCCAGGCGATTCCGAGAAGAAACGGAATCTCTCGCTCATCGAAGAAGGCGACCATCAAATGGTGAGAATGGCGCATCTTTCTGTCGTGGGAAGCCACTCGGTCAATGGTGTCGCAGCC
>Ga0105044_10003014_pt1 | contig 23016 bp, 20 predicted proteins | sample MAT01_FD_78092 | JGI IMG/M metagenome (GOLD analysis project Ga0105044, IMG submission 78092) | Freshwater microbial communities from Lake Fryxell liftoff mats and glacier meltwater in Antarctica - MAT-01 | ecosystem: Environmental > Aquatic > Freshwater > Ice > Liftoff microbial mat | place...
ATGACAGTTGAGCATTTCGATGTGGTGGTCGTCGGCGCCGGAATCTCCGGCATCGGCGCGGGGTTCCACCTGCAGACCATGTGCCCGAACCGCTCGTACGTGATCCTCGAAGGTCGCGACGACATCGGCGGCACGTGGGACCTGTTCCGCTACCCGGGCGTGCGTAGCGACAGCGACATGCACACGTTGGGCTACAGCTTCAAGCCCTGGACAGCGGAGAAATCAATCGCCGACGGTCCGTCGATTCTGCAGTACCTGCGCGACACGGTGCGCGAGTTCGGTATCGACCGCCACATTCGGTTCGGCCATCAGATCGCAAGCGCGGAGTGGTCGACCGAGAATGCGCAGTGGACGGTGAACGGCCAACGCAAGGACACGGGTGAGGCCGTGTCGCTCACCTGCGGGTACCTGTTCATGTGCTCGGGCTACTACAGCTACAAGGGTGGCTACACGCCCGAGTTCGCGGGCGTCGACAACTTCAAGGGTCAGATCGTGCACCCTCAGGCCTGGCCCGAAGATCTCGACTACGCCGGCAAGCGGGTTGTGGTCATCGGCTCCGGCGCGACTGCGATGACACTCATCCCGGCGATGGCCGACACTGCCGAGCACGTCACCATGCTGCAGCGCTCACCGACTTACGTGGTGGCTGCACCGGATCGCGACGCAGTAGCGAACGCGATGCGCAAGGTGCTGCCCAACAAGCTCGCGTACAAGCTGACCCGCAAGAAGAACGTCGCCTTCCAGCAGATGATCTACAAGCGCACGCGTACCCAGCCCGAGAAGGTGAAGGCCAACCTGATTGGCCGCGTGAGCAAGGCACTGGGCCCCGAGTACGACGTGGCGCAGCACTTCACGCCCACCTACAACCCGTGGGATCAGCGCCTGTGCCTGGTGCCCAACGGCGACCTGTTCACGGCTATCAAGTCGGGGAAGGCATCGGTGGTGACGGACCAGATCGACACCTTCACCGAGACCGGCATTCGTCTGCAGTCGGGGGAGGTATTGACGGCCGACATCGTCATCACCGCCACCGGCCTCAACATGGTGACACTCGGCGAGATGCAGTTCGTGGTCGATGACGAGCCGGTCGACTTCGCCAAGACCTGGACGTACAAGGGCTTTGCCTACTCCGGCGTGCCCAACCTGGCCTCATCGTTCGGCTACGTGAATGCCTCGTGGACGCTGCGGGCCGACCTCACATGTGAGTACGTGTGCCGTTTGCTGAACCACATGGAGGCCACCGGCACCGTCGAGTGCACGCCTCGGCTGCGTACCGAGGACGCCAACATGCCCGAGCGCCCCTGGATCGACAGCTTCACCGCCGGCTACATGCAGCGGATGATGCACATGTTCCCGCGCCAGGGTGACCGTGAACCGTGGATCAACACGCAGAGCTACACCCGCGACAAGAAAATGTTCCGCACCGGGCAGTTGGAGGACGGCGCGATGCAGTTCACCTCGGCGCCCGTCGCCGCTCGGTAAGTTCGTCAGGCCTTCGCGTCGGCCCAGCTGCGCACGGTGCTGATGTCGGCGACGAACCGAACACCGGCGCCCGTGGGCTGCCAGCGAAAAGCGGCTTCGGCCAGGCAGTCGTGGAGCAGGAGCACCGTTGCTTCGGCCTGCGGTGCCGGGACGTGAACGAGAAGTTCGTCGTGCAGGCACAGCACGATGCGCGCCCCAAGCCCTGCTGCGCGGGCGCGCACTGTCACGGCCCACACCTTGAACAGCTCTGCCGCTGCACCCTGCACCATCGCGTTGCGCGCATAGCGGCCACGACCGGCGGCAACCGACCGGTGGTCGGCACCGTCGGCGATCTCGAACATGCGAATCAGGCGTCCGCCATAGGTTCGCAACTCGCGTCCGTCAAAGCCGGCCTCGGCGGCATCGCTGAGGTATTTCATCGCCACCGGATAGCCAGTCTCCATACCCCGCAACGCCTGCCCGGCCGTTCCGCTGGTTTGCCCGTACATTGCCGCCAGCACGGCGATCTTGGCAACTGGCCGTTCGACGCCCAAGCGCTTGGCCACCGGTGCGTACAGGTCGTCATCCTGGGTGGCGCGACAGAGCGCTTGATCGCCGCTCACGGCCGCCAGCACCCGGGGCTCGATCTGGCCAAGATCGGCGCGCACGAAGACGCATCCGTCATCGGCGATCACAACGGGACGCAACTCGGCGGGCAGGTTGTGTAACCCCGCACCGGCTGTCATCCGGCCAGCGGCGCCATCGCTGCCGGACCACTCGCCACGCAGTCGCCCATCAGCGCCCACATTGGCATCGAGCCAGCCGTAGCCAAAGGTTGTGGCAACGCGTTCCGCCTTACGCCACTGCAGCAGCGCTTCGACTGCGGGGTGGACGTCGCGCATCTGTTCCAACCGCCATGCGCGAGTATCGGGCACGTCGATACCCAGCCGGCGCAGCATGTTCTTCACGTCGGCGGGACTGCGCAGGTCGATGCCGCTGCCGGGTGGAAGGTGTCGCAGCACCTGTTCGTCACGGCGGGCACGACCGACAGCAGCCTCCTTCTCGTTCGCCGCTCGCGGACCGACCATGGATGCAATGAGCGCCTCTGCCGCTGCGACGCTGATCGGTAGACCGTCGGCGGCGAGTTCGGCACACAGCAACTCGGCCGCGGATTCCGAACGGGCCGTTGCTGATGCGTCGCCCTGTATCTGCCCGGCGACCATCAGGCGAGTCAACAATTCCTGCTGCATCTCTGCCGCCCGCCACGCGACCCCGGCCCACTGCGCTGCGCGCTGTGGCGAATCTGCCCATCCGCCGGCCAGCCACTCCGGGCGAAGGTAGCCGTCGGGGCGCACGGGGTCCTCGGTGTTGCCTCCATCATCGCCTTCACTCCCCAGCAGATCGAGCTGGCCCATCGTCGGCATCGTGTGGTGGTCGAGACCGTTGAGCTGCGCCCACACCCTTCCCGTATCGGCTCGCCAACCACCCCGCAGCAACCGATGCACCGCCACGATGTCCCAACAGGTGGCCAATCGGACACTGCGAGTCAGGAGTGCCGTGGCGGTGGAGTTCGACCAGCACACCCAGCGTGGCCGAAGTTGCTCGTCCAGGCGACCAACTGCCACTGCCGCTAACGGCCCGGTGATCGACAGCCTCGCATCGCGCACGGCGAAACCGATCTCGCCGGCCGGGCTCACTGTCAGGCCGACGCGACTTCCTCTCGCCACACCCGCCTCGATCAACGCTGCGCACAGTGCGTCGGGATTGTCGAAGTCGAGATGCACAGCACCATCTTGGTCCGCTGCCGGGCGACTCGGCGCGGTAGAAAGGATGGTGATGGCCCGTGCACCGATGTTCAGCTCGCTGAGACATCGCAACGCGCAGCTGTTCTTCATCGGTCTGCTGGTCAGCAACATCGGTACCTGGATGCAGATGACCGCAATGTCGCTGCTGGTGTACGAGCTCACCGGCAGCGCCGCCGACGTGGGCATCACACTGTTCTGCCAGTTCTTGCCGATGCTGCTGTTGGGAGTGTGGGCGGGTGCCGTGGCCGACCGTCGCGACAAACGCACGATGGCGCTGCTCACACAAGGCTTGTTGGCTGCGCAGGCGTTGACACTCGGCGTGCTCTACCTCCTCGACCTTGTCAACCTGCCGGTCGTGTTCGGCCTGTCACTGCTGCTGGGCGTCATCGGCGCCTTCGACAACCCGGCGCGCCGTGGGTTCGTGATCGAGCTGGTCGAGCCACAGGAGATCACTAATGCGATATCGCTCAACACCGCAGTGATGACCGGCTCGCGAATTGTTGGCCCCGCTCTCGCGGCTGCGCTCCGAGGTCCACTCGGCGCAGGTTGGTTGTTCATCGTGAATGGTGTCTCTTTCGTCGCCATGCTGTGGCCGCTGGTCGCGATCGATCGTACGCAGCTGCACACCCCAGCACCTGCGAAACGCGGTGGCACTCCGGTGCGCGACGCGTTCCGCTTCATACTCCACGACCGGCGGCTGCTCGTGGTGTTCGTCACCTTCACCGTCGTTGGCACATTCGCCTTCAACTACAGCGTCTCGCTGCTCAAGATCGCCGACGTGCGCTACGACAGCAAGCCGTTCTTCGGCATTCTCTTGGCAGCCACCGGGCTGGGCAGCATGATCGGCTCGTTGTTCACGGGTGCCCGCGCCCGAGTCACCACCTATTGGTTCTTCGGCAACGGCCTGCTGCTCGGCGTCAGTGGCCTCGCCTTTGCGTGGGCGCCGAATGCCTGGGCGGCGTTGCTGCTTGCGTTACCGGTTGGGTTCGGTGGCGCTGCCTTCATCGCTGCGTTGAACGCAATCGTGCAGCAGGAGTCGCCGCCGGACATGCGTGGTCGGCTGCTCGCGTTGTCCGCCGTAGCGTTCTTGGGCACCACACCGATAGGTGCACCGATCACGGGTTGGATTGCTGACCACGTCGGTGCCGAATGGAGCCTTGCCTACGGCAGTGTGATCGCGCTCGTTTCGGTGACGATCGGCTTCACTCTGCGATGGCGATCAGTACGCGCAGAGGTTCCAACCGACCAGCACCAGCTTGCCCCGGTGCTCGTTGATCACTCCGACGCTGGCGGTGTCGTTCCAGAGTGACGCCGCGCCGGCGGCAGGCAGGTTCAGCATGCGGGCGGTGAGAATGCGGCTGAGGTGGCCATGGGTGAAGGCCACGACAGCGCGCCCCGCCCCCACTCGCTCGACCTTGGCGACGAAGGAATCACACCGAGCTGACACCTGCATGATGCTCTCGCCACCAGGGCAGCCGGTGGTGAAGAGGTCCCACGCGGGATCCCTTTCCAGAATCTGCGAACTGGTCAGCCCTTCGTAGTCGCCATAGTCGAACTCCAGCAACGCATCCAACAGTTCCGCCCCTCGATGGGGGAGGGCCAGCTCGGCGGTACGGGCCGCACGCTCGAGGGGGCTGGTGTAGACCAGCGGATCGCGGCCTTCCAGCAGCTCTTCGATCAGCGGGCCGACAGCCAGCGCCTGCGCAACGCCTTCCTCGGTGAGCGACAGATCGGTGCGACCAGTGTGCTGGCCAGAGACCGACCATTCGGTCGCGCCGTGACGAACGAGCAGGACAAGCGCAGGTAGCGACGCAGAATGTGGCACAGCCGAACAGGGTAGGCGACACTGGCGCCACGATGCCTGCTCGCAAGCTCTCGACGACAATCATGTGGTTCCGCAGGGATCTGCGCCTGGCCGACCTTCCTGCGTTGCATGCCGCGGCAGCTGACGGTGCACGCGTCGTGCCGTTGTTCGTCGTCGACCCCAGGTTCGCCGTGTCGGGGGCGCCGCGCCGGGCCTTCATGGCCGATGCGCTTCAGGCGCTGGACGACTCGATGGGCGGGGCGTTGGTCTACCGCCACGGCGACCCGGCGGAGGTTGTTCCTGCGCTCGCCGCTGAGCTGGGCGCGCAGGCGGTGTACGTCTCGCGTGACTACGCGCCGTACGGTCGCGCGCGTGACGCGGCGGTGGCGGCTGCGCTGGCCTCGCTGGGGGTGCGGTTGCACGGTGTGGGCAGCCCGTACGCGGTCGCACCTGGCGAAGCGACCAAGGGCGACGGCACGCCGTATGCGGTCTTCACGCCGTTCTCGAAAGCGTGGCGAGCAGTTGGCTGGGACTCGCCGCTGGGCGTGCCCGACGTGCAGTGGTTCGGCGCGCCGAATGTACCCTCTGACGGCCCGCCAACCCGCCCGACCACGGACGTCGACCCGCGTGTGTGCACTTCCGCTCGGCGAGCGAGCGAAAGTGCACACACGCGATGGGAAGCGGCGAGTGAAGTCGGCGCACATCAGCAGTGGCAGCAGTTTCTGCCGGCGGTTTCGAACTACCGCGACCTACGCAATCTGCCGTCGATCGAAGGCACCAGCAGGCTCTCGCCTGCGCTGCGCTGGGGCCTGGTGCATCCACGGCAACTGCTGGCCGATCTGGAGCCAAGTGCCGGCGCCGACACGTTCGCCAACGAATTGGCGTGGCGCGAGTTCTACGCCGCCGTGCTTTTCAGACAGCCTGCGACCGCCCGCGAGAACCTCGATCAGCGGATGAACGCCATGGCGGCCGACACCGGCGCGGTAGCGAAGCTGCACTTCCAACGGTGGGCAGCAGGGCAGACCGGTTACCCGATCATCGACGCGGGAATGCGTCAATTGCTCGCCTCCGGATGGATGCACAACCGAGTTCGCATGTTGGTGGCCAGCTTCCTGGTCAAGGATCTGCACGTACCGTGGCAGTGGGGTGCCAACCACTTCATGCGCCACCTCATCGACGGTGACCTGGCGTCCAACAGTCACGGCTGGCAGTGGACGGCGGGTACCGGTACCGACGCGTCGCCGTACTTTCGGATCTTCAACCCGACGACGCAGGCGCTGCGTTTCGATCCCGATGGCGACTATGTCCGTCAGTGGGTGCCTGAGCTGGCCGGCATCGGGGGAAGCGGCGTGCACGAGCTCGGTCTGTTGCGGCCTGATGGATACCCCTCGCCGATGGTGGACCACGCCGTCGAGCGCGACGAGGCTCTGCATCGGTACCGCCAGGTGACCGCTGGCAGTCGGTAGCCTGGAGTGCTCATCGTATCCGGTGCGCCGAGTCGTTGGAAGGCGGAGGAGCAATGCTCGACGAACGCAAGACAGCAATCTTGAGAGCAGTGGTGCAGGAGTACATCGCCACTGCGCAACCGGTCGGGTCGACTCACATCGCCAACGCCCCCGGTGTCCGCGTCAGTTCGGCGACCGTGCGCAACGAAATGGCCGTGCTCGAGCAGGAGGGCTACCTCGCTCAGCCGCACACCTCTGCTGGCCGCATTCCAACCGACAAGGGCTACCGCTTCTTCGTCGACCACATGGTGCAGCCTGGTCGCCTCGACCCCCAGTCGTCACAGCGAGTTGGTGCCTTTTTCGATACGGCGCACGGTCGTCTCGAAGAACTGTTGCATCAGACCACCAACCTTCTTGCGCAGGTCTCGCATCACGCCGCGGTCGTCGTCGGGCCGCGAACCGAGATAGCCGTCGTCCGGTCGGTGCAGGTGGTCGGGCTTGTGGGCCGCCACGCGACGGTGGTTGCGGTGCTGTCCAACGGCGTGGTCGAGAACCAGGCGGTAGAGCTGGTCAACGACGTGTCCGAACTCCGTCTGTCAGCGGCTACCGCACACCTGCAGGCGCACATGGTGGGGCGGTCGCTGGACAGTGGCGAGCACATTCCGCTGACGGGTGACCGCGAACTGGACTCGGTGTGCGCAACCGCCGCCGCGGCACTCGATGGTTCAGTGGCCGACGAGCATGTATTCGTGCAGGGTGCAGCCTCGATGGCGCATGCCTTCGACGCGGTCGACACCGTCCGATCGGTGTTGAGGACCTTGGAGCAGCAGTACGTGATGGTCACCTTGGTGCGCGACGTGTTGAATCGCGGCCTGTCGGTTGCCATCGGCGCCGAGCTTGGCGTAGAGCCGCTGGTCGCGTGCTCCGTCGTTGTCCGGCCGGTGGTCGTCGATGGCGAGCAGGTAGGCACCATCGGTGTGCTTGGCCCAACTCGAATGGATTATCCGCAGGCCCTCGCTACCGTCGAAGCGGTGAGCGATCGATTGGGCCGGCACCTCAGCGACGGTGGGAGCACGAATGGCTGATGATTACTACGCATTGCTCGGGGTGCCCCGCACAGCCAACAGCGACGAACTGAAGAAGGCATACCGCAAACGCGCCCGCGAGCTGCATCCCGATGCAAATCCGGGCGATGCCGTCGCGGAGGAGCAGTTCAAGAAGGTTGCTCGCGCGTACGAGGTGCTCAGTGACGGCGAGGCCCGTGCCCGCTACGACCGGTTCGGCGAGCAGGGTGTCGGCGGTGCCAACGGCCCGAATGTCGGCGACATGTTCGGGGGTGGCGCGGGCGGCGGTCTGGGTGATCTTTTCGATGCGTTCTTCGGCGGCAATGGCAGCCCGTTCGGCGGTGGTGGCGGGCGCGGTCCCGCAGGCCCCCAGCGCGGCCAGGACCTGGAGGTCGTCGCCGACGTTGCGTTCGAACAGGCCGTGTTCGGTGCCACCGTGCCGGTCACGCTGCGCACCGCATTGCGCTGCGACGACTGCAGTGGCACCGGCGCCGGTGAGGGCACCAAGCCGGTGACGTGCAGCGAGTGCAATGGCCGCGGCCAGGTGCAACGCATTCGTCAAAGCATGTTGGGGCAAATGGTCACCTCCTCCGCCTGCTCCAAGTGCAGCGGCCTCGGCCAGGTCATCGTCACCCCCTGTCCGAAGTGCGCCGGCGACGGACGTCTCGTCAGCGAGAAGACTTACCAGGTGGATGTCCCGGCGGGCGTCGACACCGGTTCCACGTTGCGGCTCACTGGGCGCGGTGCGGTTGGGCCTCGCGGTGGCGCTGCAGGCGACCTGTACGTGCACATTCGCGTGGCCGCTCACGACCGGTATCGACGCGAGAACGACGATCTCATCACCGACCTGCCAGTGTCGGTGGCACAGGCTTCGTTGGGTGCCAGGTATCTTTTGCCCACGCTCGATGGCGATGAGGAGATCCTGGTGCCTGCAGGCACGCAGCCGGGGAGAGAATTCGTGCTCCGTCAGCGGGGCGTCCCTCGCTTGCAAGGTCGCGGCCGTGGCGACCTCCGCGTGCGGGTGCAGGTGCAGGTGCCGACAAAGCTCACCGAGCCCGAGGTCGAGCTGCTGAAGAAGTTCGCCGAGCTGCGCGGCGAGGAAGTGCCCTCGGAGCTGGGGCTCTTCGCCCGCATCAAGTCGGCGTTCCAGTGAACCCGGCGCTGCGTTCCAGCGCGGCGCATGTTTTCGTGGAGTCGTTGGCCGACCTCACCCTGCACCCCGACGACGCGCACCACCTGTTCCGCGTGCTGCGCATCAGGGATGGCGAGTGCGTGACCGTGAGCGACGGGCGCGGCAGTTGGCAGTTGACGGAAGCCGTCGGGCGTGCCGTACGGCCCACCGGTGAACCCATGTGCGAGCAACGTGCGCCGCAGCTGACAATTGCGAGCGCCATCCCAAAGGGTGACCGGGCCGAGTGGATGGTGCAAAAGCTGACCGAGATTGGCGTCGCCGAGATGGTGCTGTTGCATTGCGAGCGCAGCGTGGTGCGCTGGGAGAGCGATCGGGCTGAGCGACCGCTTTCGCGACTTCGCCGGGTTGCGAAGGAGGCTGCGATGCAGAGTCGCCGTGTGTGGTTGCCCACAGTCAGTGGGCCGGTGCCCGTTGCGGACGTACTGAACCTCGACGAGGTGGTTGTGGCCGAGCCGTCAGGTGTGCCGCTGGACGTTCTCGGACGGGCGCCGAGAGCCGTGGTGATCGGCCCCGAGGGTGGCTTCTCGGTTGGCGAACTCGCCGCCGCGCGGGCGATGGTGACGCTCGGCCCGAACGTGCTGCGCATCGAAACCGCTGCGCTGGTCGCTGCGGTTCGATTCTTGAGGTGAGACGACGAATTCCGTCGCTCAGTGACACATCGTCACTATCTGTTGTTTTCCTACCCCGGACGTGCCATGATCGTCACTAGGGTCGGTAGCATGACCACGGTGCGTGCGCTAGGCGGGCCGGCCACAGAACGAGGAGCGAGTGATTATGCGTGAGTTCGATGATGACGACGTGGTTGCCTCCCCATACAGCCGCAAGGTGGGTGAGCGCCTGCGCGTCATCCGGCGCCAGAAGCGGCTCTCGTTGCAAGAGGTCGAAGCATCGTCGAATGAAGAGTTCAAAGCGTCTGTCCTGGGCGCCTACGAGCGTGGCGAACGGGCCATCTCCGTGCCCCGGCTCGAGCGTTTGGCGAAGTTCTACAACGTGCCCGTCGACCAACTGCTGCCTCGAGAAGATGTCACGCCTTCCAATGAAGCCGATTTGCCGAACAACAAGAAGTTGGCTGTCGATCTGCTCAAACTGACGCAGCTCAGCGGCCAGCCCTTCGAGATGCTCGTCCGCTTCCTGAAGATGATTCAGGTGCAGCGCCAAGACTTCAACGGCAAGGTCATCACGGTTCGCGGCGACGATACGCGTGCCATCGCGGCCATGCTCGACGTGCCTGTCGATCAGGTCGGCCAGCGCCTCGATGCGCTCGACCTCCTCTTCCGCCCGTAGCCATTCAAGTCGGCACTGAGCGCCAGCGGTACGATGCTTTGGTCGTGAGCCAGCCACCTGCCGTTCAGCCATCTGCCATTGACCGATTCGGGGTGTATCTCCATATCCCGTTCTGCGCGAAGCGCTGCGACTACTGCGCGTTCGCCACCTGGACAGATCGTGGGCATTTGCAGGACCAGTACCTCGCTGCCCTCACGGCTGACATCACGCGCACCAAGATGGCGGCGGCGAGCAGCGTGTTCGTGGGTGGCGGTACGCCCACTCTCGTCGACCCGGCTGCGTTGGGCGAAGTGCTGCGGGCGATCCCGATGGCTGCCGGCGCCGAAGTCACCGTCGAGTGCAATCCCGATGACGTCACAGTCGAGATGTATCGAATCTTCCGGGCAGCCGGCGTCAACCGTGTCAGCATCGGCGTGCAGTCGTTGGTGCCGTCGGTGCTCGCTGCGCTTGGGCGCACACATGACCCCGACAACGTGCGACTCGCCGTGGCTGCCGTTCGCGAGGCGGGCATTCCTACGTTCAACCTCGACCTGATCTACGGCGGTGCCGGCGAGACACTCGCCCAATGGCGCACCACCCTGGAGGGGGCCATCGCGCTCGAGCCCTTGCACATCTCGGCGTACGCACTGACGGTGGAGGCGGGGACGCCGCTGGCACTAGAGCCACATCGGCATCCCGATGACGACGACCTCGCCGACAAGTACGAATTGGCCGACCAAATGCTCATCGCTGCCGGCCTGGCCAACTACGAGGTCAGCAACTGGGCCGAGCCCGGGCACGAGTGCCGTCACAACATCCTGTATTGGCAGCAGGGTGATTACGTTGGTTTCGGCAGCGCTGCTCACAGCCACCGTGACGGGCGCCGTTGGTGGAACGTGCGCACACCCGAGCGCTATATCTCGGCGGTCGAGGGCAACGAGAGCACTGAGGCTGCGGGCGAGACGCTCGATGCGGCAACCCGGCATGTAGAGGGCTTGCAGTTGGCAATTCGAATGCGCGACGGAGTGCCGGCGAGCGCGTTGGACATCGACGGGCTCGAAGGATTGGTCGAAACCGACGGTGAACGTGTGCGACTGACGCGAACGGGCCGTCTTCTGGCCAACGAAGTGTCGTTGCGGCTGCACTGACTGCTAGATTCAACGATCGCTACACGGGCGTGTAGCTCAGTTGGTTAGAGCGCCACGTTGACATCGTGGAGGTCCTGGGTTCGATTCCCTGCACGCCCACCGATGTTGTCGAAATGACAACGGTCGCCCTGGTGATCACCGGGTTCGAGAGAGATGCGAAGGTTTCTCGGCGGAATTTTGTTCTCGGCTGCTCCCTGCGTGCACGACTGCCCAGAACGGTCCGTTGGCGGCTGTGTCGTCGAGGTGGTCGCCCATCACGTGCCCCATTCGGTCGCGTTTGGTCCGGAGGTACCGCACGTTGTGAGGCGTGGGTTCGGTGAGCGACGGCACCACGTCGGCGATCTCGATTCCAGCGGCCTCCAGCTCCACCTGCTTGAGCGGATTATTGGTGATGAGCCGAATCGTCGACACCCCGAGATCGGTGAGAATGTCCGCAGCGGCCGAGAAACTTCGTGCCTCGGCGGGAAGGCCGAGTTGCTCGTTCGCCTCGTAGGTATCGAACCCTTCGTCCTGCAACCGGTACGCGTTGATCTTTGCCGCGAGCCCGATCCCGCGGCCCTCGTGCCCGCGCAGGTACACCACGATGCCGCGGCCTGCCTGTTGCACAACGGCGAGCGCGTCGTGGAGTTGGCGTTGACAGTCGCAGCGCTGTGAGCCGAACACGTCACCGGTGAGGCACTCGCTGTGCACACGGACGAGCGGTGGCTCCACCGTCCGCTGATCGTCCTCGATGCCCACGGACAATGCGAGGTGTTCATGACCGTCGTCGCCGCGGTACGCCACGACGCGGAAGGGTCCCAACGCCGTCGGCAGCTCGGATTCGCTGATTCGTCGGGTGCTCACCGTTCCACCACCACTTCCAAATCAGGGCCGAGCGCAGACACGGAGGCGACGCGTCCTCGCCACAGGTCTGAGATGGTGCCGATGCCCTCGCCTGCGAACATTCCCGGGGTATCTCCGCCAGCGAACGCCGGCGCCAGATGGAGGACGTAGCGGCTCACCAACCCTGCATGGTGGAACGATGCCGCGAGTCGCGGGCCCGCTTCGACCAGGAGCTGCAACACACCCTCGGCGCCGAGGCGGTCGAGCAGCTGCTCGAGTGGGCCGTCCCATTCGAGGCACGGGTGCACCTTCGCGTTCGCAGGAACAGCACCCACCACCACACGGCGCGGGTCCGGGCCGTCGACGTGGCGGACGGTGAGCTCAGGATCGTCGGCGCGTACTGTGCCGGCTCCAGTGCAAACCGCCTGCGAGTCGGCGCGGAGTTCGTGCACCCGCTGACGCGCCTGCGGCGAGGTAATCCACTGGCTCGACCCATCGCGCGCGGCGATGCGCCCATCGAGTGTGGCCGCCAACTTGAGGACCACATACGGACGGCCCGTGGCGCGGTGGTGCAGGTATGGTCGCAGCTGGGCGGCGACCTCGACAGCCCTTACTCCGCACTCGACGGCGCAGCCTCCGTCACGCAACTGTGCGAACCCGCGCCCCGACACCCTCGGATCTGGGTCCTCGATGCCCACGACCGCCCGACGCACGCCGGCCGCGAGGATGGAATCGGTGCACGGGGGAGTGCGACCGTGGTGCGAGCAGGGCTCGAGCGTCGAGTACAACGTTGCGCCCGCGAGTTCGGCCCCCGCAGCGCAAGCGGCAGCAAGGGCGGCCACCTCAGCGTGGGGGCCACCCAGGGCGCCGGTCGCTCCGGAGAAGTACTGTCCGTTGGGCGTCACCACGACTGCGCCGACCCACGGGTTCGGCGCCGAACGACGGCGGGCACGCTCTGCAACAGCGATCGCAAGGGCCATCCAGTCTTCGTCCTGGGTGTTCGTCATCGTCGGGGTGACCTCGCCCGCCTGCTGTTGCATGTGAGCCAAGTTACCGCCGTCCTTCTAGTGAGTACCACTTCAGCACTGACTAGTTCGGCGGCAACCTCGGCGCTGCGCGTACGTGGTCTCGAACGGTGGCTCGGTACCCTCGTCATCCGTGTCCGACGATCTCTCCGCCCGCCTGCGCGCCGCCACCGAGGCATTGGAAGCCATCGTCGCCGACCGATCGCTGCTGCAGGCGATGCCGCTCGACGAGCGCACCCGACTGCTGAACGCGGCTGGCAACGTCTACGAGCCCGATGTCGAGCGGCGCCGGCGGCAGATCAAAGCCGAGCGCCGCGAGGTGAAGCAGCAAAAGGCGCGACGTGACCAGGGGGCGCTCAACGAGACCGGCATCCGCTCGCTCCGAGCAAAGCCAGTGTTCACCACGCCCAACGTGTTCGCACCGCAATTGTCCGGGCCCGACGAGATCGACGACGACGCATCCGAGCCGCGCGAGTCGGCGCAGCCACAGCACTGCTACATCTGCAAGCTGAAGTACTCGCAGATTCACCCGTTCTACGACCAGATGTGCATGGCGTGCGGCCAGTTCAACTACACCAAGCGCGGCGAGACCGCAGAGCTGAATGGGCGCGTCGCGCTGCTGACAGGTGGTCGAGTGAAAATCGGCTACCAGGCCGGTATCAAGCTGCTTCGTGCCGGCGCACACCTGATAGTGACCACTCGCTTCCCGCGCGACTCGGCTCAGCGTTACGCCGCCGAGGCGGATTTCGCTGACTGGGGTCATCGGTTGGAGATCTTCGGACTCGACCTGCGCCACACTCCGAGTGTCGAAGCGTTCTGCCAGCACCTGCTCGACACTCGCGACCGCCTTGATTTCATTGTCAACAACGCCTGCCAAACGGTGCGCCGGCCGCCCGACTTCTACCGCCACATGATGGAGACCGAATCCGCTGCGCTGTCGACGCTCGCACCCGCAGCGGCTGGCTTGCTCGGCGCCTACGAGGGGTTGCGTGGCTACGACATGTTGTCGTCGGGGCGCTCGGCCGAGGTTGCCTCCTCGCCGGTATTGCCGGTAATGCCGGTCGGTGTCACCCACTCGGCTCAACTGTCGCAAGCCGAATTGCTGCCGGAGGATCTTGGTGGGCGCGGCGACCTCTTTCCACAGGGTCGGCTCGACCAGGACATGCAGCAGGTGGACCTACGCGACCGCAACTCGTGGCGTCTCACGCTGGCCGAGGTCTCGTCGGTGGAATTGTTGGAGACGCAACTGGTCAACGCGGTTGCACCCTTCGTACTGAACGCACGACTGAAGCCGCTGATGCTGCGCACACCGGGTCGCGACAAGCACATCATCAATGTCTCGGCGGTCGAGGGCCAGTTCTACCGACGGTTCAAGACAACGCGCCACCCGCACACCAACATGGCCAAGGCGGCACTCAACATGATGACCCGCACGTCGGCTGCCGACTATCACGCCGGCGGCATCCACATGAACAGCGTCGACACCGGCTGGGTCAGCGATGAAGACCCTGTTCACATTGCCGAACGCAAGACCGCGCAGCATCATTTCCATCCGCCGCTCGACATCGTGGATGGCGCAGCACGCATTGTCGACCCGATCATCGACGGCATCAACACTGGCCACCACGTATGGGGACAGTTCTTGAAGGACTACCGGCCAACCGATTGGTGACTGAGGTCGCAGGGCCAACGGGCGCCAACGTCTACGATCACGAGATGTTCGGATCCGTCGCCCTCGACGAGGCGACCGTCGATGCCTTTCGGCGAGGGGATGACGCCGCGGTGAGGGCGGTCTACCAGCAGTACTCCGGTCTGTCGATGGCAGTAGCGATGCGCGTACTGGGTGATCGAGGCTTGGCCGAGGAGTCCGTACAGCAAGCCTTTCTGCAGGCGTGGCGCAATGCCGGGGCGTTCGACTCGGGGCGCGATCTCGCGCCGTGGTTGGCGACCATCACCCGCCGGACCGCGATCGACATTCAGCGGCGCGAGGCCCGTCGAACGACCAGCTCGCTGGATGACGCAGACCCCACCGACTCGGCGCTGATCACGATGCCACCCAGCGAGGAGCGTGCATGGGAAGCCGCTCAAGTTCGCTTGGCCATCGACTCACTGTCGACGGACGAGCGCGAGATCGTGCGGTTGCACCACATGGAGGGCCTCACGCACCAACTCATCGCCGATCACTTGGGAATCGCTCTTGGCACCGTGAAGAGCCGGTCGTTCCGTGCTCATCAGCGCCTTGCCGCAGCGCTCGGGCATCTCCGGGACGTGCCCTCATGAACCGAAACACGGTGTGCGACGTAGTACAGGTACCAGCTCGAAGGGAGGTGGAACCATGGCGAGCGACGAACTGACATCCGGTGAAACTGACCTGCTCAACGAATTCGCTGTACTGCTTGCCGATCCTTCACTCTGGGCCGTACCCGCACCCGAGGTAGAGCATCGCGTCGTCGACGTAATTCGCGCAGAGGCAGCGGGGAGTTCGACCTCGACCTACCACGTGTACAACTGGCACTCACGGGCCCGTCGTTGGCTGACGGTCGCCGGCGCGGTAGCGGTCGGAGCTGCAGCTGCGACGGCCATCACCCTGGTGGCCACGCGCGATTCGACTCCATCACCGGACTCGACGATCGCCATGGCTGGTACCGACCTCGCACCGGGCCTCGTCGGCAGCGCGCAACTCACCGTTGTCTCGTCCGGTGTGCGCATTTCGTTCGCTCTACCAGGTCTTCCGAGACGGGATGGCGGCGAGTTCTACCAGGTGTGGTTGAAGAACTGTGACGGTACCGAGTTGGTGCCGGCGGGCTCGTTCCACGACCTCGACGGTGTTGTTGCGTGGGCAGGTGTTTCACCTGTCGACTTCCCGATGCTGACCGTCACAAGGGAGGCGGCGGCACCTCCCAAGGACCCTGCGCAGGGCACTTCGGGCGAGGTGGTCGCCACAGGCGCCATCGCATCATGTGCTGCCTAGTGGCCCCTGGCCGGGTTGAGCGGACGACACCCGCTGGTTGACTGCTCACTCCATGCCAGTCTTGCTCGCTCTCGGTTCTGCGTTGGTGTACGGCGTGGGCGACTACTTCGGCGGTCGGGCCAGTAGGCATCAGGCCAGTGTGATCGTGGCTGCGTTCGGCCAGTTGGTCAGTCTGGTGTTGGTGCTGGCGGTCGTCGTAGTCATGGGCACGCCGATCCCCTCGCTGATCACGTGGGCCTGGAGTGCATTCGCCGGTGTCGTCGGCGCACTTGGCATCGCCGGTCTGTATCACGGCTTTGCCCACGGCGAGATTTCGGTGGTGGCGCCAACCAGTGCAGTGGTCGGCGCGATCGTACCTGTGGTGGTCGGCCTACTGATTGGCGAGCGACCAAGCGGGCTCGCGTTGGTCGGCATTGCGATTGCGGTGACCGCAGTGGCGTTGGTCAGTGGCGCGATCGGCACCCATCAGCACAACACGTCGCGGCGGATTGTGATACTTGCGGTCGGTGTCGGCGCCTGCTTCGGCTTGCTGTTCGTCGCACTCGACCAGGCGGATGCAGACTCGGGCGTATGGCCACTGGTCATCGCCCGCCTCGTGTCAGTTCCGATGCTGATCGGCTTGGCCGGGCTGACCCGAGCACGTCCGGAACGCCATCGCCAGTCACTGCAGTTGGCGGTCGTCGCCGGGGTCTTCGACATGGGTGCCAACATCCTGTACCTCGCCGCGGTCCGCGGCGGCATGTTGGCCATCGTGTCGGTAGTCGCCTCGCTCTATCCCGCGAGCACAGTTGCACTTGCCTTCACGATCGACAAGGAACGACTCACGAAGTGGCAAACGACCGGGCTGATCGCCGCTGCACTGGCGCTGGTGTTGGTCAGCCTCAGCCGTCAGTAGTTCCGTCGGCCGCAGCGTCAACGACCAGTTGGCTCTCGCGGGCGGCGGAGGCGAAGATGCCTTTCGCCATCAGGCTCGGCTCGACCTTGCGGCGCGCAAGGTAAACACCTGCCCGGCCGGCGTGGATGTCGGGGTCGCCAGGGCTTGCCCAGCCGGCGAGATCCGCGAGATGGCAAGCCAGCCGAACGTCGCCGTCGACCATTGCCTGGCCGGCGCGGCGCAGTAGCACGTCAGCCCCACCGGCGAGGTCGGCGATGGTCGCCGCAAGATGCGCATCGGGCGACGGCTTCAAGCGTGACGCGGCGCCGTCCCACCAACCACCGAATTGGCGCCAGATTCCACGCACGACGAACTCGGGCTCGTCGTAGAACGGCCGCAGGTACGGCTTCGCCAGGGTCTCCTCCGGCACGCGCACCGTGTGCACAATCGTGTCGAGAGTGGCGCCTGCGTTCATCAATGCCACGACCTCCGCCACGAGGTTCTCGAGTGCAGTCGCCACATCGTCGAGCACGCGTGCAATGCGCTCGGTGCCTTCGATCGGCAGCCCATGCGCTGGCAGCAGCAGTTCCGGACCCTTGGCGATCATCTTGCGCAGAGCGGCCGCCCACTCGATTGGGTAGCGCTGCACCTTCTGTGGGTTGCCTGCATTCGGGAAGTTCCAGATGAGGAAGTCGCCGGTCATCAGCGCCTTGCGCTCTGGCAACCACGCCCACAGGTGATCGTCGGTTTCGCCGCGATCGTGGTGCAGTTCGATGAGTTCGCCACCTACCCGCAGTTCGCCCGCATCGGCGAACGTCGTCTCGGGCCGCAGTGTTGCTGAGGGCAGGAAGTGGCGCCCCATCCGGGGTGTGCCGTTGCCCGCAACCACATCGCCCGCAACGACGTCGTCGCCGGTCAACACGAGGTTGAGGTCGCCCGAGATGCCGCCGAACTGGCGAGCGTTGATCAGCAGGTTCCAGTTGTTGGTGTACTCGTAGCGGTCCATGCGCGCTGTGACGTTCTCGTGACCCACGACCATCGGCCGGTCGTCGGCGAAGAACATGCTGCCGCCGATGTGGTCGGCGTGGCCGTGGGTGTAGACGAGATGGCTGACACGGGCACTGCTCCAACCACGCAGCGAGTCGCGCACGGCCCGGCCGCTCTGCGCGCCCGATGCATCGAAGCAGACAAGTCCGTCGTCAGTGCGGAGCGCGACGCAGTGACTGAAGCTCTCCACCATGGCGATGCCGGCGGCGACTTCGCTCAACTCGTTGGTGACTCGGTTCACTGGTTGGTCGGTCAGGCCACTGTCGATGATGCGCGCTGAGAGTGCAAGAAGGTCTGCCATGGCGCCGACCGTAGCCCCGCCAGACGGGGGCGACGACTAGCGGGGGAGGCCGAGCACCCGCTCGCCGAGGATGTTGCGCATCACGTTCGAGGTGCCGCCCATGATGGTGTAGCCCGGTGCATACGCAAGGCCCTTGGTGACGTCGTCCCACAGCATCGCCTGCGGCCCCAATACCCGCGACACAAAGTCGCTCACGCGAATCTCATGCTCGGTGCAGAAGCACTTCGTGGCCGCACTGAAGCCCGTGGGCGCCTGTTTGAGGACCTCACGGATCACCAGAATGCGGCCGATCCGGTAACCGATCTCCAGCTTGGCAATCTCGTCGCGCACCACCGGGTGAGTGGTATCTGCGTGGGCGAGCGCCGTGAGGTAGAGCGCGTGGTTGCTGACCAACCGATCGATGCCGCCACGCTCGTGTTCCAGCTGACGCATCGTTTGCTTGAATGCGCCGCCCTCGAGGCCAACCAGGTTCTCCACCGGCACTCGCGCGTCGGTGAAGAACACCTCGCAGAAGTGGCGATTGGTGGTCATGTCCGTGATGGGTCGAACCTCGATACCGGGCGTATTCATGGGCACGATGACTTCACTGATGCCGGCATGTGGTGGCCCGTCATGCGACGTGCGACAGATGAGGTAGCAGTAGTCGCTCACTGCCCCGAAGCTGGTCCAGATCTTCTGACCATTGATCACGAATACATCGCCGTGGCGCTCGGCGCTTGTTGTCAAGGCGGCCAGGTCGCTGCCCGCATTCGGCTCGCTCATCCCGATGCACCAGGTGGTCTCGCCGGCGACGATGCCGGGCAGGAAGGCGGCCTGTTGGTCGGGCGTGCCGTACGCCAAGAGGGCAGGGCCCATCTGTCGATCGCCGAACCAGGAGGCTGCGATCGGCGCGCCGGCCTTGATCAGTTCCTCGCCCACGATCAGGCGGTCGATGGCCGGGCTGGCTGTACCGCTGTAGGGGTTGTCCGGCCAGGTCATTCCAATCCAGCCGTGGTTTGCCAGCTCCTTGGAGAACTCCTTCGAGTACCCATTGATCCACGAGTCGTTGCTGCGCCCGAAGCGAGCAACGGCATCGGCGGCTACGGCGGTTGCCTTCTCACGAAGTGCCAGTTGCTCGGGTGTCCAGGAAAAGTCCATCGCGTCTGATGCTAGGTGTGCCGGCGGCAGCGGTGGAACTCCGGCAGGTTCGTTTGCCGGGGCGAGTGGTCAACGAGCTATGATGATACAAGTCCGATACAAGTCCGGCAGCGCGCACGGCGCATCGCCGGTGCGCATGCAGTCGTTACGAAGGCACGCCGTCGTTGTCAGTGACGCACGCAGTCGTTACCAGTAGGAAGTTGCGAGATGGCAAAGATCAAGGTCAAGAACCCGGTCGTCGAGATGGATGGCGACGAAATGACGCGCATCATCTGGCAGTTCATCAAGGACAAGCTGATCCTGCCCTACCTCGACATCGAGCTGGACTACTACGACCTCGGCATCGAGCACCGCGACGCCACTGACGACCAAGTCACCATCGATTCGGCCAATGCCACCAAGCGCCACGGCGTGGCCGTCAAGTGCGCCACCATCACACCGGACGAACAGCGCGTCGAAGAGTTCGGCCTGAAGAAGATGTGGAAGAGCCCCAACGGCACCATTCGCAACATCCTTGGCGGCGTCATTTTCCGTGAGCCCATCGTCATCTCCAACATTCCCCGCCTGGTGCCTGGCTGGACCAAGCCGATCGTCATCGGCCGCCACGCGCACGGCGACCAGTACAAGGCCACCGACTACAAGGTGCCCGGCGCCGGCGTCGTCACCATGACCTACAAGCCCGCCGACGGCAGTGCGCCGGTGGAGATGACAATTGCCGACTACGGCGACGACGGTGGCGTGGTCATGGGTATGTACAACTACAACGACAGCATCCGCGACTTCGCCCGTGCGTCGCTGCGCTACGGCCTCAACCGCGGCCTGCCGGTCTATCTCAGTACCAAGAACACCATCCTCAAGGCCTACGACGGCTCGTTCAAGGACATCTTCGAAGAGGTCTACCAGACGGAATTCAAGGCCGAGATGGACGCCGCCGGCCTCACCTACGAGCACCGCCTGATCGACGACATGGTCGCCTGCGTGATGAAGTGGGAAGGCGGCTACCTGTGGGCCTGCAAGAACTACGACGGCGACGTGCAGAGCGACACCGTTGCGCAGGGATTCGGCTCACTCGGTCTGATGACCAGCGTGCTGATGACCCCCGATGGCAAGACGGTCGAGGCCGAGGCCGCCCACGGCACCGTGACTCGCCACTACCGCGAGCACCAGAAGGGCAACAAGACCTCCACCAACCCGATCGCCAGCATCTATGCCTGGACCCAGGGCTTGACCTATCGCGGTCAGATGGACGAGACCCCCGAGGTGGTGGCGTTCGCGCAGGCGCTGGAGAACGTGTGCATCGAGGCGGTCGAGGCCGGCGAGATGACGAAGGACCTGGCGCTGCTGATCAGCAAGGACGCACCGTGGCTGACCACGGAGGACTTCCTCGACGCCCTGGATCGCCGCCTCCAAGCAAAGATGGCCTAACCGGCTTCGGCTGTATCACGGCAGAGACGGAACCCCGCTCTGTGCCCTGAGAACGGCGGTCGTCGCTTGGTCCAGCTGGGTGCGCTCCTTGCCAATGGTGAGCGCGTCTGCATTGCGATAGGGAATGCGCAGGTCCTTGAGCGTGTCCACCCGGTGCTGGTCGTTGTGGGGATCGAACATTCCGAAACCGTATCGTTTGGCCTCCATGCGGCTGACAGAATTCGACTACGAGCTCCCCGACGAGCGCATCGCACAGCACCCCATCGAGCCGCGCGACGCCGCACGACTCCTGGTCGACCAAGGGTCGCATGCGCCATTGCACCAGCACGTCGCTGACCTCGGGGAGTTCCTCCGCGATGGTGATGTGCTGGTGGTCAACGACACCAAGGTGATTCCAGCGCGTTTGCGGTTGACGCGGTCCACTGGTGGCGCCGCTGAAGTACTGCTCTTGGAACCGCTCGATGAGCAGCGTCGGACGTGGGAGGCGATGGTTCGCCCGGCGAAGAAGATGCAGCCCAATGAGGAACTGTTCGCCAATGGGCAGCCACTGGTGCGCGTGGTGCGCCGCAGCGAGGCTGGGGACACGATGATCATCGAACTGGTGGGGCAGGGCGATCCGCTCGCGCTGCTGGCGGCGCACGGCGAGATGCCGTTGCCGCCGTACATCACTGCGCGCCTCGAGCAACCTGACCGCTACCAAACGGTGTACGCGAATCGGCCGGCGTCGAGCGCGGCGCCCACGGCGGGGTTGCACCTGACACCGCAGCTGATGGCGTCGTTCGCCGCTCGCGGCATCGAAATCGCCCGGGTCGAGCTGGTGGTTGGGCTGGACACCTTCAAACCGGTGAGCGCGAACGACCCGCGGGACCATCAGATCCATAGCGAGCGCTACTGCGTTCCACCCGAGGTGATGCACGCGTGTTCGGCGGCGCGACGCGTTGTCGCAGTTGGGACCACCAGCGTGCGTGCGCTGGAGAGTACGGCCACCTTCGGCGTGTCGGAGGGGCGAACTCAACTGTTCATCCATCGCCCGTATGAATGGAAGGTGGTCGACGTGCTGATGACCAACTTCCACATGCCGCGCACCACGCTGCTGATGATGATCGATGCGTTCGTTGGTCCTCGATGGCGAACGCTGTATGAGGAAGCGCTCCGCGAGGAGTACCGCTTCTTGAGTTTCGGCGACGCGATGTTGCTGGATCGGAACCTCACGCAATGAATCCAGTCCGATTCGAACTCACCGCCACAGACGGCGCAGCCCGAACCGGTGTGGCGCACGCGGCTCGCGGTAGCTACCAGACACCGTGCTTCATGCCGGTGGGCACTCGCGGCGCCATCAAGTACCTCAGCGCCGACGACTACGAGCGGCTGGGCGCCGAGATCGTGCTGGGCAACACCTACCACCTGATGCTGCGCCCCGGCGCGGAGACCGTCGCCCACTTTGGCGGGCTGGGCAAGTTCGCCGCGTGGCGCGGGCTGACTCTGACCGACTCCGGCGGCTTTCAGGTGTTCTCGCTGGAGCCGAAGGTGGACGACGACGGGGTGACGTTCAAGAGCATCTACGACGGCTCATCGCACCGCTTCACCCCCGAGATTGCCGTCCATACGCAGGAACTGCTGGGGGCAGATATTCAGATGGTGCTCGATGTGTGTGCACCGCTGCCCTCGCCGCCCGAGGTGATTCGCCGAGCGCTGGAGCGCACGGCTGCGTGGGCGGCGCGTGCGAGGGCGGCGCATCAACGGTCTGACCAGGCACTGTTCGGCATTGTGCAGGGTGGCGTCAGCGAGACGATGCGAGTGGAGAGCGCCCAGCGGACCGTCGAGGTGGGGTTCGACGGGTACGGCATCGGTGGTCTCAGTGTGGGGGAGAGCCGCCAGGAGATGCTGCCGGCACTGGCGGCCGCGTTGGCGCATCTGCCCACCGACCGGCCCCGGTACCTGATGGGAGTCGGCGACCCGGCCAGCCTCGTGGAGGCCGTCGGTCTCGGCGTCGACCAATTCGACTGCGTCATGCAGACCCGCATCGGCCGGCACGGCACTGCGATGACCGGTGAGGGCAAGCTGCATGTCAAGAACGCCAAGTTCGCTCTTTCCGATGAGCCACTCGACTCGGCCTGTACGTGCGAGGTGTGCGCCCGTCACAGTCGTGGCTACATTCGCCACCTCTTCCAGGTGGGCGAGCCGACGGCATCGCGCCTGCTCAGTCTGCACAACATCGCCTGGACGCTGCAG
>Ga0105044_10003016_pt1 | contig 23011 bp, 20 predicted proteins | sample MAT01_FD_78092 | JGI IMG/M metagenome (GOLD analysis project Ga0105044, IMG submission 78092) | Freshwater microbial communities from Lake Fryxell liftoff mats and glacier meltwater in Antarctica - MAT-01 | ecosystem: Environmental > Aquatic > Freshwater > Ice > Liftoff microbial mat | place...
CCTGCTCGGCTCGCTGCCCTCCCTGCGAGCTAGCACATTCTCCGGCAACGTCCGCTTCTCGCCCGATGGCAAACTCATCGCCGTTGGCGGGCATTCCATACATATTGTTTCGGCGAGTACCGGCGAAATCGTGCGAGTTCTTAACAATACCGCACCGGCCAAGGCCATCGCGTTCTGCCCAACCCCCTCTGCGCTTTTTCTCGCCGTTGCGGCCACCGACGCTACGTTAAGTTTATACAACCTTTCAGACCCTGCTGCCCACCCTCAAACCGCACAACTTCCCGACGCCGCGGCGTCCCTCGCCTTCTGCCACCGCGCGAGTTGCCTTGCGGTGGGCCTCGCCTCTTCATCCGTCGCACCGCTCTATTCAGTTCCATCGCTCACGCTCGAGCGGTCCTTTGATTCGGGCGGTCCGGATACATCGCACATCGCCTTCAGCCCCGACGGTGCACTCCTGGCCGCTGGCGCAAAGCAGGGACCGATTTCCGTCTGGTCTATGGTAACATATGTTCAGATGCGGACGATGCTCGGCCACGCCGCCATCGCCGACCTCTGCTTCTCACCCACAGGACTTACGATCGCCACGGCCGGAAGCCCGGGGTGCTGCAGACTCTGGAGCCTGGAAGACTACAACTACCACCTTCTCCCGCGCGGTTCGCTCCTCCGGCCCGCTTACGCTTTGCTCGCGAGCGATGGACGCACCGTTGCCGCCATCGACGGCACGTGGAAGCCCGCCATCCTCTCGTTCCCCCCCGGCGGCGATCCCACGCGCACTTCACCTGCCGCGTCCAAGCTCGATCCACTGGGCCGCCTCTGGTACGCTGCGCTAAGCCACGGCACGCCGAAGCTGCTGACCGCCACCCCCACCGGCTCTCTTACGGTTACGAACTTACATTCGGGCGAGATGATCCGAGACTTTCCGCTCTCGAAACCCCCGTGGATTGGCGGGGCACTCTCCGCCGACGGCACCCTTGTCGCGGCGGTCCGCGCCGATGGCATCTTGAAGCTCTTCACCCTTGAAGACGGCGTGGAACAGTTCTCCTATCCCGTCGGAGGCTCGCGAATCGTTCCCGCCTGCTTCTCGAATGATGGCAAGCTGCTCGCCACGTGCTCGCCCACCGGCGTTAGTATCTTCAATCTCTCTAAACCGCAGGCTCATCCGACGCTCTTAGAGCTCCCTAACACGCGCGATCTTCGCGGGGCATGTGTAAGCTTCAGCCCCGACTCAGCCCGTGTCGTTGCCTACTGGGAAAACGGTGCGGCGGGATGCTGGGACGTAAGTTCAGCACAACTCTTGTGGTCGTCAAACGGCGACCGATTCTCCGATCACTATTATTCTATTACCTTCAGCGGCGATGGTGCCCGCTTGCTCGTCTTGGGTCAGCTATCGCAGTCGAGTCTCGCTCGCCTCGTTGACAGTCGCACCGGTCGCCTCCTCACCCAATGGCGCACTTATGCGCTAGATCCGATTGTCACCGGTGCCTTTGTCAGGCCGAAGGGTGCAGCTACTTCGGGCAATGCAGACGGCGCGGCTTTCAGCGGCATTGGTACAACCGACCATGAGTCAAACCCCGCCGACGACGAAATTGTACTAATCCACGCCTCGTTACTTCGGCAGCGGTTCACCACCTCTGCGGGTCGCGCCTTTGAGCTCGCCGCCCAGCACGCCGATGCCGCTAAGCAGCTCTGGGAGCAACGCCGGAGGGTCCGAAGAACCGAGCGTAACCAGAGTGATTCCGGTCTGCTTACGCTCTTTAGCCCACAACCCGACTCTGATTCTACCGGAGAAACCGCCAACGCTTACTTTTCTCTTATGTCTGATCCGAGCATAAGCAGCACCCTCAAGCGAGCTGTTACTACTTACTTGCTTGAATCCAAGTAACCTACTCGCCCCGCCCTCCCGCCTTCACCCCTAAAGCTCAGCACACCTCGTACCGGCCGCCAGCCAGCCCGAGCATCGCGGGTAGTTCGGAACGAACATACAGTGGCCGCGCCGAGTGATCGTCAGGTTTGATACACGCCTCGAGAAATCCGGGAACGTAGATGTGCAGTAACCCGCCTCGTTCCTCACACTGCCACGCTGGCAACATAAGTATTTCTACCGCGTTACGCCCCTGACAGTCGCACAACGACACCCGAGGCCGCTCACCGTGCGCTAAGTCGATCGTAACTTGCGGGTCCTCCGGCGATACGCTTATCAGCGTTCGCATCGCGTCCGCGCTCGGTGCGATCAACGTTGCTGTGCTTCCGCAATCGAGCGAAGCGAGCAGTGCTCGCCGAGAGACGCTCAGTGCAATTCGTACAGAGCCTGGATGAGAATAATCGTCTACTACATTAACGCGGGTCGAAAGTTTCCCTCCCGAACCGGGACGACGGTTGATTGTGCTCATAGCCCTTCACCTCCCCGCACGCTCCCTGCTGCTCTCCCTGTCGAATCCTCCCCGCCGCCGCCAATACCCGCGAAGCTTCCAAGCAGCGAGGCCGCCAAGCGAAGCCCCCTCCCCGGCGGGCTTACAAATCGGTGGCCCAGCTTCTCCACCGTTTGAAAGAACTCAACCATTGCGTCGAGGCGTTGATTAATCGCGGCGGATTCCGCCTCGTTCGCTGGTGGCAATAGCCGATGCGGACGCGTCGAATCTCGTATCTCATGAAGCGATGCGAGCAGCGGATCCACCTCGCGCTTGATGCGTTCGCGAACAATTGCTCGGAACATCGCCCACACATCGCTCTCTGATTGAAAATATTCCTTCCGATCCCCGCGCCTGTGCGCCCGTTCCACGATGCCCCACTCCAGCAGAGCTCGCAAGGACATCGACGCGTTGCCGCGCGAAATGTCTAAACGTGACATGATATCGTCAGGACACAGCGACTGCGCTGTAATGTACAGAAGCGCGTGTACCTCGGCCATTGTCCGCGAAATTCCCCACGCCCCCGCCATCTGGCCCCACATTGACACAAATCGGTCCTCCGCCTCGCGGATCGGTGCTGACTTCGCAACCGTCGAGGCTGGGGTGACGGGGCTACTTGACTTGCTCATAGAATTCACCTGCTTTCAGTATTGGCTGAAAACTGGAGAATGTCCACTCAACTTTCAGAAATATTTGAAAACTCGCAAATCAGCCCCTTCTATCAGAGGTTATTGGCCCCCGCGCAGCGGCCTTAATCAGCAGAACACCTAACCGAATACTATCATGGGTTTGGCCAGCCCATTCACCCCTTGGCCAGCTAACTACTCTCTGGCTGACCCACCGCTACTCAGATCAAACTACCCCCGGCAGCAGCAGGATTCCCTGCCAACATCTTTTTCGTTCACGTGGATTGTGGCCTCCAAACTAAACGTTCCCAGCGCAAGTCTTCGCTCGGCCCTCGTAATCGTCCGTAGCCTTAACGGCAGCTCGCCGCTGACCAAGCTTCGACGAAATACTGCGCGTCGGACCCATCCACACCGCCGTCGGCGTTCACATCCGCCCTCAAATCGGCCGCCGACCACAACTCGAAGTAAGCCGAGATATCCGCGCCATCGATCCCGCCATCGGCATTTGAATCGGCGATACACGCGAGAGGCGACGGCAAAATATATGTTTCAAACCCCTGTCGCCAGCCTCCATCCAAGAACTGCAACCCTCGAAAGTAGAGCGGCCCGGAATAAAGCGGCCAACCGTCTGCCGGCGAAACGTGGCTTCCGATGACGCCAACGCTGGCGGTTGAGAGGCCCGTGGTCTCAATCACAAACGTTTGACCCGCCGCCAACAGCACCTGGTGCGATGATAAGTTAACGAACACATACTCATTTCCCGCAGCCGCCTTGGTGACCTCCGCCGTTGCAACCACTGTTGCCGCCGACCACGCAGGCCCATATCTGATGCGCAGCCGAAATCTTGCCCCTGAAGAGCCGCTTATCCGCAGACGCACCCCCTCCAACGTGCCACTAATCCCACATTGCACTTGCTGCTGCCAGGTGAATGTGGTGCGCAGAAAGGTGGAAGCGGAACTCGCTCGGTCGATGGCGAATGGACTTGATTGATCAAGAATTCCCGTCTGTCCCGAAGCGCACGTCGCTGCCAGTACAACTAGTCCACCAGTTAAACGGAGTACCGCAGTTACACCTAGTTGTGCTTTCATTCTGAGTTACCTCTCGCATGTAGATGCCCTTGCCCGAAAGTGCGACCGTTAGGACGATCAAGGTTAGCGTACTGCCTCGACCAACACCGGAATTTTGCGGTCGACCAATCAATAAATTGTTTGCTAAACTGGGTATAAAATAGCAAGTTTAGCCCATAACCGCCCCGTTGCAACCTGCGTCCAATCCTCTTCCGATCTCGCTGTTAACTTTTAAAACAACGAGCCTTGGCTAGCGCCACGCGCTCAGAATCGCTATCCGATCAAATTATGAACACTATTTTTGCTCATTCTCCAGCTCGCTTTGGTCGATACAACAAATTCGTCAACGCCTCCGTCTCGGCCACGACTACCTCCAAATCCCCAAGATTTCCTTGGCACGAGTCTCTTGCATCGCGGTACACTCCCACGTTAGCGACGGACAACCACGCCGAGAGCTGGGTGAGAGCGGTTTCTGACCCACCTATTTCTGCAAAGCAGTGTGCCAGCAAAACTTTCACGCCGGTTTTCACACTACTTAGGAGCAACTTCCTTCATGCCGCAGTCATTAATTATATTTGGCCTCGCCGCGACCACCGTCACCCTCGCCGCGGCACAGGGGGGCGTTCCTCTCAATATTGACCCCGCAGCAGTGTCGTTAGTACACCCGAGTCACCGCGCGGAACTCCTCGCCGACGCGGCAGATAGGTCAAGCCTTTTGCTTAACACGGCCGAGGGAGAATCCCCCAGCGGCTTCATCAAAGGTCGCTTTACGCTCAGCGACGGCGGACCCAACCTGCTCACCGTTGGTGGATTTCTCCAAACTCGTTATCTTGCAAACTTCCGGGATAGCGAAGATAACGAAGCCGAGGACTCCTTCACCCACGGATTTCAAACCGGCCGCGCGCGTGTACGAGTCGGCGGTCACGTGTGGGACAAACGCCTTACGTTTGTCGTTTCCGCCGAGTTCGGGGGCGGCACCGGCTCAGGCTCGCTCCGTGACTCTGAGATTCGTTACACCTTCGATAATAAGCTCTACGTCCGTGCGGGTCAGTATAAGTTGCAGTTCACGCGCGAAGAGCTCGTCTCTCCCACGATGCAGTTAACTGTCGATCGCTCCCTCGAAAACTCGGTGTTTACTCTTAGCCGCTCGTCCGCCACCGGCTTGGGCTGGACAGGTGAACGTCTCCGCCTAGCCGCGGATATTCACGATGGTGCGTTGAATCGTAACACTCCATTCGACAGCCGCTCCGAAGCCGACTTCGCCCTCGCCACACGCATTGAATATTTAGCGTCGGGCACCGACTTTAAGCGTTTTGATGACTTTACCTCATTCAAGGACAGCCCCTTCGCCGCCCTGCTTGGCGCCGCCGTCGACTACGAAACATACGGCGACACCGGCCCCGGTTCTGCTGGCGGCGCGCCCGACCTAAGCGAAGTCCGCCTAACGGCCGACGGCTCACTCGAAGGCAACGGTTGGAATGCCTTTGGTGCCATCGTCTTTCGCGCCGCCGACCCGGCGAGCGGCGCATCCGAGGATGCAAGCGATTTGGGTTACATTTTACAGGGCGGTTTTTTCCTCACCGACCAAGTCGAACTCTTTGCCCGGTACGATGCTATCGTACCCGATTACAACCCGGGCCCAGAAACATTTCAGTCCGTCACCACCGGCCTCAACTATTACATTTCTCCCCGAAGCCACGCCGCCAAGATCACCGCGGATGTTGTTTTCTACATCGAAAACGGTGCCCAGCCAGGAACTACTACCCCCTTCGCTCCCGTCAATCGCCTGAATCTCCTTCAGGGCGATGAAGCCCTTCTGCGAATCCAGTGGCAGGTCCTTTTCTAAACGCTATTCGCAACCCGAAACAAGACCCCCACACGCCGCGTACAAAGGCTCGTTGACTAAGACACTCTCCACCCCACGCCTTCTCGCTTCGCTCTTGGGCTGCCTCCTACTCGTCGCTTGCGACCGAGGGCCTGATCGCTCTACACCTGAAGGCACCATTGCCGCCGCGCGCTGGGCAGTTTCACGCGGCGAGGCGAGGCGCATCGGCGATTTTCTGTACGCCGATAATGTAGATATGCGGCGCCTCATGACCCGGTTAGGTCGCTTCTTGGGCAACGTTCAAGCCCTCGGGACGGCCATTCAAATCAAGTTCCCCACCGAAGTCTCAACGCTTAAAGCTCAGACTGAGCAGGCCGTCAAAGAGGGAAAATCTACCTCCCTGCTCACCCAGATCGCCGGTCAGGTCCGGGGTAACCGCAGAGCCAAAGTTAGTCTTGCCAACCCTTCGACCGGCGACGCGCGCGATGCTTTTGACAACGCCCTTAAATCGCTTTTTGCTGACCCTTACGGGTGGCTAACTGAGAGCGAGACCCGTCTCACTTCCACTTTCCTAACCGACGATTCTGTAGCGCTGTTATGGGACGAAAAACCCATCCTGCCACCCATCGGGATGGTCATGAGGCGCGATTCCGTTGACTCAAAATGGTATTTTTCGCTTCCCATCAACCTCCCGGGCATGGGCAGCTTCATGCCACGGACTAAAGAACAGTTCGAGATTTTTGGGGGGATCATTAAGGTCTTCGATCAGGTCGTTATTGACCTTCGTCTTGACGTTGAATCGGGCAAACTGTCTTCTTTGGAGTCCGTGTCGCGAGCAGCTGGCGAGAAGACCTTCATCCCCGCAGCGATGACGGTTTTTGCTTACGCCAAGCTGATGGAGTCCCAGAAGAAAGAAGCCATTAAGAAGTAGGCGTACGCTTGTACTGACCAGTGGGGCAACTCTTCAGGAGACTCGATCATGCCTAGCACGCTGCCAGTCGATTCCGCTGTCTCCCGCGTACCTTTTCGCTCTTTGGGTGCTCCCCCAGCGCCAGCCACTTCGGACCGCACGGTGTTTCGACTCGACCAACCCGTAATCATCACCATTGACGGGCCAGCGGGGACAGGTAAATCCTCCGTAGCGAGAGAACTCGCCAAGCGCCTCGGCCTCGACTTTCTCGACACTGGGGCAATGTATCGTGCCGCCGCGGCGATCAGCATCGACCACTCTATGGATCCTGCCGATGAAGCCAGCCTGGTAGCAAAAGTGGCCAACGCCGACCTCCACTTTGACTGGACCACAGATCCACCGGCGATGCTTGCGTGGGGCCAGCCGATGAACGAGCGCATCCGCAGTGCCGATGTAACTCGCGTCGTCTCCCCTATCGCAGGAATCGCCCTGCTCCGGGAACACCTAGTCCGGAAACAGCGGCTGATCGCAATGCAGCACCCCCGGCTGGTATCCGAGGGGCGGGATCAAGGCTCGGTAGTCTTTCCCAGTGCACATGTTAAGTTTTATCTGACGGCCAGTTGCAGCGAGAGGGCCCGCCGCCGCGCTCAACAACTCCTCGATCCCCAATCCGCGGCCGACGCGGCGGTGCTCAACTCCCTCGCGGAGGAGATCGACGCTCGCGACAAAAGCGATATGGGCCGAGCCGTTGGGCCGCTCACTCAACCTCTCAATGCCGTAGTGCTCGACACCAGCGAGTACACGTTCGATGCCGTGGTCGATGAGCTTGAGCGAATCGTCCGCAAGAAAGCTCAGGAAAAAGATTGAGTTTGCTTATGCTCTGGCCGTCCAGCGCCCACCGCATGTTGGTATCAATCACCGCAACAGACTTCTGTGCCAAAGGTCTCGGCCGTGTTTGAAACGTTACGACGTAAGCAGCCCGGCGCGAATCTCTTTCGCCTCTGCTTTTACGAGCTCATGTGCCTTAACCTCCGGGTGCTATCCTCGCTGTTTTACCGCGCACGGACGTTTAATGCTCAGAACGTCCCTGCGAGCGGCCCCCTCATCCTAGCAGCTAATCATCAGAGCAACCTTGATCCCCCGCTCATCGGTATTGGCCTGCGTCAACGCCACCTTACGTTTGTTGCCAAGTCTGGTTTATTTAACTTTAAGCCCCTGGCGACCGCTATCTCACTGCTCAACGCGCTGCCCATCAACGACGAGGGCGGCGATATCACCGCGATCAAGGAAACCATCACTCGCCTTCAGACGGGAAGTGCAGTGCTTATCTTTCCTGAGGGCTCGCGCTGCAGCCATGGTGCCATCGAAGCTTATAAGCGGGGCGTTGCCCTCCTTGTGAAAAAAGCACGCTGCCCGGTCGTGCCCGTTGCCATCGAAGGCGCCTTCGATGCGTGGCCGCACACCGCCCTGTTCCCGCGCCTGTTCGGTTGCCGCGTGTATGTTAAGTATGGCACGCCCATCGCTTACGATGAACTCTTCAAAGATGGCCCCGAAGCTGCGCTACGGCGCCTCCGCGAGGAGTCAGAACGAATGCGCCTCGAGCTCCGCTCGACTTTACGTCAGCAAACCTCCGGCCGGTTCCCCGCCCCAAGCCGCGGCGATGCTCCGGCCGTTGCTCCTACCTCAGCTTGCTAATCTCACCGCTGCGGACGCTCGCGGCGGGAACGAGTTTTTCTCACCTCCCTCCCCGCGCTGGTTGTCGCATTGACGGCGGGCATGCATTTCGCAGCCGGATTTGCCAAGCCTGTCGCTTCACCTCATCCGCCCAGAGTGGGTATATAATGCCGCCAATCACAGCAGAAATGCGAAACAAACCTAGGAAATCCCCCAATGCGCACCAGCAACCCAGCTTTTAGAAACGACGCCTTCGCTCCCCGCGACTGGGGCGGAATCGCCGCAGATCTGCGCGATGGTCCGACGTTTGGATCCACGCCTGCCAAGTCTGCGGTGTCATCAACCACGATGACGATCCGCGGCACGGTCGTAAAAACCTCGTTCCTGCTCTTCCTGTGCGTGGGTGTAGCCGTTCTCACCGCCGTAGCACTGAAGAACGGAGCCCTCCCGGCATCAATGCCGATTGTAATTGGTTCGGCGATCGGCTCGCTCGTCCTTGGGCTGATCGTCGGGTTTGTTCCGCGCACTGCTCCTTATCTCTCGCCCGTTTATGCGGTTGTGAAGGGCGTCTTGGTCGGCGCGATCTCACTTGCTGTAGCTGAGCGGGCCGGACCGAAAGGCGGCGCGCTGGTCGCCCAGGCGATCATGCTTACGTTCGGAATCTTTATCGCGCTGCTCGGCGGTTACGCCTTCGGATTGGTGCGCATCGGCGGCACCATGACTAAAGTAATTATTGTTGCCACCGGCGGCGTCTTTATCGCTTATCTGGCTCACTTCGTCCTCTCCATGATGGGCATCGGTATCCTCGGTGCCATCCACGGTGGCGGTCCGATCGGCATTATCTTCAGCTTGGTTGTCGTGGTGCTGGCTTCGCTCAACCTCGTCCTCGATTTTCAGATGATCGAGAACGGCGTCACGAACCGCGCTCCTAAGTACATGGAGTGGTATGGCGGCTTCGCCCTCCTCGTCACTCTGGTTTGGCTCTACCTCGAAATCCTTAAGCTGCTCGCCAAGCTCAATCGCCGCAACTAGCCGCGACTAGCCGCAACTAAGGGAGTCAGCCCGCCCAGTTTGTATACACAGACCCCGCCCGTACGCTCCCCCGGCGATGGCTCTATACTTGCCCCCAAGGTGTGATGGCCGAGCGGCTGAAGGCGCTCGACTTGAAATCGAGTAAACCGAAAGGTTTCGTGGGTTCGAATCCCTCTCGCACCGCTTCCCCGGCAAGGCGTTACCTGCTCCAAAACGCCGCACGCCGCACTGGCTGAATGTATTTCAGCCAGTGCGGCGCTGGTGCCGCGGCACTGCACGGCCTAATTTGTAACTAAGGTTTAAGGCTTAAGTCACCACCCTGCGGCTTGGTCGCTTAGTAGGCCCTTGCCGACCCTTGGGCGAAGAACTCGGTCACCTCGGAACCAGCCTGTACCTCCGTCCTAATTCACATCCGGGTCCGCGACCCCAGCCCCTCATCATCCCTCACCACTCCCCAATCGCGCAGCCGGTCAGAACTTCTTGTGCGTAGCACGACCCTCAGAGGGCCGCAGCCCCAGCACCGCCCTCGCCAGCTCCACATCCGCCGGGAACGTAATCTTAATGTTCCTGGCGTCCCCCTCAACCGCGACCACCCTAACACCCATTCGCTCCACCAACCCCGCATCGTCGGTGCTGACCAGATTCTCTTGGGCGTACGCGGCGAGCAGAATCGATCGCTCAAACACCTGCGGGGTTTGTACCAAATACAAGTCAGTCCGGTCAATCGTCGCTCGCACCTCTCGCGCCTTGGCTCGGTCCTCGCCGCTGATGCCCAGTATCGCCGCGACCGGATCAATATCGGTGAGGGGCTCTTGTGTCTGCACAATCCTCTTGATGGTGTCGGGCACGGGTAACGCCGGGATGGCCGCGCCAAACCGCCCCGCCGCCGCGAAGACGCGATCAATTAACTCCAAAGAGACGCACGGCCGCGCTGCATCGTGCACCGCAATATGCGTGCAGTCCTCCAGGCACGCCAAGGCGAGCTTCACAGACTCCCACCGATGAGTCGCCCCACCCGGCACAAGCCGTGCCCCAAGCAGCCCCAGCCGATCCCCGTGGCGGGCGCGAAACTCGGCGAACGCCGCGCTGTCGCTGGGCCCCGCGACGATCATTTGACTTACATCGTCGTGCTTGGTGAACACCTCAATGGTGCGCTGCAAGATGGGTTTTCCACCCAGATCTTCGTCGAGCTTGGACCGCAGCCCACCAGCCTGCGCGTACCGAGCTGATGCGCCCGCCGCCGGAAAGATCACCGCTACTTTCATCTTCACGCCTTGCTCCCTCCCACGTCGCCTCGCCAGTCCACGCTTACGAGCATGTTACGACTGTCCAGAAGTAGATCGAGCAGGCCGCCCGCACCCGCGGGCGTGATGTGCCTCGAAATAACTAAACCTACGTCGATTGAACGCTTGCGCAGCAGCGAGATGGCATCGCGCACGTAGCCCGCCCCCGCCCCCACCACCGTCGCCTCGATACTCGCGAGCCGCTGCACCGCAGCCCCCTCCGCGCTCATCGCCTCGTTGCTTATGTTTGGCGCGGTCTTGATGACCAGCCTGCCGCGCGGTGCCAGCAGCGACGCGGCGACGGCCAACCCAGAGCTGTCGCCAGTGCAATCGATTACAACGTGCTGATCGCCGCGCTTGCCCACCTCGGCGAGATGCCGATGGGGTATTCCTACACGCTCTAAAAGTCCGAACCGCTCGGGATGCTTGCCCAGCAGCCGCACGCCGGGGCAGCTCTGCGAGGCGATGATCGCCGTGAGCACCGCTATCGGCCCATCGCCCAGAATCGTAACATACTGTTTGGAGTCGATGAGCGCCGTCCGCACCGCGTGGATCGCGCCCGCGAGCGTCTGCGCGATCGCCGCGGCGTCGTTGCCTATTTCGGGGGGAACCACCGCCGCGACGGCCGCGGGTATCTGCACATCGGGGCACGCTAGCCCAACGCCCCTCCCGCCGGGGGAACGTAATCCAGGGCAGGTGCGGTCCGGGCAGAGATAAGCAATACCCCCGCGGCAAAGCGAACACTTCCCGCAACCCCACGCCGCATCCACCACCACCCGCGAGCCCACTAAGCCAGGCTCAACCCCCGCACCTACGCCGCTTACTACAAAGACCCCTCCGCGCCCCACGACTCCCTCCGAGCCCCCTTTTCCAGCGAGCATCGCCCGGTCCAACGACCCGAATATAACTTGTAGCGGCCGCACTTGTAACATACCCGGTTGCGGGGGCTGGGGCGCGGGCGCGGGCACACACTCAAGGCCCGGGCCGGTACGGAACGTAAGGCAATCGGCGGTTTGGGCGGCCAACGGAATCATAGTTTAATATCGCGGAGGCGCAAGCCCACGCCGTGCGCCCGAGCTTGCTTACTGCTCGGTGGGTTGCAGACCCGCGGGCGTGCTGGTGGCTTCGTTGGGCGGGGGCGACACAAACGGAAGGTACTCGTACCAGTCTTTATCACGATTGAAGACTGGGTACATATAAACACTGCGCGCGGCGAATGTACGTGGCTCTGACTTATTCCACGCCGCCCACTCGGCCCGATCATAACCAAAGTCCTGGCCTGTCAAAGTCCGCAGCGAGTTCACCGTCGCATGGTTAATCGCCAGATTCTGATCATCTAACGCTTTGATCAGCGCGTCAACCACACCCGGCTGAGCGTACTGCCCCAGCGCCTCGGCCGCCTCCGCGCGAACCGCAGTCTCCGTCTCGGTCTCCGGGTCCAGTGCGTTCGTGAGCGCTTGCACCGCATCTAGGTGATGTAATCTTTGAAGGGCACGGGCCGCCTCGATGCGCACACCGGTATCGCTATCGTTAAGCCGAGCGATCACCAGCGGGGCCAGATCAGGCGAACCGTGGTTCGCAAGCCCTCTGATAGCCGCACCCCGTACCCCCGGATCCTCATCTACCACGTTGTCGGTGAACACCTTGATGTAAACCGGCGAGTTCGCCCACGGTGCGTTCGCCAGCAAAAGCGTGCCCCGATACCGATGATCCGGGTCGTACGGATCGATCGACCAAACCGCCGCTTGTGCGGGGTCGGTTTGCTCAAAGACCTCGAAGATACTCCGTGCCCCCGGCTTCATGCTCGTCACCGCGCACCCGCCCTGCACCAACACCCCGGTCAGAAACGTAAGCACCAAGCCACGGGCAATCCGTGATGCAATTGAACTATCTCCCCGAGTCTGGTTACCCATCCCCACAGTAACATGAGCGGCTTCCTGCATTGCGCAGTATAGTTAGCCTGCGTGCCATCGTGCGATGACACCGCGCCGATTCAACCACGTTGTGAACAAAAAACGAACTCTACGCTGAGGTGGCCGGGCGGTCAGCGACCCCGATGCCCCGAGAGCGATTGTCTCCAAACTAAGCGACCATTACCTCGCTCACCAGAAAGTAACCTCCGCCCAGCCGGCAATCAACGATTATCTTGATTGGTTTGCGCTCACACTTAAGGCTGTAGGCGCATTCACCCCTCCGCCCTCACGTTTGGTTTCGCGGCCTGGTTCACGCCCTCCGTGGCGAGTAACCGTTGAGCACGAGAGTCGAGCAAATTGTCGCTTCTACATTAGAAGGCTCTCGCCACTGCCATCTCGGCTCCCCGTCCCGGGGCTAATACCAGATCGGCCAATCCGGCCGGGACGATCTTTACCCGACGGAGACCGCCTCCCAAGGCCGGTAACTGGCTAGTCTTGCCCATCTCTCCCGAACGCCACTGCGTTGTGAACGCTACTATTGATCGAATGGCAACTGCAACCGCCCCGTCCGCTGATAAATCTGTCGAAACCGCGTCCAAAAAGGCGGCTGATCTGCTCCCAGACTCGGTTCTGGTGCAGTGGCTCTCCGATATGTTTCTGATTCGCGAGTTTGAGAACCGAACCGCGCAATCCTATCAGCAGGCGAAAATCGGCGGTTTTTGCCATCTCTACATAGGCCAGGAGGCCCTTGCCGTCGGCACGATCAATGCCGTGGAAAAGGACGATCCGATCGTCACTGCTTATCGAGACCACGGTCACGCGCTCGCCCGCGGGATGTCGCCCGAGGCATGCATGGCGGAAATGTACGGAAAATCGACCGGCTGCGCCAAGGGCAAAGGCGGAAGCATGCACATGTTTGATCGGCCCAACTGGCTCTTTGGCGGCCACGGCATCGTCGGTGCCCAGACTCCGCTGGGAACGGGCTTGGCCTTCGCCGCGAAGTATGAGTTTGAAGTCTTGGGCGAAAGTCTTGTGGGTGGTCCGGCCAAGAAAAAGGTTGCACTGGCGTACCTGGGCGATGGGGCGTTGAATCAGGGCGCGCTGCACGAAGCAATGAACCTAGCGGGCCTCTATTCGCTTCCCGTCATTTACATTGTCGAGAACAACGGTTACTCAATGGGCACCTCCATCGAACGCGGCACGACCATGGCCCACGATCTTCGCAAAAAGGCCGATGCCTACGGCATCCGCGGCGAGATCATCGATGGCCTCGACATCATCGATCTTTATAACGCATTCAAGCCGGTGGTTGATTGGTGCCGCGAGGAGCAGGCCCCGGCATTTATTGATCTCAAGACGTACCGATACCTCGGGCACTCGATGTCTGACCCGCAGAAGTACCGCACTAAAGAAGAGGTTGAGCAGTACAAGGCCAAGGATTCCATCGACCGCCTCGCGTCGTATCTCATGGATGCCAGCACCAGCCGCGCGAAGGCCAACGGCGGCCGACCTGTGCTGACTGAACAGAAGTTTATGGATTTGCAGACCTCGGTGAAAGCAGCCGTGGCCCGAAGCCTTGAGTTTGCGGAAACCAGCCCAATTCCTGATGCGAGCGAGCTCCACACCGATGTCTTCTTAAATCCGATGAAGAACCTCAGCCCCACCGCGGTCTACACGCACGGCGCCAAGAACCCTCTGCTTTAGTTTTTACCGCAGCCGCGTTGAGTTAACCTTATCATGGAACATCTTTCGCTGGACGGAGGCTGCCGCTGATGACCGATGGATCAAGCTGATCTTCGCACCGCAGTTGCCGCGCCGTCCCGTCAAAGGGCGAGTGAACGTTATATTACGTCAAGGGCGACGGGGTAGCCGCCGGCCTCAGAGCTTCGTCACTTCTCCATCACGAGCTGGCCATCCTCATCTTCCTTCACGATCTCAAGCTCGCGAAGAGCGATAAGCGCGGCCTCCTGCTCGGCCTTCTTCTTGGTTTGCCCCCAGGCAGGCTCAAATCGCCTAGACCCGATCTCGACGCAGATCTTAAAGCACTTTGCATGATCCGGCCCCTTCTCATCGAGGATTCGATAGATAGGGGTTGACCCCAACGTCTGCTGCGAGTGCTGCTGCAGCACGCTTTTAAAATTACGTTGGTGCCCGGACTGATACGCCGTCTCGACCACCTTCATGAGATGAGGACGAAGAAACCGCGCTGCCTCCTCGAAGCCACCATCAAGGTAGATCGCTCCGATCACGGCTTCCAACGCCGCGGCGGCCAAACTGGGCGGAAGCGGTCCGCTGTTCTGCATTCCCTTGCCGAGCACCAGCAGCCGATCAAGCCCGATGTCTGCCGCGATGATGGCGCACGCCTCGCGTGAGACAGCGTGGCTCTTGATCTTGGTCATATCCCCCTCAAGTAGCGCGGGGTACTTCTTGAACGTAAGTTCAACGGTGGCCAAGCCCAGCACGGCATCGCCCAAAAACTCGAGCCGTTCATTGCTTTCCGCCCGCTTTTCAGCGTTGCTGGCATGAGTCAGCGCGAGCCAAAGCAGCGATGGATCCTTGAATCCATAGCCCAACTTTGCTTCGACGCTCGCCAGTAACTCTTCAGTCATTGCTTCGACCGCGATCGGCCATCAGTGCGCTGACGGTTCATTCCGCAGTGAGATATCGGCACGGCTGCCGAAACTGCACCACGGTTGGCCATCTACACCCCGGAATCGGGGATGGCCGGCTTGCCTGTAGGGTAGACGCGGCGGTTGGCCGTCGGTTGCCGCGTCGCTGGGTAGCTCGGCGGCGGCTGGTCGTAAAACCTTGAGCCAAGCGGCCCGAAACCTCTCGGGAGGTTTGACAGAGAAAGCCGCCGTGGCTCCACCACCACCGTACCCTGTTGCACTATGGCGTGGAACCGCGAACAGATCACTCAGCGTGCGGCGAAAGAGCTGCGCGATGGTTACATTGTTAACTTAGGTATTGGCATGCCCACGCTGGTAGCCAACGCTGTGCCGGTGGGCATGGATGTTTGGTTACAATCTGAGAACGGGCTGCTGGGTATCGGACCTTTTCCCGATGAAGCAAGCGTCGATGCTGACCTTATCAACGCTGGCAAGCAGACCGTGACGGCGCGGACGGGGGCGAGCTTCTTTTCTTCCGCCGATTCCTTCGCGATGATCCGCGGAGGTCATGTTGACCTTTGCATTCTGGGCGCGATGCAGGTATCGCAGGAGGGGGACCTGGCCAACTGGATGGTTCCGGGTAAAATGGTCAAGGGGATGGGGGGCGCGATGGACCTGGTGGCGGGCGTGAAGCGCGTCGTTGTTACGATGGAGCACACGGCCAAGGGCGCGCCCAAGATCGTTCGGCAGTGCACACTGCCGCTCACAGGGCGGCGGTGCGTTCACATGATAATTACTGAGCTGGGTGTGTTTACGATGGACGCGGCCAAGCGCCGGTTTGCCCTCACCGAGCTTGCGCCCGATGTCACCGTGGAAGAAGTTCGTGGCAAGACCGAGGCGGAGTTATTAATTAATCTTGCGCCCGGTTGACGCACGGCCGCCCGCTTGGAGCACACCGCTTCGGTTTGAATATTATATCTGGCTTGGCTCGCCCGCAAAGGCGTTGCGTGACAAGTTACTAAGGGCGACTTAAACAGAAGGCAGACCGCACGCAATCAGCCTGAAACACCGGCGGTTACGGCTTCGGCTATCAGCGGCTCGATGATCTCGCGGTGGTTGGCGCATCGGGGAATTTTGTGCTGCCCACCCAGCTTGCCCTTTCGCTCCAGCCAGCGATGAAATGATCCCATCGGGAGCGTGCTTATGGTCGGCGCGGTCATCCCCAACCCATCGGTGCGCTTGGTTGTGTAATCGACATTCTGACGCTTCAGCGATGCATCAAGTGCGAAGGCGAAGATCGCGAGCGATTCCTCTGATGGCGGTGCATTCATTTCAACCGCCACTTGCAGCCCGGACCGGCGGTCACCCATCGGATAGATAGGCGCGGCGGTGAACTCGCCGATTATCAAGCCCGATGCCCCCGCCGCTTCCGCCACCGCCGTCTCGACATGCTCAACAATTAAGTTCTCGCCGAACGCGTTAATGAAGTGCCGGTGTCGGCCGACGATTCGCAAGCGACACGGCCCTTCGCCGCTCCCGGCCAAGTCGCCCCCCACTTCGCTGGGCAATCGCCCCGGAATCGTGTCAAACTCCACGACGTCACCCAGAATATAACGCCACAAGCCAGCGCACGTAGACATAACTACAACATAACGCTGACCCTTTTCCACCTGCTCGCAAGTAAACGCTGGCGGGTCTGCACTATCGATTGATTCAAGCGGCACAAACTCGAAGAAGTTATGTTGATCCGAGCACAGCCGCAAGCCTCTCTCGCCGGGAGTGTCCTGGATCGCGACAAAGCCTTCGGATGCTGGATAAAGCTCGATGCGATGCGGCACATCGGCCCCCATCGCATCTCCGGAATAGATCTGCCGCATGCGCTGATCAAAGGGGGCGTACTTCACGCCGCCATGCACAAAGGTGCTGAAGTTAGGCCACACATCGCGGATGGTTGCGGCCGCCATGCCCCGCTCCCGCGCGAGTTGGATTACTTTGTCAAAGAGCACCAGCGCCCAGCTGGGCATCCCGCTCACCATCCGCACGTCTTCATCAAGACACCGTTTGGCCATCGCATCAATCTTGGTGGGCCAGTGACTGAGCAGCGCGATCTCCGGGCCGGGTAGATAAATTTTGCTAAGCGGCCAACGGATCAGAGGAGTTACAATACCTGATAAGTCCCCCGTCCGGATTCCCTTTTCGTTCTCATGCAGCGAGCTTGATCCGCCCAGAAACAAACTCTTGCCCGAGAGCAGACCCGCCAGCGAAACCCCAGCGCGGGAAAGATGCGCAAAGATATCCAGCGAGGCCAGCATGTTACTCCGGAGCATCAGGCTGCTCACGGGGATGAACTTATCACCAGCGGTGGTGCCACTGGTCTGCGCGAAATCTCTGACAACCCCGCCCCACAACACGTCTGGCTCGCCTTGTTCGCGCATCCGCGCGAACTCGCTCTGGTGGGCGTACCAGTCCGCGATCGGCACCGACCTGCGGTACTCTTCCAGCATCGCGGTATTGTCCAGCTCGGCCAGCGATGCAAAATTATGTTTACGACCCGTCTCGGTGGCTGAAGCGCTCCGCAGCAGATTCCGCAACTGCGCCCGCTGTATCCCTGCGGTGTTACGCGTCCAATACTTATGATTGTTGAGCAGCCCGATACGCCTCGAGAGGTAAACACGCATTCCCGCGCCGATCAGCCCGGTAAAACTCGATCCGCGCATCCCGGCCCTGCGGCCGCCGATGAAACCCGTTTGCCCGGCCACCTTACGCGAGCCCCTTGAGGTAGTCGGTCAACGCCGCGGCGAACTCGCGAGGCCGCTCGATCATCGGCGCGTGCCCGCAGTCGTCCAGCCACACGACACGGTTGTCGGGGATGCCCTTGGCGAAGAGATCGCACGCCTCGGGTGGAGTTACGATATCCTGGCGTCCCCATAAGATAAGTGTTGGGCACTTAATATTTCCGATATATTCGCCCAGGTGGTTGCGCCGGGCCGACTTTGACAGTTTGACCATCGCCCGCGCCTGCTGGCGGTGATTTAAGGTGGCAAAGGCCCTCTCGATGTCGGCGCGGTTCATCTTTGATTTGTCGTAGAAGAGCTCGCCGATCTTACGTTCGAGCCATTCACGGCTGGGACGGATTTGCACATCCCCCACCATGCTCTTCTCGATCAGCCCGCTCGCGCCAGCAAGCACCAGTCCGCGAACCAAATCAGGGCGACCGATGGCAAGCTTTAAAGCGACGTGCCCGCCGAATGAGTTACCAACTAGCACCGCACGTTCGCCCACCACTTTGGCGAGAAACTTTTCAGTTAACTCCGTCGCGCCATCAATCGAACAATCTTCGTATTCGAGATCGAGCAACGGCAACTCAAGCAATATGCACTTGGCCGAGCCACGGACGTGCTCCACCACGCCCTCCCAATGGTCGTTAAGACCTACGAGCCCGTGGAGAAAAACAACGGGGATGCCGCTGCCAACCGCCGCGACGTTTGCAAGTACCGCGATTCCAGCGAGTGCTCTTAACTCGACCACCCCGCGCTCGCCGGATCGAATGGGGACCGATACACGTAAGGAAGGATCAGACGCGAAGCCCGAACCTCCCGCGCTGGAAGCCGCGCCGTCGCCTGCGATAGTGTCGCCAACCGTCTTCACGCCGGTATGGTAGTAACCCAGCGCGATGATAGTGAGCACTAATGAGAGATCACTGCGCGTTACGACCCTGCCCGCCGCGAAGACAGTGGGAAACCTGGTGCTTCAGGCGCGATGAGGCGATCAGGACGGAGTTTTGCGGTCTGGCAGCGACTTGAGTAGGCCCACGTTGCGGGGATAAATGAATCAGAGATGAAGTCGCCCGCGAAAGCTAGCTTCGCCAAACTAGCGTTACGCGCCGGTCAACCCGGCGATGAGCAGCAACCCCACGATCGCGAGGCAACAGGCGACTGTCACCTTCACCGCCGCAAAGGTGACCTTTTCAATCAATTGAGCACCAAGAATGGAGCCGGCGCATGCGGTCAGGCTCGCTGCGATGATAACTCCGACGCGGCCCTCGCCCAGATCGAACGCCTCGTTTCGCGCCGACCACGCCGCGATGAAGTAAAAAAGAAGCCGGGTGGCGTCGATGAAAGCCGACGCCGTGCTGCCAGTCCCCACTAGTTCGCGTTTCGTCAGGCCGCATCGCACCAAGAACGCGGCCCGAAGAGCCCCCTGCATACCCGTCAGACCGCCAAAAAAGCCTGAGATCGCGCCGCCAACAGCGAGCCACTTCCTTTCGAAAGCAAGTTTGTCAAAGCGGGGCCAGAACTCGATCGCGGCGAAGCCGATCAACGCGGCCCCGACGGCAATTTTCACAAGGGTTATCCGCCCGGTAACTGATCCAATCGAATATTGATGGAGCACGTCGGCGCTGCCAAGAACGTGCAAAAGGAATGCCCCGAGCAACGCCGCGGGAATTGCCCCGAGTAGGAACGGCCCCAGCACCGACCACTTCGTAAACTTGCCGACCAGGATTAGCTTGGTTATGTTATTAATGAAGTGGACAATCGCGGTGGCCGCGATCGCAACCTCTAGCGGGAAGAAGATGGCGAAGACGGGCATCAACAGGGTGCCCAGACCAAAGCCCGCCACGAGCGTAAGTATACTTGCGAACAGCGCGGCCGAGCAGATGATAAAATAAGTAATAAGCATCGTGACATTCGGCGCGTGTCAAGGAATCGCGCCCGAAGCGGCTTGATGCTCTTGCGCCCGCACGGCCCCGCGATTAATGATGACTTCAGGTTGTGAGCATGTTCACGGCGTCCAAATACTTTGCGTATGTCGCCGCAACGACCTCGGGCGAGAGACTTGGACCGGGAGCGGCCTTGTTCCACTGCTTACGTTGAACCATAGTTTCGAGATAGTCGCGCAGATACTGCTTGTCAAAGCTGGCCTGCGGCCTCCCGGGCTCGAACGACGCGGCGGGCCAGAACCGCGAGCTATCCGGCGTGAGCGCTTCATCAACCAGCACCACTTCTTCGCCACCGGGAAGCAGCCCAAACTCAAACTTGGTATCCGCGATGAGAATCCCACGTTTGGCGGCGTAATCCGCCGCTTCCGCGTAAATTTCCAGCGACAGGCTGCGCAGCCGCTCCATCAACCCGCTACCCACCTGGGCCGCCGCGATCTCGAAACTTATGTTTTGGTCATGCTTGCCCGCCTCCTCCTTGGTAGCGGGTGTAAAGATTGGCTCGTCCAGCTTTGAACATTGCCGTAGCCCCGTGCGCAGCTTGATCCCGCAGACGCTGCCCGTCTTCTGGTACTCTTTCCATCCCGAACCCTCAAGATAACCTCGCACCACGCACTCGATAGGAATTACTTTGGCGCGGTGGGCGATTGTGCTCCGCCCGTCGAGTTGCTCACGGGTCGTCCCCCCGCCGGTAAACGCGGCTTGAGGGAGCGACTCAACATTTGTGCTGATGATGTGCGTGCGACACACGCCACGGCGCTCGATGAACCGTAACCAGAACGTCGAGAGCTGGGTGAGCAATCGGCCCTTGCCCGCAATGGGGGTTGGCATCACAACGTCGAAAGCCGAGATCCGATCGGTCGCGACGAGGAGGAGTTGATAACCCCTGAAAGCAGACGCCGGGTCGGATGGGAGGTCGTAGACATCGCGCACTTTGCCGCGTCGCAAGCCCGGAAGCGCTAGCGAGGTCTCAAAGAGTGCATCGCTCGCATCAAAGACGACGTTTGGAGGGCGTGTATCCATCTGGTTCAAGAGTACCTTGCTCAAGCCGAGCAACGCGGAAACTACTAGTTGGCTGAACTCAGGCGATGGGAGCGCTAATTGTGATGGTCAACATGACGAAAAATAGCCAGACCGGCGACGCAGCCTCCGTTCCCAGGCTAATTTAGGGGCATGCCTGGCGAGGAACAAATCAAAGCGTTCTGGGATTGGTTTATTCGGCACGAGAAAGAGCTCTACGCGTCGCGTGATGTCGATGGGCCTCGGTTTGTGGAACTTGTAGATCGACTCGAAGCGCTCGATGAGCACCTGGGTCTAATCGTTTTCGCGTCCGAGGACGATGACGAGGTTCATGTGGGCCCGAGAGCATTGATCCTGACCGCCCACGGCCACAGCGACACGGCCGAAGTCGTGGAGCAGCTCGTTGACGCGGCCCCCTCCATCGACGAACGTTGGGAAATTATTCCCTTCTGCCCGCCCGAGGCAGACTTCGCGACTCAGGAGTACACCTACGAAGATGTGACTATCACCGCAGATGATGTTTCGTTTGTTTTCTACGGGGGGACCGACGAAGGTGACCAGGATGGGGACAATGATGAAGATGATGAAGATGATGAAGATAATGAGGACGACGATGATGAGGAAAACGAAGCGGACCGCCCGAGCAAGGTAACCGCAGCTAAATCGCGAGCGGGGGAGACCGGCGATTCCGATGACGACGAGGACGGTGAAGTTAATCTAATTCTTCGCATCAAGGGCTGCCCTGCGGAAGCCGACGACCGCTACCTGAACTTAGCGTTCATGCTACTGGACGCCGCGCTCGGTGAACGAAATGTGATCTACTTTGTCGGAACCGTGAACGTACTTCCGCCGGAGCATGAACTGTTCAAAGACGGCGAATCGACGCTCTTGCCGGCCTCCCAACTTCGCAATCAGTTTTCGGAAATCTTTGGGATCGAGGAAGAGTAATTACTCTGGTTCACCGTTGGCGTGAACACGGCTTGTCGCGATTTGCTTTCAATAGCGAGCTGCCGTCTCCGCGGGATGCGGAGAGGGGGGCAAGTTTTCTATTTAACTTCATTGCTGAGAAGCAGCGGCGGAGTCGGGGCGGGGAGGGAGGTTACCGAAGTAACCAGAGTTCGCGGGGGTCCGTCCCAGCGCACGTCGAACGTAATCGCAACATCATCGCCAGTTGAGAACGCCGCCAAACTTAGATTGGGGGCGAGGTCGGGGAAGGGCATGATCATCTCCTTCATGCCGACAACTTTGCCATCCTTGTCGAGAAAATCTTTGATCTCCTCGTGATGCACTTGAAAATAAATTTTGCTTTCGCGCGCGGGCAGGGTGATGATGCGCCCGCGAACAGTGTAAGTCTTGACGCCCGTTGCGCCAGCGCTGGCTTGCCCCGCCGAATCCGCAAGGGGAGCGGCTCCGGAGACAGGGACCGATGGAGCTTCAGGCATAGCAAACTTCGACGGGGTCTGGCTTCGCAGGGCGAGATAAAGCGCAGCCGAAAGACCGACGAACAAAACAGCCGACCCCACGATAACGATGCGGAGATTCATACTTACTTTCTTGGCTACCCCTTTCTTGGCTACCCAAGTACGGGCGAAAGGTAGAACTGTAAGGCCGATGACTCGCTCTGATCGCATGACCAACCGAGACGCCAGGCTAGGCGATAAACATCATTTTTAGCCAGACAAGGCGCGTGCTTGCGCTTGGCTTTATGGCTTAACTCGCAATGAAATGGCCAAAAGAAAAAGCACCGCCAAAAGCGATGCCTGTGAAAAGCTCAAACCACTTTTGCCGCTCTTCAGCGGTTGGCCCGCAACAGTCCCTAGATAGCAGAACAACTCGCAAAACGCTGCGAGGTCAATCCCACAATCAGCACCTGTGGCTCTACTTACCTGCCACGATTGTCACGAACGGCACGATGACCGCGATGTCG
>Ga0105044_10003017_pt1 | contig 23007 bp, 12 predicted proteins | sample MAT01_FD_78092 | JGI IMG/M metagenome (GOLD analysis project Ga0105044, IMG submission 78092) | Freshwater microbial communities from Lake Fryxell liftoff mats and glacier meltwater in Antarctica - MAT-01 | ecosystem: Environmental > Aquatic > Freshwater > Ice > Liftoff microbial mat | place...
CCGTCGCCAATCGCAAAGCCATAGGTGATGCAGTCGGGGCATTTACGGCAGGCGCTCTCGTTATAGACGCAATCCGACCCCATCAGGCCGAAATTCCGCAAGGTCTCGCGCCCGTTCAGGCGCTCCGGCGTGGTTTGTTTGCGCTTGAACAGGGTGATGCGGGTCATCGGCTCTTGATTCGCCATACCCGACGCGACGCGGGCGCGGTTCAATTCACCGTCGGTCTGAAACAGGGCGTAGCCCTCGGTCACGCGCAAGGTTACGATGTGGGCGTACTTCCCCATCGGGCGTCCGGGCAGTTCGGCGTGGAAAAAATCGGTGTTCAACATGGGTGGTGTTCTCCTTAACGGATAGGTAAATAGGGATTGGCTTTGTCGTAAAGGCGGGTCAACCAGCCTTTACGGGGTTCCAGAAGGATAAAAAAGCGATTGATTATTCGTCCGCGCCGTCATCTTCCTCGGTTTCCTCGGCGTCTTTATCGCGTGCCGTCCATTCCTCGACCTGCATCTGCCGATACAACGCCTCACAGGTATCGCGGAACAAGTTCAACTGCTTGCCGCGTAAGGCTGCGACATCTTTGTTGAAGATGCCGATGAACAAGTTCTCGACAAAGACAGCGCTAAATTCACGCATCCCGGCCTCCCGCTCCGAGGGATGAACCCCTTTCGGGAAACGCCCATCGGCTTGGCCTTTACCAACTCGATCCATGAATTTCGCCAGTTCGCCAAAAGCCAATTCGGTCAGCGATTCTGCGTCAGGGTATAGGCGCGGGTCAGCAATTAAGAGAGCATCGGCGACCACGCTCAACGGGCGCAGGACACTATTGGCATTCTTGTTGTTTTTGGCGCGATAAAACTTGCGGTAATGGGTCACGAGGTCTCTGGCAAGCGACATCTGGCGTACTCCTTGTGCGTTATGGCTAAACAATGTCTCGGCAAAGCGGATATAGCGCTGAACCTGAGCAAAACCAAGCGGACGATCTTCCCGCTGCTGCTTTTTGAGGTAATGGAACAAATAGAGCGGCGATTCCATCAGGCTGTGAGCGATGGGGCCGAAGCGATTCCAATTTTCTTTGGGCGGCTGATATTCGGTATCGAGGTGAATCATGTAGGCCGCCGCCAGCCTCGCTAACGCCCCGCCCACCCGGTCAATATTGAGGCGACTGCCGCCCATCACCGCTTGAACCGCCGGGTGTACGCCATCAAACCAGAGGGTTTCCGGCAACTCATCCGCCTCCAGCATCAACGGCACGCCGCTATCACTAATGACAACTTTCACATCCGAGCAAACCGATAGCACTAAGGCCATCAGGGCGGGCAAAATCCATGCCTCGGTTTCGGTTTTAGCATCAAATACTCGCAATCCAAAACTGAGGAAAGTCGATTGCGCGTCCGCTTGATATCGCAGCACCCGCTTAGACGGCTCATCGCGCACCGGCATCAAGAACATCTCTAACCGTTGCCAAAAATTGGGGTCGGTCAGATCGGCCTCGCGTAGCGCTGCCATAAACTCTTTATCGCTGACGCGCATATCGCTGATGCGCTGATACGCCCGCTGCATGAAGCGTAAGGTTTCTGGCGTGAAGTAATACGACGGGTAGAACGACAGATAACGGATGCGCTGACCCTCGGCGGTGCTGCCGGTATCAAGGTTATCCATGTACAACTGGCGCAAAAGTTGTTCTAGGCTACAAATCGAACACAGATTGCGGGCGTTGGAACTGCTTCCGATGGGGATGCGCGCCGTATAGACTCCCGGCTGGAACGCCACCGTACTCTCTTTGGGAGCGCGAACCGTATAGGTCGAGCCGCAAATCGCGCAAGCCTTACCACCGCCGCCTTTGGCGCGGGTATATTTCTTCAACTCATCATTCAGACCCGATAAATGTTTCGCGCCGCCGAGCGTCAAGACGCGCCCAACATAATCGGTCAAGTCATCCCAGCCGGTTTGATTGGCTTGTGCCTTTTCGGGCAAATCTTCCGGTAGGGAGGCGATGACCTGCTCTGAGAGTTCTGTTAACCACTGCAACGTCCCGACATCGCTCATACCTGTTTTGCGGCCTAACGCCTGTGCGCCCGCCCAATACCACCACAAAGGCACGCCACCTGCCGATCCAACCGCCTCTTTGACCGCTGAGAAATCGACTGCTAAATCTTCTATACCCAACAAAGTGAGGAGGTATCCGACCTTATCCGGCTGATTCATGCGCTCACGATAGAGTTTGTCGATAAAAGCCGCCCATTCCGCAATTTGGTCAGCACGGGCGTCCTTTGCTTCCGTCGGGATCGGGGGAAGTGGCTTCGACCAGCCTGACTTTAAGACACTTTCCATCCGGTTAGGCATTTTGTTATTAGTGATATATTTCCCAACCAGCCTAATTGAACTTTGCACCATCTCTGGCACACTGAAGAAATCATCGTAGCTATCATCCAATTGCAGAGAAGTGTTGCCGCGCTTTGCTCCCTTGCCACTGGCGATGAGTCTATCACCAGCCTTTTGACGAATCCCCGCCACGATGCTCTTAGCTAAATCCTCTGGATTCGGCATGGCGGGGGCGTCGTGGCGTTCCAGATAGACCACGCCGCTGGGGGCATACAACAATGGCACACGCACATCGTCAATTTTCAGGGCGTCCAGCGCGGCGTTATGGATCAGGTTGAGCAACAGGCCGCGATTTTCCGCGACATGGTGGTAGGTCAGACGGGCAACCGAAGGCACATCGCGCCCGTCGCCCAGTTCAAAGCCAATCAGCTTTTTGATGGCCTCGTGCGCCACCATCTCACGCGGAGTCGGCGCGACATAGGCTATTATATCGGCGAGGTGACTGGTCAGCGTGACCGCTTTCAGCAGCGGCGTGTCCAAGTGAATTTTGGGCAGCATTCGGGGGTTGTTGATCGTACCGCCCAACACCTGCGTGTTGCACGCGATGTAGATGAGTTCTTGCACCCACCGCGCTAAGCCGCCGACTGGCTGTAAGAATGCCTCCAGCCCCAGCTTGCCGCCCCACTCGATAAAGATGCGCTCCAAGACCTCAACCTGCCGGTCACTCGGAGAAGACATCTCGAAATAGGTCTTGAACCCAGCGTCCTTTAAGGTGTTTTGCGCCGCGTCGATTTTTAGGAAGTCGTGCAGCATGTATCCGGCAATGAATAGTCGCTCGGTTTGCTCATCCCATCCACGCAACGGTTTTGCCCCCCATTTCGCCAACAGGCGGGCGACGTGCAGCGCTGGCAACATCCCGTTAATCAGGTGGGCGCGGAGGGTTTGGTCACGACCATAGCGTTCAGCGTTTTTCGCGCCCTCAGCTTGTTTCTCCTCAAAGAATTTGCCGCCTTTGGCCGCTTTGAGCGCAAAATAATTCGACAACGGCCCGACCACATGCGTCGCAAAATCATGTAGGACGACATCGTTTCTGTCGATGGATTCCAAGAACAGGGTACGGAATAACGGCTCTAAGGTCAGCTTTTTGACCACGGGCGCGGCGGAGGTAGGGGCGGCATCCGCCTCTGCCTCTAACAGCGCGTCAAGGTCAACCTCGAAGTTTTCTTCATCTGGGATAAAGTCGTTCATCGTTTCCTCCTTTTAGTAAATCAACGGTTTATCGGTATCAGAGCGCCGCCGAAGCCACACTGAGTCGAGCAGCAGGGCAGCCCGTCCAAAGGCCGCCGTCCATGGGGTATCACCTTGTCCTAACACTTTTACCCGCAATAACTCGACCTCCATCCCCAATCGGCACATGCGTCGCACCTCATCTGGCGCTTTGTCTGGGATGAGGGTGCAGACCAGCGTCCGCGCTTGCAGTTCATCGCTGACGCGCAACGCCCCGTCAAAACCCATCGGTACATTGAAGCGGAATCCGCCGAGTTCAATCACTTGCTCACGTTGGTCAAGTTCCGGCTCAGTATCTAGCATCAGACCCACCTCGCGTCGCTTGTCCAGCCAGCCACGTAGTCGGAACACGCCGAGCGGTTCTCCGCGTTGTAAGGCAGTCCAACTGGGGGATGACTGCCCGATTTTACGATATTCGCGCTCTGCATCCTCCCAATCCAGCCAATCCAACTCTGCATTCCTGAGTAATGTGAGTAGATTATAGGGGATGAATTCACTTTTGCCCTCTTTTGCGCGCATGTCACGCAATAAGGCAGTGAAGGGGCTATCGCCGCGAAATGTGCTGGCAGACCTCACGACCAACGGTTTGCCTTCACGAATGGCGAAATATTTCCCGACGCTTTTCTCAAACAGCGTCACATATTGCTCTTTCAGCGGCGTCACGACGTGGGCGTATTGAGCCTTAATTTCCTTATTACCGGTAAGTTGAGAGAGAATTTTACCGGCTTGTATGCCCGCCCAACGGCGGACATAGCGGTCAAACTCCTGTGGTCGCTGGAAATACTGCATCAAGCGGCTGCGGTAGGTCTCACGGTCTATGGGTGTGTCTGCGGCCATATCTTTCTGGGCGCTCTCTACGACCCACGGCGGGACGAGCGCGTGCGCCTCAAAATGCTCAAATTTTCGCCCGTATTTGTCAGAGTCGTGTCGCCCCAAGCGTCCCAGCCGCTGGGTATGACTGGCGGAGTCACGACATTCAAAAATAAGCAAGTTGATTTTGAAGTCCACACCCACATCAATCGTCGATGTCCCGACCAATAAATCACAGTCCATCACGCGGTCTGATTTTGGCGTGAGGCCGGTGTTCATCCCGACATCAATACCGGCGGCCTTACAGATGGGTTTTAGGTATTCCCCGATGCGATGCGCCGTCGCAACACTGTTGGCGATGATGACGCCTCGCGCCCCAGCGGGGCGCTGCTCACGGAAGAAGCGTAAAATCACGTCCTCAAGGTGTGACTGACACCACTCTTCGAGGCCGCCGCTATACAGGATGAGGTCAGCCTCGCGCAAAATCCGCCTATACCCGTCTGGCGAAGTCTGTGCGCCATGCACGTACTCCCCTTTAACCTCGGTTGTCTTGAGGCCGACTTTTTCGGCCATACCTTGTAATTGGGGCTGCGGGGTCGCTGAGAGAAATAAGAAGCGCGGCTGAACATGCTCTGGTTTCATGTGCCTGAGCAGCAGAAGCGCCATCATAACCGAGGCGGTTTCTGGTGCGCCGAACAGGTGAAATTCATCGAAGGCGAACAGCCGGTAATTGCCCGCCAACTCCCCCAGAGTCGCATCCCGTGCCGTGCCAAACTTGCTATAGGCGAATGAGATGGACAAGTGAAAAATGTCGGGGTTGGTCAGCAGATAATCACAACGTAATTGCTTGCGAAGCGCGGCTGACCGTTCGACAGAAAGCCCCGTTTTTTCGTAGCTTTCTTGCATCGTATCAAGCGTACTAGCGTTCAACACCTCGTATTCCAGTCCGTAACTCCCCCAGACTGATGGCTGGCCTTTATTCTGAATCATTGCCTGAAGGCCGCGCTGTTGGTCAAGCGCGAGTTCATTGGTTGGGTACATGGTCAGCGTGCGCCAATTTTTATCATTGAATACCTGTAGCTGACCGGCCAGCGATTTCCCGTCACCGGTCATCGCGGTGTTGACCACAATATCCGCATCGCTTTTCAAGGCGCGGACGGTAGCTGCCTGATGCGCCATGAGTTTCCATCCCGCCGGATAATAATTGATGGGGATGTCCTTGAGTTCTTCCTCGGTGGCATAGCGCGAATCAACGGCCATAAGTTTTATCGTGTGCATCGGTGTGTGTTCTCCTATATAAACTCAGTATAGCGTGCGCTCCCCCCACAAAGATGGGGAGTCGAAATCATGTGTAAATCTGGTTCATATCGTGGATGATTTTCTTCATCTCAGCCACCGCCTCATCCCCGCCGATGACCTTACAGGATGCGCCATAATGCAACAATTTCCGTAAGTCGATAAAGAGGTTATCGGAGGCAACACTGATTTTTGCACTCCCGTCGTCTTGATAGAAAACCTGCTGACCTTTGAAATGCTCTGTTACGCCGCCTTTTGCTATCTCCGGCGAGAGGGTATATTCCAACTCATGGGTATATGGACGACGCGGCGTGAAATGGTCAGGAAGAGGACGTGTCTCATGAATACGGTCTACCCTGAAATGAATGTGTTGATTTTCCCGATCTTTTTTGTCTGGGTTATGAGCAGAATTACAGCGTGCAAACAAATAGAGGTGTCCAGTTTCTACAAACCACCGTTCAGGCTCAATGTCATACCACCATGGTTGTAAATCATTTCTATCCCTATAGAGCATCATCAATCGTCGGCTGCCCAATGTGGATTCAATGTCTTGCCAGATTTTCTCAGGGATTGGGCGGCTATCTTTCACCACCAAATCCATCTCAATCATCTTGCGTTGTTTGTCGATAGTACGGCGAGTTTGAAGCGGCAAAACGCGGGTGATTTGCTCCATAAGCGCCCCGACCTCCTCACCCATCAATGCTTTTGGGGCGGAAAAGTTTGCTCTGAGAAAGGCTAATCCTTGCGCGGCATCCTCCGATAGGTCAATCAGGGGCGTTTGGATATATGTGAGTGTATAGGGAGAAATTTTGGAATCGTGTTCAATAACACAACCAAACCAATCACGTAGACGCCCCCGATCTTCCTCGAAACGACGCTCCAGAGCTTTGGATTCAAGCTCTCCATCTCCAATCTCAAGGGCGTGATTGAGGATGATTTGCTTGAGTTCTGCTCCACTCGCAGATTCACGCATCAGGCGTTGTAACAAGTTCAGGCAACGTCGAATAACTCGCCACTGCGATTGTCGTGACCCGCCACCGTCTTTTTTCTCGTTCATTTGTTTTCTCCTGATTATTGGAAGGTAACTTCTCACCCATGATTTCCTCAAATCCGGGTAAAATTAATTGATGTGCTGAAACCGGAACTTCAAATGTTTCTGGTTTAGATTCCATATCATTTAAAGTGTTTCTTGATGATGTTGAAATAAAAACATCATCAAGAAAATTGGGTAGCGGTGGTTGTTTCAGGTTGTCCATTATTCATCCCATAACATACACACTTTCAATAACCTGAATCTAAGCCATATTGTTTTCCCTTTCAAGTAGTTTGATTAGACTCTTTTAAGATTCCTGAAAAGAGTTATAATCCTTATGTCGATTTAGACATTGAAAAATTGATGTACGCATGTTTGTCTGATAATGCCGATTGAGGCATTGAGAAACACCACTGACTCGCCAGTGGTGTTTTTTATCCGCTATTCCTCCCCATCGGATTCTTCGGATTCAGTATCATCTGATACGATCTCGTAGCGCGAGAGATGTTTGGGCAGCCACGAAATTACATCGTGTAACGGTTGTGGGATTCGCGTGGCTACGTCCGTATGATTTGAAGCCGTCCGCAGTTGATGAATCACCCCTGCCCACGCCGCCGCATCATCACCAGCTTGCAAGTTATTCATCCAAATCTGAACCGTCCCCGCGCTGTTGAGCGTTTCGCCCGCGTTATCTTCTTTGCGCTCATCCCTAAGTGGTTTTTGGATGCCCACATCATGCAAAGAATAAAATAGCGATGGGTTGGCCGCGCTCGCATATAAGCCGGAATACTTACTCTTATGTTGTCCGGGCAAGCACATTGGTGCTTCGTCATGATGTGAATATTGCAAGCGCGCAACCCGTATTTGCGGGAACTCATTCAACATTCCATCAAGGTCAACAACAGCAGACCGATGGTTATTCAAGCCGGTGAACAAGCGGCGCAGATTTTGTTCATCTAAAATCAAGAGCGTATGGGACTTACGCACGCGCCCTTCTAATGCGGCGCGGAAAAAACGCCGGATGTCGGTGAGTTCAGCAAATGCGGATTCTGTTTCCCATGCACCCAGTAATGCCTCGTGTAAACTGGGATAGTGCTTCACGCCGCCTTTTGCGTCCGGCAAATACAGTTGCAGATGGAGGTCATCGCTAGATGCTTCGACCAAGACCGGCAATGTCACCGGTTTATCGTCAGCATAGCCGTTGCGCCGATTCAGGCGAATCATCCACAATCCCAGAATATCTAAGCCGTCCGGCAGAGAGGTCTTGTCTTGCGGAATATAGAAGGGCTGTACCCGACAACCCAACCCACGCAAAATTGCACTCACCGCACTGCGAATCCGAAAATGACTTGATTTTTCGGTCTCGCGATTTTTGCGCGGTACAAAAAACTTTGCGATACGCCCGGTCTTGATGAACCCCGTGCGGATGGCTTGTTTGGGATCGCGGTGCTTCATCTCTTTATCTTCGTTGTACCCAAACAATTCAATCAGTGCCGCCGTTGGGGTGCCAGACTTAGAATAAGTTTTCTGGATATACCGTATGCGTTCGGCATTATCAGCCTGTGTGGGTGGTTTTCCACGCCACCTGCCTTCTTTAAGGGGCATGATAAGTGCGGAGTCTTGGCAGCGCACGACCTCTAACGTCTGATCATTTTCTGCCAGTGGAATACACAGGGTATCGCCGTTGCGTGTTGCGGATGTTTCTGAGATGCCCAATGCCGCCAAAATGAGATTCTCTGCAACTTGCACTTGGTCGGTATGTAATTCAATCCGAATCGTGCGTGCTGAGGTCGCCCAACGGCGTGGTAAAGCAAGATCTTTGCTAAAGAACGATTGATTTCGCTCTTTTCCGGGCGTTTCAATATCTGCGATGGTTGCGCGACGACAAACCTCAAAAGGATGCGCGAGGCCGATAAATTGTTGGGTCAGGTCGGTGAAAGCCTCATACTGGTCATTGTGTGAGACACCTGTCCCGACTTCATTCTCATAATCACTAGACATGGCTGGCACAAGCGCGATTTCATTATGAGCATACGGGTCTTCGCGGAATGCTATGGCAGGCGGGAAACTCATTTCGGCCTGATGTAACTCTCCAAAAACTTGAGCTTGATTGCCGACCCAAATTACTTGTTTTTCGCCGCCGATATAGCTGATTTTGACGCGCCCATAGACGTTATCGCGGCGTTTTTTATCCAAATAGCCGGGCGACCAACGCAGATACACGCTCCGTTTGCCACGATATTTGACGTGGATGCGCTTATTCAGCCAGCGCCGCACCATCAGTCGGTGAGCGAACGTCAGTGCCACTGTATCGGGCGTATCTAAGAATGAAAAGCGCAAGACATACGAGTACAACTGAGGCGCTTTGTCAGGATTGGCGGGCGTATACCATTTCGGCTCGGTCATCAGTTCTGCGGTTTCAGCGTATTCAGTGGCCGCAACCGCCCGAAGCGGATAAGTCTGCTCATTAAAGGTGAGCGAGTAGTTGTGGTCAAGTAGCCAACGGGTGATGATGCCGGGCAGTAAGCGGCGCTTTAGCGTGTATTCAGCCGTTTGCAAGTCCACTTTTTGCCATGACCAATGGCCTTCACCCCATGTCGCTGAAAACGCATCGGCTTCTGGTTCGCCCCATAACGATTGAATCCACGCGGTCATTAAATTTTTCAGCCGCTGAAGTTCAATCTCTTGCGAGACGGTATATAGCCACGGGCGTTCTGGATGTTCGGTCATCGTCCAGAGTGGATTCGGGTTAAACCCGATAATAGAACTTGATGAGGCGCTCAACAGGTCATGCAAGCTAACAAACGGGAACACCCCGTCTTTTTCTCGTTTGGGGAGGCCGTTCAGAAACGTCAATATATGCTGCGGGATGCACAAAGCATGAGCGTAACGCCATGCCGACGGTAATTCCGTGATTGTCCACGCGGCGGGGTAGATTTGCTTGAGGCGGTCAGCCATGATGGCTTACTCCAGTCGTTTATCGGTCATAGCGCGGTCAAAGGCTTGGATGGCATCGGCGTATAGGGCAGAGGTCAGTGCTGCTGTGGTTGGGTCGGTATCAGCGCGCAATCCCTTGAGCATGGCATACCAATCACGTAGCAGATGGCGCTCCCCCTCGGTAGGCGCAAATGCGCCGTCAACAAAAAAGACACGCGCATCTTTTCCGCCACGAATTAAGCGCCCGATGGTCTGCCAAATCGGGACAAAATGGTCGCGCAGGAAGGCAGCATAAATATTGGCGTCCATCCCGCTGAAAGTGCGAGTCTGTAAACGGCGATTCCACATCCCCATAGCGGCTTGCCGCACACTGCGGAGCGTGCCGAGGGTCTTAGAACCGTGCAGCGTGCGCCCATCAGGTTCAAGGCGTTGCATCAGCCAGTCATTGACCGCGAGGACGTGCTGACCGAGGTCATCTGGCGGCGGATAGGGTCTGACGAGGAAGAAAACAGACCCCAACAAAGCCTGATTTTGCTCGTCGAGGATGTTAAAGCCGCGCTGAATCGCCATCAGCGGGGCAATCAGAATTTCCGCCTCATATTCGCGGAGGGATTCGACCTTGCGCGTCTGGATATAAGCGGGGTCATCCGGCGCGACGTCATCAGAAACCAAGCTCAATACACGTCCTTTGAACGCTGGAATAGTCTCAAGTGTTTCCAGAACAGTCTGGCAGTGCGCGTAACTATTGACGACCAATATGATGCGGCGTTTTTGCGCGGGGTCTATGGTTTCCCAGTGGCTCAATTCCATCGCAAGTTTCGAGTCCTTACCCTCAGCCAATCGCGTGACCATATCGCGTAGGTTGTTGTGCTTGCGGCCTTCACTCCCAGCACCAGAAATTTTCAGCGGCTTGTTGTTTTTCTGAACCGGATAATATTCCAGCCTGATCACAGGGGTAGAGAGAGAGACAGGCTTGAGAATCGCGTTGGACGGGCAAGCGAGGTTAAATTGCGTGGACTGTGGCAGCCAACTGGTTGCTGAGGTCAACAGCACATGTGGACCAACCCAGCCGCGCTGGTCAAGATATAAGCGCGGGAGATTTATCAGCAACCAACGCCCGATGCCAGCGCTCTGGTGCATATAAAACGCACCGATGTCATCTGCCCCGCGTGAGACCAACCGCATCCCTAGCGGATTATCCAGCGGTGGTGCAGGCATCAGGGCGCGGATGGTCTGGCTGGGTAAAATATCCCCGCCGGGAAACGTCCCAAATTCACGGTCAATCCATGTCGCTTGGCTGATGATTTGATTAAACCGATACATCAGCGCCGCCAGCGTGAGCGCCATATCTAAGCGATGAATCGCCTTCGCCATTTTCTTGTGTTTTGCTGATAGATTAAACCGTTCACTAAGCCAGTCGCGCACATCACGGGTGAGACTCTTATCGCTGATCGGATTCGCAAGCAGTCGGTCAACCCAACCATTGAGCGCACCCAGTGCAGGATCAGAAACGCCCTTCAACGCAGGATGGAGTTCTTCCATCAGTGCCTCAATTTGCGTTTGTCGCTCAAGCGGTTCTGTTGGGGCGATAAGCGCCTTTACCAACCATTCCGAGATACGCCGATTCAGGCCGGACTGTGTGAGTTGATGCCCGCTCACCCATGATTTCAGACCTTTATATTTTTTCCCCAACAACCGATAAGCATGATTGGCAAGGATATTGGCTTGGTCTGCAAGATTGGACAAACGGTTAAACGTGGCTTCAGCAGAACGAGTGCGCTTGCGCCCTCCGCTTTGTGTCGTCAGTTTCTCACGTAGCCAATCCAGCAACGCATCGTCGCTCCCGACCACCGGTGTGGATGGAGCGAGCGCGGTATCCCATCGCACCTGTACGCTGTCGGCCTCATCAACAATCAACACGTCGCTCATACGATAAACGGCTTCGAGCAAGCGGGTGGGTTTATCTCCCACCCCATCTGGGGCGGCGGAATAAAGTAGGCTTTGCGGGTTCATGACCCAGACTTGGGCGTTGACTGCCTCACGACTGACCCGATGTACTGGACAAATCGGCTTGAATGGACAACGGTGATTTATCTCCCGCCCGTCTTTATCGGTCTGTTTGAGTGATTCGCACGGCTCTTTGCCCCGTGGAATCGCGTCGCTCAGACTCCCGCTGATGGCACATGGCGCGACCAACCAATCAACGGCTGGAGGATGGCGTTTGTTACGGACGAAAAGCCGTTCTTCTGATAGTGCCTCGGCTTCGGCCATGCCAAATTTGCGAACATGATCAGCGCGATTTCGTCCCAATAGCGGTGCGGCATTAACCCCAATTTGGCGCAACCACTGAGCAAAACGAAACGTCTCAACCACCGTGGTCATGACAGCGGAAACATGATAACCGCGCAGCGCGAGATAAACCGTCAGCACCGTAATCAGTGACGATTTGCCCGCGCCCAACATCCCGACCAGATGAAACAGTCCACTCAGGGTAAAAGACGCGCCTACTTGATATGACCCATCGGATAAGGCCATTGCCAATTCAAGGTTATTGATCCGCTTTCCCCATCCATTCTGTTTAAGATCAAGCGCAACTTCTTGTTCATCCAACCAATGGGCGGTGTCGAGCAAGTCGGTCATTGTGACGGAGATGGGGGGATGCGTGTTGCGGACAGGCAAGGCTTGTTTGGGCGTCGGTGTATGGGCTTTTTCCGCCAACGCGGGGGTAATAGTTATGGTCTCTACTAGCACATCGCCTGTTTCCCGTGGGACTTTGAAGTGATATGTCCCTGCTGTTGCCCACGGCATTGGCGTGCGTTCTTCGTCCAACGATTCGGGTTGACAAGCGGCGTGATAAGCATCTACGCGGGTATGTGCGTCTGGGGTATAGGTTCTGCGTTTAGCCGTCCATTCCCCATTGGGCATCTGCGACAGGCTATACAGGCGAATCGACTCTGGCTGATCTTTGTACCATTTCAATTTGGACGCCCACGCGGCAGGCGAGTCTAGATAACTCAGGCGTTGGCGCAAGGTCAAGCATATCTGCCGCGCCTCAATAGAATCATTCAGCCCGGTTACACAATAGCCAGAAATCAGAGTCCATAGGTCGCGCAATGGGCGCTGAATAGAATCGGGGATGAGTGCTTCTGCGACCCAAAGCAGCGTTTCAACCTCGAAAAACACGGGATAATCTGCTTTTGACCACCCAGATTGTGCCTTATGGATATTGATGAAGTTTTTGGTCAGATCTCTCCAACGGTCAATCATTAGCGCGCCGCCTTTTTCACATCGCGCAAGAGTTCATCTGCAAACAGTACAGACTCGTTTTTGCCGCGTTTTGTCCAGAGATTGCGGAATCGGTTGAGATAGTCGCTACTTTTGCGATGATTTGGGAATACGATGAACGCCTTGTCCCAAGCAGGGAAACCAGCAAACGGCTTAAGACTGCCGCCCAAGCGGGCGGGATCGCGGTGGTCTTTGAGGTCTATTGCCCATTTTTTGCCATTTGGCAAGGCTATGAGCATGTCATAGGCGTCAAAATGTGGGAATAATGTGCAAGTGACTTGTGGGATTTTCTGCAAGTTATTACGCAAAATCAGCAAAACGACCTCTGGAGCGACAACATACCGCTGAATTCCCTCGGTGGTGCGACACATGGCCGGGTCATATTGAAGCCACTGCACATCTTCGCTTAAATCCCCATACGCTTCCGCGCACACTCCATTCTTGTGACAAATTGCTTTTTCACCTGTCCAAGCCAGCGCCCAGCCACAATGAGGGCAACACGCAATCCATTCTGCACCCTCGTGTTTGATGATGCACTTTGCTGGAATAGACTCATAACATCTACGGAGTTTTTCGCGTACTTCTGGCGGCCAAACACGATTTTGTTGGATGTGCGGTAATACGTCATCTAGGATGGGATGCAGAATCAGAAATTCACGCATGGCCGTGTAGAGCGTCGCATCATTGAATTTGCGACATTCTTCATGCAGCTCACGAAAAACCGAATCCTGCATCTCTAGACGCAAATCGCCGACTTTCGCCAATTCCGCACCGAGTTCATCACAAAACTCTGTGGGAACGTCATTGCTGAGGAGAGTCTTATCTGACCAGTCTGCGGGGAGGGTGATGCCCCATTCAGAGAAGGGGAGATGTAGCCATGTCACCAAATCCCCTAGAGTCTGCGGCGGGGTTATCCCGTGTGTATAACACTGGAAACTGAGTTTTTCCCACCCAAAGCGTAATGCTGAATTGAGGTTGGTGACGACAGAGGGCTGCCCACGATAAATATCCGCGCACTGTTGTATCAGACCGGTGGCGAGGAAAGTGCAAATTTCACGATTTTTATCTTGTTCTTGCGTCATATACGCCTTGGTTATCGGATATTTAGAAGATAAACTCAGTATAGCGATGAGAAACCCCCACAAGCGTGGGGAGAATATAAGTTAACTAATTCATTTACGTATGTCCTGAAATCCCGATATACGGCTAATGTGAAATGGTTGAATATATCGCCAAATCCGCCGCCGAGGGTTAAAACCCCCGTCTAATGCACTGCAAAACCCACTAAAGTGGGTCGCTTGATTCAAGACCCTGAACAAAAGAGTCCCTTTAGTGGACTTTGTTTTTCCCTTAGACCGGCACTTTAGTGCTGGGCGGCGGATGAGTCTGGACATTATCTATCGGGGCGCTTTCATTTCACATTAGGCGTATTAAACATTTTCGACTCATGTTCAAATCAAGTGCATTAGGTGAAATTTTAGTAACTACTCAGCTATCATTTCTTCCCTCAGATGATTGGGCTGAGTACCGGTCAAAACCTCGTTTTCCCCTCAAATAGGGGTTGAGTAGTTACCAAAAAACAGTAAAACGACATTGCGCTTGACAAACCATCTGAAGCAGATTATCTTAAAGGCAAGATAGTTCATTCAGTGATAAAAGCCATAATGAATACGATTGTTCGTGGCAACCGAAATTTAATCAAAGAGATGAACCGCAATCTGCTGCTGAACATTATTCGGCGGGAGCGCGGCGTTGCGCGCAAGCAATTGACCGATGTCTCTGGTTTAAGCGTCGGGGCAGTCTCTCAGATTGTGAGCGAATTGCTTGAGCAAAGTTGGTTGTTGGAACAAGAGGACGAGGAAAGCACCGGCGGTCGGCCACGGACGATTTTACGATTGAACCCAACCGCAGGATACGCGCTCGGTTTGAAGCTGATGGAAAATCGCGTCGTCGCTGCTGTCACCAACTTTGAGACCGATGTGCTGTATTACCGCGATTACAACTTTGACTTTGACGACAACCCCGACCATCTGAGCAAAATTTTGGCGTCGGTGATTGAGATTGCGCTGGCCGAGGCGCGAATTGACCGTAGCCGGTTGTTCGGCGTTGGTATCGGTTTGGCTGGGGTGATTGACGGTCAGACCGGCGTGGTGCGCCACTCCCCGTTTTTTGGTTGGCGCGATGTCCCGCTCGCCAAATTGATACAGGAGCGCACACAACTTCCGGTCTATGTTGAGAACGATGTGAATACCTTGACCATCACCGAGCAGTTGTTTGGCGCGGGCTACAACCGTAATCACTTCATCGTCATGACGATTGGTCGCGGCATCGGGATGGGCATGGTCATCAACGGTCAGTTATATCAAGGCGCATTCGGCGGCGCGGGCGAGTTCGGGCATACCGTGATGTTGGATGACGCGGGAATGGCTCGCACGTTGGAAGATATTGCGGCTGACCCGGCAGTGGTGGCCGTCATCCCCAACGCCAAAACTCTTGCCGATGTCATCAATCAGGCGAACCACGGCAATCAGGCCGCCGTGCGTGCCTTAGCCGATAGCGGCAGGATTCTCGGCATCGGCATCGCCAACATGGTTAACATCATCAGCCCAGAATTGGTCATCATCAGCGGTGAGGGGATTGTCGCGGGAGAGTATCGCGTCGAGCCGATGATGGCGGCGCTACGGCAGCACACCTTTAATGGCTTGTTGGATCAGGTCGAAATCGTGATTGAGCCGACCGATGACCGAGCTTGGGCGCGAGGCGCAGCCAGCGTCGTGATTAGTAAGGTGTTCGAATCGCCAACGATTGAAGCACGGGTTGAAGCCTGACTTTTTTTAGGTTAGTTATTTCACTGAGTGAAAGATGATGACAATGGTTGATCAGCGCGGATGGGGCAAATGGGCATGGGTGGCGGCATTTCTTGGCCCCAGCCTGATTGGCTTGTTGGTGTTTATTGTGCTGCCGATTGTGTCGTCCTTTTGGTATGCCTTTAACGACTGGAATTTATTATCACCGCCCAAATTTATCTGGTTTGATAATTTTGCTGAGTTACTGAAAGACGATGCGTTCTGGTCGGCGCTACGCTATACCCTGACCTTCATCGTCTTATACGTGCCGTGTGTGTTCGTGCTGGGATTAGGGTTGGCGTTACTGCTCAATCAGAAGGTGCGCGGGATGTTAATCGTGCGTACCGCGAGTTTTCTGCCTGTAGTCGCGTCATGGGTGGTCGTCTCGCTGATTTGGAAATGGATATTCAACCCATCCTACGGCCTGATGAATTACACATTAGGGTTGGCGGGCATTCAAGGCCCGGCATGGTTGTTCGAGCCGGGGACGGCGGTGGTCGCTATGGTCATCACCAGCGTATGGAAAGATGTCGGGTATATCGCCCTGCTCTATCTGGGCGGATTACAAAGCATCTCAGAGACGTTTTATGAGGCCGCCCGCATCGACGGCGCGAGTCCTTGGCGTTGCGTGCGCCACATCACCTTGCCGCTATTATCGCCAACCATGTTTTTCGTCCTAATCACGCTCTTGATTAACTACTTCCAGATGTTTGAGCAAGTCTGGTTGATGCCGATGCGTGACAGCGCAGCCGACCGACAAGTGGAGGTCATCGTGACCGAAGTCGTCAAAAACGCCTTTAGCTACAACCGCATGGGTTACGCCTCCGCGATGTCATGGGTACTGTTCGGACTGATTTTCATCATCACGCTCGTCCAACTGCGCTTACAGAAACGGTGGGTCTATTATGAAGCCGAGTAACCTACCCATCACTCGTAAGCCAGTCGCCGCACCGGCAGTCATTACGCGACTGGTGCGCGGCGTCGGGCAATACAGCCTGATGATTGCCTTGATTGCGCTGATGGTGTTGCCGTTCTTGTGGATGCTCAGTACATCGCTCAAGCCGCAACAATACATCTTACAAACCGTGCCACAGTGGTTTCCGAATCCGCTGACGTTTGAGAGCTACACGCAGTTGGCAGACCGCATAGACTTGGGTCGCACCGCGTTTAATAGTGTATTCGTCGCCGTGGTCAGCACGGTCGGACAAATCATCATCGCCGCGATGGCGGCCTATGCGTTTAGCCGGATGCGCTGGCGCGGGCGCGATACCGTGTTCGTGCTATACCTTGCCACGCTGATGATTCCAGCTGTCGTGCTGGTCATCCCGCAGTTCATCCTCGTCCGGTCACTGGGATGGGTGAACAGCTATGCCGCCTTGATTGTGCCGAGTTTGTTCAGCACGTTTGGGGTGTTCCTGTTGCGCCAGTCCTTCTTGGGTCTACCCAAAGACTTTGAAGAAGCAGCCTTCGTTGATGGCGCAAATCACTTTGTTATCTTCTGGCGCATCGTGCTGCCGTTGTCGCAGCCCGCGCTTGCTACGTTGGCGGTATTCAGCTTCATGGGATCATGGAATGCATACCTATGGCCGTTGTTCACCGCCCGCCGTGCAGAAGTCATGACGCTACCCGTAGCACTAGCGACCTTGCAAGCTGGCCCTCGCGCCCTGACCGAGTGGAATATGGTCATGGCCGGGTCGGTGGTCGCGGTGCTGCCGATTTTGGTGGTGTATCTGTTGGCACAACGCTGGTTCGTCAGCGGGGTGATTAGCAGCGGTATCAAGGGCTGAACAAGCCCGCTTAACTTTGGTTTCGCCACGCCGTGTGCCGCACAATAGTGCGATCACGGGGTGAAATGGAACGTTCATTTGCAAGTGTCGTCAACATACGTAAGAAGGAAAAATCATGTTTCACAAACCCGCAAGACTGTTCTTTGCACTCGTGATGCTGGCTGTGCTGTCCATCGGCATCCTGCCTACCGCCGCCCAAGACGATGTGACCGTGCGTTACTTCACATTCTCAGCTGCGCCCGATTATTTGGATGAACTCGACACCATCATCGCCGCGTTTGAAGCGGCCAACCCGGGCATCACGGTTGAGGTGACGACCGCGCCGTTCGCCGATTACTTCACGCTGCTGCAAGCCGATGTCGTCAGCGGTGATACGCCGGACGTGTTCGAGTTGAATTACGAGAACTTCGTGACCTATGCCGCCAACGGCACGCTGTTGGACATCAGCGAATACCTGACCGGTGACGCCCCGTATTATCCCCGCGCCTTAGAAGCCTTCCAATATGAAGGCGCACAACTCGCCTTGCCAGAGACCTTCTCAACCGTCTTGATGTTCTACAACGCCGACCTGTTCGACCAAGCTGACATCGCTTATCCGTCAGCCGATTGGACATGGGCGGACGCCACCGCCGCCGCTGAGAGCATCCGCGCTCTGGGCGACGATGTGTGGGGCGTGTTCTCCCCGGTGCAGTTCTGGGAATTCTATAAGAAGGCCGCTCAGAACGGTGAATGCCAATTCTTCAATGCAGAGATGACCGAATCGACAATTAACTCTCAAGCGTGCGTCGATACGCTCTCGACGATGGTCGGTTTCATCGACGGCGGACTCATGCCGAGCGCGGCGGAACTTTCGGGCGTGTCGGACAGCGAATTGTTCCTCAGCGGCAAGCTGGGCATGTTGGTCACCGGCATCTGGATGTTCGGTGCGTTCCAAGATGCACCGTTCGCGTGGGATGTGCAGGTCGAACCGGCGATTAACCAGCACGCCAATCATTTCTTCGCCAACGGAGTCGGCGTCTCTGCGACCAGCGCCAACCCAGAAGCCGCCGCTGCTTGGTCTGAGTTCTTGACCGCCAGCGAAACCGCCGCCAATGTGCGTGTGGAAAGCAGTTGGGAACTCCCTGCGTTGGATAAGCCGGAATACTTCGCCGCTTATCTGGAGCAGACCCCGCCGGCCAACCGCGCCGCCGTCTTCCAAGCATTGGAAAACCCAGTCACGCCGCCCGTGATTGAGCGCCAAAATGAGATGCAGGACGCCGTGAACGCCCTCATCACCCGCGTGTTGGATGGTGAATTGACCGCGCAAGAGGCGTTGGATCAGGCCAAGACCGAACTTGACGGGCTGATTCAGTAACTTTTGATGGATTGTCGGACTTGGGATTGGGGAAGCCCAATCCCAGCCGCTTCACGAATGGATACCCTCATGACCAGTGATTTACGCCAAATCAGCCTTGACGTGATTCGACGCGGCCAAGCCGCCAGCGGCGGCTATGTCGCCTCGCCAACCTTTTTGCAGTACGGGTATTCTTGGCTGCGTGACGGCGCTTGGATTGCCCACGCGATGGATACCGTCCATCACCATGACAGCGCCGGAGCGTTTCATCGTTGGGCGGCGACCACCTTGCTACATCACGAGGCGAAGGTCGATGCGTTGCTGGCAAAATTGAGACGGGGCGAAACGCTGGTCGAACAAGATTACCTTCCGACTCGCTTCTCGCTGGACGGGACGCTGGGTCAAGAAGAGTGGCCGGATTTTCAATTAGACGGCTATGGGGCGTGGTTATGGGTTTTGGTGCAACACTGCCGCGTCATCAACCCTGCCTTATGGTCAGAGGTAGGCCCCGCCGTCAAAATCTTAGTCGATTATTTGGGTGCGCTGTGGCAATCGCCTAATTATGATTGTTGGGAAGAATATCGTGACCGCGTTCATACCGCGACGCTGGCCGCTTTATATGGCGGATTACAAGCCGTTAGCGACTATGACACCGACCTTGTGTCATCCGACTTGTTATCGTCGATTCGCGCTCATGCCTTAACGCATGGGGTGGGCGACTACGGCGGGCTGAGTAAATTTATTCCAGAAGACCAAACCGCGCCGGGCAAAACTGTCGATTCGAGTTTGCTGTGGTCAGCAGTGCCGTTTGGGTTAGTGAACGTAAACGACCCGCTTTTCTTGGCGACTTTAGCGAAAATTGAGCGTGATTTGTACGTTACGGGCGGCGGCGTTTACCGTTACGGTGATGACACGTATTTTGGCGGCGGCGAGTGGTTGCTGTTAGCGGCGTGGCTTGGCTGGGTCTATGTCGAACTCAACCGCTTGGACGATGCCCGCCAGTTGCGGGATTGGATTACAGCACAAGCCACGCCTGACGGTCATCTGCCAGAGCAAGTCGCGCATCATCTTTTAGACGCAAGTTATTATGATGGTTGGGTCGAAAAATGGGGGACATCCGCCAGCCCGCTGTTGTGGTCACACGCGATGTACCTCATCCTTGACGCCGCTATTCACCAGAAAGAGTCTGCCTCATGACCTCGCTCACGGTGGTTCATACCCCTTACGGACAAGAACATCCTTACGAACAATTGCCAGAGGAGCGCTTTCCGCGCCGCCCATTGGCCGGGGAATCTTTCACCATCGGCATCGCCACCCGTCCGGTCGGCGCGGCGCGGCGTGTCGTGGTGCATTCCACGATTGATGGCGTAGCCCAATCCATCGTGGAAGCGCGCAATATCGCTGGCTGGCAGCCGGTCTTTGAAGAAGGCGTCGGCGCGGAATATCTAGAGCGTATCGTGCGCGTTGAGCAAGATGTCTGGCACGCACCACTGACAGCGCCCGCCCTCGGTCAGCGCCTGACATATTGGATTGAGGCCGATGACGTGTTATCGGAGCCGGTTGCGCTGATGGGCGAGGCGTGGGTTTCGGGCGGTGGCGTGGCCGCGCAAACCGACGGCGCACTGACTCTCCGCCGCGATTCCGAAGGCTTAAGCGCAGTCGGGCTGCCGAAAATCATCCGCTTGGAGTGGTTGACCGACGGGAGACGGGCGCGGCGGGTGCGCTTCAGCGTGGCGTGTGCGGCAGATGACGGTTTTTACGGCTTGGGCGAACGCTTTAACGCCTTGAATCAGCGCGGCAATGTGATGGATGTGCGCTGTTATGAGCAGTATAAAAATCACGGCCAGCGCACCTACATGCCGATCCCGTTCTTACTGGCGTGGTCAGCCGAGGCATCCAACGGCTACGGCGTGTTTGTGGATAGCTTGCGTTGGATGCAATTTGACTTGGCCGCCGCCCAACCCGACTGTTGGACGTTGGAAGCCGACCTCGGCGCGGACGAGACGCTCCGACTCATCCCCTACCACGGCGATGACCCGTATGCGATTGTCGGGCAATTCGCGCAAGCGACTGGTCCTGTGCTGCTGCCGCCGCAGTGGTCGTTTGGCTTGTGGATGAGCAGCAACGAATGGAATTCACAGGCGCGGGTATTGCATGAAGTCGAACAATCACTGAAACACGGGATTCAACCGGCGGTGTTGGTGATTGAGGCGTGGAGCGACGAGACCACGTTTTATATCTGGAACGACGCGCAGTACGCGCCCCATCCGGGTCATCATGTCCCCAGCTACGGTGAATTCAGCTTTCCGTCAGAGGGGAAGTGGCAAGACCCTAAAGCGATGGTTGACCAGTTGCACGCGCACGACATCAAGGTCTTGTTGTGGCAAATCCCGGTCTTAAAGGCGATTACCGAGGCGCACCCACAACACGACGCCGACTCCGCCCATTATCGTGAGTCGGGCTTCGGTGTGCATGAGGCTGACGGCTCGTTGCACAAAGTCCGACCCTTCTGGTTTCGTGGCGGCGCGCTCTGGGATGTGACCAACCTCGCCGAGTGCGAGTGGTGGTTGAACAAACGCGCCTATTTGTTAGATGAGGTCGGCATTGACGGCTTCAAAACTGACGGCGGCGAACATCTCTGGGGCGAGTCGGTCGTGTTTCATGACGGGCGGCGCGGGGATGAGGTCTGGAACGCTTACCCGCAACTGTACACACAGGCTTATTACGATTTCGCCAACCGTAAGCGCGAAGCCATCACGTTCAGCCGCGCCGGGTCGATTGGCTCACAACGCTCACCGCTACACTGGGCGGGCGATGAGAACTCGACATGGGACGCTTTCCGCCATTCAATTTTGGCGGGGCTATCGGCAGGGTTGTCGGGCATCCCGTTCTGGGGGTGGGATTTCGGCGGCTTCAGCGGTGAAATCCCGTCGGCAGAGCTGTACCTGCGGGCGGCGGCGATGGCGACCTTCTGTCCGGTCATGCAATACCACTCGGAATATAACGCCCACCGTAAACCGTCGAATGACCGCACGCCGTGGAATATCCAAGAACGCACAGGCGACGCCCGTGTGATTCCAACATTTAAGGCGTTGATGGAGGTGCGGACGCGCTTGTTGCCGTACATCTGGCAAGAGGCGCAACACGCGGCGGCCACCGGCCAGCCGTTGATGCGGGCGGCACAACTGACCCACTCCCCCGCCTCGCCCTATGATTATTATTTTGGGCGTGACCTGTTGGTATCGCCCATCGTTGAGCCGGGGAGCGAGACGGTGACGGTTCACTTGCCGCACGGCAACTGGCGTGATTTCTGGACGGATGAGGTCTATAGCGGCGGACAAGCGGTCACGGTTCACGCCGCGCTAGGGTCTATTCCCGTTTTTACCAAAATGGCATAGCGCACTTACCCGCTATCGAACGCTATCAGCCGCCCAAGCGATTCAAGTCAGCGCGGGCGGCCGCGAAATCCCCGGCGATAAGCGCCTCGAATATACCGTCTCGTTGTGTGTTGATGTTGGCATCTCTCTCATGGGCGCGACGGAGCGTGAACAGGGGTAACGGTAGCGTCAAATCATCCGGCGTTGCAGTGAAAACGGTATCTAGGGTGAGAGGATGAAGGGTAGCAATTGAAAGCCTTCCATCAGCGCATAGCCTATGCCTGCCAGCGCGGTGATAGAGATGACCATTTCGTCTAATGCTTTCATGTCGCGATAAATCGTGCGCTCACTGACCTCAAATTTTTGCGCGAGGTCTTTAGCGCCCACCTGTGACGGTGCACTTGTAGATTGAGCAAAATGACGAAAAGACAGTCAAATCGTTTCATGATGAGTTATAAATTCTGTATATCTGCGAGTCTACACTTTAACTGTCTCAGGTGTCTCAACTGTCTCAACCCTATTTCAGCGACTCAGAATCAAAAAATGATATGCCCCACTCTATCGTGTCTCAGGTGTCTCAACTGTCTCACCCCCAGAATCGCCACTCGAAACAGATTTTTGACACAGCGTGCAAAATTTTATTTTTCAGTAGAAATGATGTTTTTAGGTTGTGCCACCTGAGACACCTGAGACA
>Ga0105044_10003023_pt1 | contig 22998 bp, 26 predicted proteins | sample MAT01_FD_78092 | JGI IMG/M metagenome (GOLD analysis project Ga0105044, IMG submission 78092) | Freshwater microbial communities from Lake Fryxell liftoff mats and glacier meltwater in Antarctica - MAT-01 | ecosystem: Environmental > Aquatic > Freshwater > Ice > Liftoff microbial mat | place...
AAGAGTTCGCTGAACTGCGATAAACGGCAGCTGCGTATTTTTTTCAACAATTCGTAAGGTAGCTGGTATAGGATTGATAGCCCACAGCCAGAGGGTAGTTTCGGTGTGGCGGAGTAACTCTAAGCTCACAATGGAATCCTTGCCACCACCGAGAGGAACTGCGGTTTGAGAAGCCAAAGTAATAGGAGAAACCGGCAAAATTTTGCGAGGACTCACCTCTTCAAACTGGACAATATCTTGAATACGCTGAAAAGTAATTTGGTTGCGGTACCAGAATTCTCCCAAACCATGCTCAAGTAAGTCAAACCACCAAGCCTCTTGTTCGCTGGAAAGTCTGCCTGCTCGCAACCGAATTATGGGGCTACATGTTGCTTTCCAGTAGCTGACCATTTCTATGAGTCCTACGTGAAAAATAAGATTGTTCTTGAGTGTTTCTGGCAAAGAGTGCCATCGGGCTGGATTGATATCCGGAATAGAAATATGGGGGTGAAACATAATCCCAGGTTCCAGTAAGAAGTGAAAACTAAGCTCGAGCTGGTGGCCCACAACTTCACTGTGGTAATCAACATACTCAAAAACAGGGTGCTGGGAACGAAGTTGGTCAAAGGTCATGCTATTATTGTAGTGCCTAGTGAGAGATGGGCAGACATGATTATGACAGATGAAATCATCTTGGCAATTGACTACGGCACCGTACGGGTGGGGGTGGCTAAATCTGTGCTCACGCTGGCTCAGCCGTTAGCTATCCTCAAATCAGATGAAAGATTGTTGACAAATCTGGCAAAAATGTGCCAAGAGTACCAGATTACTCGAATTGTGGTTGGCCTTTCAGAAAACGTTATGGCAGAGAAAACCCGCGACTTTGTAGAAGATCTTAAAAAAGTGGTCGATCTTCCTGTAGAGTTTTGGGATGAGACACTTTCTTCTCATGCCGTTCATGCCAAGGTAAGGGAGCTTGGCTGGAACACGGGCAAGCGGCGACAGCCTATAGACCACTTGGCGGCTGCAGAAATCTTGCAAGACTGGTTAGATAGTCAAGATTAGTGAGCGTGTTATACTTGTTTTCATGTCAAAAATTTTGCAATTACTTGGTTTTTTTGGTCTGATTATTTGCATTGCGCTTATTACAGTAGTTGCTGTGGTGACTCTCTCCTTAGGGCCGATTAACTCCGCTCAAACAGAAACACAATCATTTGTTATTGCCAAAGGGCAAGGTACTATCTCAATAGGTAACAAGCTTTCAGAAGCTGGCCTCATCCGCAACCCTCTCATTTTCAGATTGGTGGTGCGTCAACAAGGTCTCAGCTCACAGTTGCAGTCAGGGACCTTTGAGCTATCTCCAACCATGTCTGTACTGCAGATAGCTCAGGTTTTAACGCAAGGTACTGAAGATCTTTGGATTACAGTTCTTGAAGGATGGAGGACAGAAGAGATAGCTGGAATGTTGTCTCGTCAGGAACTACCACTTTTTGATGAGGTTGAGTTCATGAAGTTGGCCAAACCAAGTGAAGGTTATTTATTTCCAGATACTTACTTAGTGCCAAAACAATCCACTGCGGCACAGCTATATCAATTATTAACTACCACTTTTGATCGCAAGATAGAGAAAGGTTTGGCTGTTCAACTCAACGCCTCTCAACGGTCGATGGCGGATGTTATCACCATGGCTTCTTTGGTTCAGCGCGAAGCCCAATCTGAGGAGGATATGCGTCATGTAGCTGGTATCTTGTGGAACCGATATGACATCAACATGCCTCTGCAGGTTGATGCTACTCTTCAATACGTGGCCATAACAAAGGCAGAATCAGGAAAGTGGTGGACGCCCCCTTCTGCCGCTGACAAAGCCATTGTTTCTCCCTACAACACCTACTTGAATACTGGTTTGCCTCCTTATCCCATTGCCAACCCTGGCCTCACAGCGGTAAAGGCAGCCGCAGAACCCATAGTCACTGAGGATCTTTTTTACATTCATGATAGACAAGGACTCATTCATTATGCTACAACATACGAACAGCATCAGAAGAATATTGATCTTTACTTAAGGTAAGTAACTCTCGGTTTCCCGAGATAGAGTGCGTTGATTTGTCAGTTGCTTTCTGACATAAAGCAAGATATACTAACGGTTACGTTTGAAGCAAACGTGGAAGAGTAAAGGAATAATTTCAGGGCAATTTTCTTTGAAAACAAGTAGTTTCTAACGCAAGCACAGATGTAAAAAGGATACTGAACACCAGTAGCCTTTTTTTGCGTTTGTGCACCAACATTACTAAATAATACTGATTTGTAAAGCCATTAAGGAGTCTCCATGCAGACGACATCACGACAATATTGGGGTAAAGAAGCCGTTTCTCTACCCGAACTCAATTTGACTCAACTTCAAATTGATTCATACCAAGATTTCTTGGATTCAGGCATTCGTGTCTCTTTGGAGGAGATAAACAGTGAAAAAGGCATAGAAGATTTTACGGGTAAAAACTGGTCATTAACTTTTGGTGAGTACCGACTCGGTGCTCCAAAATATACACCTCAACAGGCCAAAACCAAGGCTGTTAGTTACGATTTCCCTCTCTACGTAGAAGCAAAACTCCTCAATAAACGCACCGGCGAAGAAAATACACAAGAGGTCTTTTTGGGCGATTTACCCAAAATGACCAATGTTGGTACCTTTATCATAAATGGTATCGAACGGGCTGTGGTGACTCAATTAGTCAGATCTCCTGGTATTTTCTTTTCTGGTGATGAAGATGTGGTCACAAAGAAGTTGCTGTACAAAGCCGAGCTTCGTCCTTTGCGTGGCTCTTGGTTGGAAATGAACATTGGTAAACGCAACGTTATGACTGTAAAAGTCGATCGCCGCCGCAAGATGCCAGTAACAGTACTGCTTCGCGCTTTGGGTTATAGCTCGAATGAGGAAATTCTAGAGCTATTTAAAGATGAGTCGGCTAAAGACGAATTCAATTTAATTGCTGCTACTTTAGAAAAAGACACAACTGCTTCTCAAGCGGAAGCACTTCTGGAGCTCTACGAGAAGATGCGACCAGGAGAGCCAGCTGTTTTAGACAATGCTAAAACATTTTTACATCAGCTCTTTTTTGATCCACGACGATATGATTTGGGTGAAGTTGGTCGATATAAACTCAATCGTCGCTTGAAGCTCAGTATTGCTGGTGATACCACTGTTTTGACCTCTACGGATGTCGTCTCTGCCATCAAGTACCTCATTAAATTGCAAAACGGTGTAGGTAAGACAGATGATATTGATCACTTAAGTAACCGCAGAGTGAAGCGAATTGGTGAGCTTGTTCAAAGCAATGCTTTTAGAATTGGCTTAGTTCGTTTGGAGCGATCAATCAGAGAGAAAATGTCCTTAACCAAGACAGATGAGTCACTATCTCCAGCTGCTTTAGTGAATGCCCGACCTCTTATTGCCGCTGTTTCAGAATTTTTCCGCAGAAATCGATTATCTACTATTTTGGATCAAACCAATCCATTAGCTGAGATTGATAATTTACGTCGTTTGTCAGTGATGGGCAGTGGTGGTGTAACCAGAGAGAGAGCTTCGTTCTCTATGCGTGATATCAACGCTTCTCAGTATTCTCGTATCGACCCAGTTCGATCTCCCGAAGGTCCAAACATTGGTTTGGTTACGTACTTGGCTTTGTATGCTCAAGTCAATAAGTTTGGTTTCTTGGAAGCTCCGTATCGAAAAGTAGAGAAAAAAGGCGATCAAATGGTTGTTTCAAGCGAAATTGTCTATTTATCTGCCGACGAAGAAGAAGATCATAAAATCACTCACGCTGGTATTGATATTGATGCCAAAGGAGTAATCCAAGATGTGTGGGTGCCTCTTCGTCACATGAATAACTTCTTGGAAGGTCCAGTAGATGAAGTTGAGTACATCGACGTTGTACCTCGTCAAGTGATTGGTACCTCTGCTTCTTTGATTCCTTTTATCGCTCATGATGAGGCCAACCGCGCTTTGATGGGTACTCACATGCAGTGTCAGGCAGTACCTTTAATACGTCCAGAAGCTCCAATTGTGGGAACTGGTATGGAAGGTGAAGTGGCGCAAGCAATGGGCAGAACTGTTGTGGCCAAATACGCTGGTACTATTGCCTACAGTGACAGTCAACGCATTGAGCTCGAATTAGATCGCAAAGAAGCTGACAAAGCCAAAAAAGATTTTGCAGAGCGAAAACAAGAAGATGAAACCATCGTTCTTGAAGGCAACAAAATTATCTACAAGCTCGAGAAATTTGTCCGTACTTCTCAAAGTACTTCTTACTCTCAAAAACCAGTGGCTCGTATGGGCGATAAGATCAAAAAGGGCGATGTCCTGATTGATGGTCCAGCCGCCGACAATGGCGAGTTGGCTCTTGGTTCCAACTTAGTGATTGCGTACGCTTCTTTTGAAGGTTTGGGCTATGAAGACGCTATTGTTATTTCAGAGCGACTTGTTCGCGATGACAGCTTAACGTCTATTCACATTAGTGAGCATAGAGCTCAACTTATGGATACAAAGCTTGGGCCTGAGGAGTTAACGAGTGATATTCCTAATGTTTCTGAATTTTACCTCCGCAATTTAACCATTGATGGTATTATCCGAGTTGGAGCTGTGGTTTCCTCTGGTGATATCTTAGTTGGTAAAATCGCACCAAAAGGTGAGACAGAGCTAACTCCAGAAGAGCGCTTGCTCAGAGCTATCTTTGGTGAGAAATCTCGAGAAGTGCGTGATACCTCTCTGCGTTTGCCTCATGGTGAGGGTGGTACAGTTATTGATGTTCGCGTTCTTGATCGTGACCTTGGTGATGAACTCGATCCTGGTGTCAATAAAGAGGTGATCGTCAAAGTCGCTGAGATGCGCAAGATCACTGTGGGTGATAAGTTAGCTGGTCGTCACGGAAATAAAGGTGTTATTTCTAAGATCGTGCCTGTTTGCGACATGCCTCATCTCGAGGATGGTACCGCTGTAGATATTATCATCTCTCCTTTGTCTGTCTTAGCTCGTATGAACTTAGGTCAGTTGCTAGAAGCACATTTGGGTTGGGCTGCACAAAAACTCAACTACAAGGTTGCTATCCCTGCCTTTGAGCAAGCAAGAGAAGAACAAATCTGGAATGAGCTTGAAAAAGCTGGTTTACCACGATCGGGTAAGGTTCGCTTGTACGACGGACGTACTGGAGAACCTTTCAAGGAAGATACTGTAGTTGGCATTGGGTATATTCTCAAGCTTAGCCACATGGTTGAAGATAAGGTGCATGCTCGTTCAACTGGTCCATACTCTCTAGTCACACAACAACCTCTGGGCGGAAAAGCTCAGATGGGTGGACAACGTTTGGGAGAAATGGAAGTTTGGGCTTTGGAAGCACACCGAGCTGCTCACACACTCCAAGAAATGTTGACCATTAAGTCAGATGACGTCCAGGGTCGTGCTAAGGCCTTTGAAGCCATGGTTAAGGGAGAAAAGATACCTGCACCAACAGTTCCTGAATCATTTAAGGTGTTAATGCGCGAGCTTAACTCACTTGGTTTGGAAGTAGTTATGCAAGAAGCGGAGGAAGTTGAGGAAGTAATTGTTGCTCCAAAAGATGACATGATCCTTGATGACCAAGCCATCATCGTTGATGATGTTGCACAAGAAGCAGATAGTGGCATTGCCATTGTCACTGCCGATTCAGACGCCGCAGCGACTGATGATTCTATGAGTGATACCGATAGCGCTGAACCAGACGCTGTAGATATCGCTGAGGGATCATCGGAAGATGAATTAGAAAAAATAACGGAATAACACACACTCAATACTCGTATGAAAACACCTACTCTTACCCCAGTTCCAACAAAGCACATCGTTGACTTCTCTGCACTGCAAATTCAAATTGCATCTCCAGAGATGATGAAGTCATGGTCTCACGGCGAAGTTCGTAAGCCAGAAACCATCAATTATCGTTCTCTCAAAGCAGAGAAAGATGGTTTGTTCGATGAGAAAATCTTTGGTCCAATGAAGGACTACGAGTGTTACTGTGGCAAGTACAAGCGTATTCGTTACAAAGGTATAGTGTGTGACAAATGTGGAGTAGAAGTAACTCAGTCTCGAGTTCGCCGCGAGCGCATGGGCCATATTGGTCTAGCTGCTCCCGTAGCTCACATTTGGTTTTTCAAAGGTGCCCCTTCCAAATTGTCATTACTGCTAGACATTTCACCTCGTAACTTGTCTGCTATCATTTATTTCTCACAATACCTCGTTTTGGAGGTTGAGGCTGAAGAAAAAGTGGCTGTCATGGAAGAAGTGGACAGTGGTTTGATCATCGCTCAAGACGAGCTCAAAGCGAGTACGGTAGTTGATATTCAGAAGGTTAAGGATCAACTCGATGCCGACATTGCTAGTCTCAAGGAGAAAACCAAGAGCAAAGAGACACTTGAATTGCGTTTGAATGAGCTCCAACTCAAAGCCAAGCAGAAAATTGCCTCTCTCACTGAACAGCTCAATAAGCAACATCACCAATTAGGTGAGGTCTATGAAACCATCAAAGGCATGGTTAAGAAAATCAACAAAGGTACTATCTTAAGTGAAGATGAGTATCTTAAACTCGATGAGTACGATGCTGCTCGCCACCTCCGGGTTGGTATGGGTGCAGAGAGCTTGATGGAGTTGGTTAAGGAGATTGATCTTGATACTTTAGTTGATTTCTTACGTAAAGAGATGGCTGAGTCCAAGGGTGCTCGCAGGGTTAAAGCTATCAAGAGACTTCGCGTGGCCGAAGGCTTCCGTAAGGCTGGTATTAATCCAGCTTGGATGTTCTTATCTGTCTTGCCAGTTATCCCACCAGATCTTCGTCCTATGGTGCAGTTATCCGGTGGTCGCTTTGCTACCTCAGATTTGAATGATTTATACCGACGGGTTATTAACCGTAACAATCGTTTGCGCCATCTTATTGAGCTGGGAGCTCCCGAGATTATCTTGCGAAATGAGAAGCGTATGCTCCAAGAAGCTGTCGATTCTTTGATCGATAGTACGCAAGCTCGCCAATCACGACGTCGATCAAACCGCCGCCCACTGCGCTCTCTCTCAGAGATGCTGCGTGGAAAGCAAGGTCGTTTCCGACAAAACTTGTTGGGTAAGCGTGTCGATTATTCTGGTCGGAGTGTTATCGTTGTTGGACCTGAGCTTAAGCTCCACGAATGTGGTTTACCGAAAGATATGGCTTTGGAAATGTTCAAACCATATGTTTTACGCGAACTCATTGTCCAAGGCATTGCTCCCAACGTCAAGAGTGCTAAGCACGCTCTTGAACGCCGAGACCCAGAGGTCTACGACATGTTGGAGAAGGTAAGTATTAACCATCCAGTTATCATTAACCGTGCGCCTACTTTGCACAAGTTAGGTATGCAAGCTTTCTACCCACAACTTATTGAGGGAGATGCTATTCGTTTGCATCCATGTGTCTGTTCTGGATACAACGCTGACTTTGATGGTGATCAGGTCGCCGTGCACGTTCCTTTGACAGAAGAAGCTCAAGAAGAGTGCCGTACTCTGATGTTGGCTGCTCATAACTTGCTCAAACCTGCCAATGGTGAACCAATCACCGTTCCAAACAAGGAAATGGCTATGGGTTCTTATTACCAAACAACGATCAATGAAGACCTCCCTGTTTTCAACACCATTTTTGCTGATAAAAACGAAGCCTACCATGCTTTCCAAGTAGGTAAGCTCGACTTACAACAAAAAATCAAAGTTCGTTTGGTCATGCCAGAAGGTAAGCAACAAATAATTGAGACCACCATTGGCCGTATTCAATTCAATGATGTCTTACCAGTGGAGTTGCAGTTTATCAATGACGCTATCACTGCCAAGAAAATTAAAGATATCGTTACTAGAGCTATTGAGATGTTCCCCAAGGAGCGTGTCCGTATCTTAATTGACGCTATCAAAGATCTTGGTTTTGAAGCTGCTACCGTATCTGGTTTGTCTGTAGCTGTGACCGACTGTCAAATGATTGAGGAAAAAGATTCTATTATTGAGGGTGCCAACAAACGGGCTGAGGAAGTTCAAGAGAACTTCTTGCAAGGTCTCATCACCAATGATGAGAGGAAGCGTCTTACTTTCGATATCTGGATGAAGACTACGGATGAAGTCGCCGAGAAAACCTGGATTTCCTATGACGAGAAGAATGCTGTCAAGGTTATCATTAATTCTGGAGGTACTCGTGCTTCCAAAGATCAGGTGAAACAGTTGGCCGCCATGCGTGGACTCGTCGTCGACCCACTCGGTAACATCGTGGAAATGCCGACCAAATCTAACTTTAGACAAGGTCTCAGTATTTTCGAGTATGTTACTTCTGCTCGCGGATCTCGTAAGGGTTTGACTGACTCAGCTCTCAAAACTGCTGATGCTGGTTATCTAACTCGGAGATTGGTCGATGTATCTCATGACGTTATCGTCAGAATGCATGACTGTGGAACCACTCAAGGAATTGAGTTTGATGCCAAACATCGTCCAGCTAGTTTTGTCGATCGAATTACTGGTCGTACCGCTCTCAAGATTGTTGAGAAAAAAGGTAAGGTTTATGCCGAAGCTGGTCAGATTATTACCGCTCACTTGGCTCAAGATATCAAAGACGCCGGCATTGAAATAGTCACGGTTCGCTCTCCATTAACGTGTGAAGCTGTCCGCGGTATTTGTCAGCAGTGCTATGGTTGGGACTTCTCAACCCGAGACATTGTTGAGATTGGTGTCCCTGTGGGTGTCATTGCAGCTCAATCTATCGGTGAACCTGGGACTCAGCTCACTATGCGTGTGAAGCACTCTGGTGGTATCGTCGGTCTTGACGTTACCCAAGGTCTACCACGTGTTGAGGAGCTCATGGAAGCCCGAACTCCCAAGAACTCAGCTATTTTATCTGAACTGTCAGGTAAAGTTTCTATTGAGGAAAAAGAGGAAGAGATTGTGGTTAAGATCACCAGTGTGACTCCTCCAACTGAAGAGAAAGTCTATTCTTTCCCTGTTGAGAGCAAGCTGATGGTCAAGAACGGTCAACTCATTGAGTTGGGCGCTCCACTGACTCTGGGTGCTATCAATCCTCACGATCTCTTGCAGGTCAAGGGTTTGAGAGAGTCACAACTCTACTTGGTTGATCAAGTCCAGGCTGTGTACGAATCACAAGGAATTCCAATCAACGATAAGCACTTTGAAGTAATTACCCGTAAAATGGGTGATAAGGTTCAAATCGAGGCACCGGGAGACACTGACTTCTTAACAGGAGAGGTGATCGAGCGTAGTCGCTTTGTTGAAGCAAATGATGGTGCTATTGCAGCCGGTGGAGAACCAGCTAGTGCTAAAGTCATGTTGTTGGGTATTACCCGCTCATCACTCTTTACCAGCTCATGGTTGTCATCTGCTTCATTCCAACACACCAAGAATGTCTTGACCGATGCAGCCGCAGCCGGCGCCATAGACTACTTAGAGGGTTTGAAAGAGAACGTCATCATTGGGCGCCTCATTCCAACTAGTGTTGAGCGAGCATTAATAGCTGATCCAATAATATAAAATTTATGAGCTGCAGCAGCTTGTAGCTTATGGTACAATCAACAACCTAAAGAAAATTGTAGTTAGTATGCCGACAATCAATCAACTTATCAGAAAAGGCGGACGTAAAAGTCAACCTCAAAAAATTAAAGCTACTGCATTGCGTCGTAGTTTTAACTCCTTAGATAATCAACCAGTCAAAACCACAAACCCACAAAAACGTGGTGTCTGTACTATTGTCAAAACTATGACACCAAGGAAGCCAAACTCAGCTTTGAGAAAAGTCGCTCGTGTGCGCTTGTCCAACAAAGTTGAAGTGACCGCCTATATTCCTGGAGAAGGCCATAACTTGGCTGAGCACAGTATGGTTTTGGTTCGCGGTGGAAGAGTGAAAGATTTACCTGGCGTGAAGTATCACATCATAAGAGGCAAGTTTGACTGTGCTGGTGTGACTAATCGCAAGACTAGTCGCAGTAAGTATGGTGTCAAAAAATCATAAGATTTACTATATAATAATTTATTCGTGCTATAACAAGCACATATGAGTAATTTTCGCCTGGTGCGAAAGTGAAGGAACATATGCGAGCTAAAAAAACTCCCTTACGTCAAATTGAACCAGATTTGAAGTACAAATCTCTTAAAGTTGCAAAACTGATCAATCGTGCTATGCGCGATGGCAAGAAATCTGTGGCTCAAAAGCAGGTCTACGATGCTCTTGATTTAGTTTCTCAGCAGACTAAACAAAAAGCTTTGGATGTTTTTGATGAAGTGTTGCGATCAGTGTCTCCTCAAATGGAAGTCCGTTCTCGCCGAGTTGGTGGGGCTGCCTATCAAGTGCCAGTACCTGTTGAGCCACGTCGAGGCTTTACTTTGGCAGTCCGCTGGTTGATTATGGAAGCAAATAAACGAGCAAATAAGCAATATCATAGTTTTGGTGAGAAATTAGCAGCTGAGATGCTTGACGCTCTTGAAGGTCAAGGCGGCGCAGTTCAACGCAAATTAACCTTACACCGTATGGCAGATGCCAATAAGGCATTCGCCCACTTTAGATGGTAATCACAAGGAATTTTTCTATATGGCAGGACAACAAGTAATTAGAACCACTGATCGCAATTTACCTCTCAATCGCATTCGCAATATCGGTATTATTGCTCATATTGATGCTGGTAAAACCACCACCACTGAGCGCATCTTGTATTACACCGGTAAGTCATACAAAATTGGTGAAGTACACGAAGGTGCTACTCAAATGGATTGGATGGATCAAGAGCGAGAGCGCGGTATCACTATAGTTTCTGCTGCCACGACCACCTTCTGGACTCCCGTTTTTGAGACCAACTTAGAGCGAGCTGACTATCGTATTAATATTATTGATACCCCGGGTCACGTTGACTTTACGGCAGAAGTAGAGCGTTCTTTGCGAGTTCTTGATGGCGGCGTTACCGTCCTTGATGCTGAAGAAGGAGTGCAATCACAGTCTGAAACTGTTTGGCGTCAGGCAGATAAATACAAAGTGCCTCGTATCTGTTTTGTCAATAAAATGGATAAATTAGGTGCAAATTTCGAAAACACAGTTCAAGATATCCGTAATAAATTTGGGGTTAAACCAGCCGTTATGGTTCTGCCAATCGGTGTAGAAAATAACTTCAAAGGTGTTGTCCAGTTGCTTGAGCGAAAGGCTTGGATCTGGGAAAAAGAACACTTGGGCGCAGAGTACGCTGAAGTTGCTATTCCAGATGATATGAAAGAAGCAGTAGAAATAGCTCGTGCAGCTCTGGTTGAGCAAATTGCCGAGACAGATGACGTCTTACTTGAGAAATTCCTCAATGCTGAAGAACTAGAAGTCAACGAACTCAAAGCAGCTCTCCGCTTAGCCACTATTGCGTAGAAATTAGTGCCTATCTTCTGTGGTTCGTCACTGCGTAACACCGGTGTTCAGATTTTGTTGGACGGTGTTGTTGAGTACCTCCCTTCACCGCAAGATATCAATATTGTTACGGGCGTTAAACCAAAAACAGAAGAAGAAGTGATTCGTCATCTTACCCCAGAAGAGCCTTTTGCGGCCTTGGCTTTCAAAATTCAAACAGATCCACATGTAGGTCGTCTCACGTATGTTCGAATTTACTCAGGTAAATTGGCGTCTGGCTCCTATACCTACAACTCTACCAAGGGCATTAAAGAACGCGTAGGTCGATTGCTCCTCATGCATGCCAATCAACGTGAGGAAATCACCGAGGCGTTTGCTGGAGAAATCGTGGCCATAGTCGGTTTGAAAGATACAAAAACCGGCGACACTGTCTGTGACTTAGACAATCCAATTCTATTGGAGGGTATTTCTTTCTCTGATCCAGTTATTTCATTGGCTATTGAACCAAAAACCAAAGCTGACCAAGAGAAAATGGGTGTGGCTTTGGGCAAGTTGGCAGAAGAAGATCCTACGTTTACTATTAAATCAAATCCAGAAACCGGTCAGACAATTATCTCTGGAATGGGCGAGCTGCACTTGGAAATTTTGGTAGACCGTATGAAGCGCGAGTTCAAGGTAGAAGCCAACGTAGGCAAACCACAAGTGGCTTACCGCGAAACTATTACACTCGCCGCTGAGGGTGAAGGTAAATACATTAAGCAAAGTGGTGGCCGTGGTCAATATGGACATGTCCAGATTCGCATTGAGCCCAAAGATCAAGGAACAGGCTACGAATTTGTCAATGATACCAAGGGTGGATCAGTGCCAAAAGAGTATATTGGACCTACTGACCAAGGTATTAAAGAATCTCTTGAGCGTGGTTTCTTAGCTGGTTATCCAATGTCTGACGTCAAAGTCAGTCTCTATGACGGTTCATTCCATGAGGTTGACTCAAGTGAGCTTTCATTTAAAATGGCTGGTTCTTTGGCCATGCGTGACGCTGTTTCCAGGGCTGGAATGGTCATCCTTGAGCCAATTATGAAAGTAGAAGTGACAAGCCCAGAAGAGTATATGGGAGATGTCATTGGGGACTTGAACTCTCGCAGAGCTCAAATTCAATCTACCAAAAATAGGGGTAAAGCTGTTATCATTACAGCTCTGGTTCCTCTCTCAGAAATGCAAGGATATGTTACAATTTTGAGAGGCATGACTAAGGGTCGCGCCACCTCAGTGATGTTACCTAGTCACTACGCAGCAGTACCATCGGTGGTATCTCAAAAAATCATTGAAGAACGCAAAGGCGTTAATGTCCGATCACTATAAAGTACAACAACATAAGTAATAAGGAGCATATATGGCAGAAGCTACAAAATTTATCCGCAATAAACCCCACGTTAACGTTGGTACTATTGGTCACGTTGACCATGGTAAAACTACCTTAACCGCGGCAATTACTACCACACTCGCATCTCGAGTGCCATCGAGTATCAACAAGGCTATGGGCTATGCTGATATTGATAACGCTCCAGAAGAAGCAGCTCGTGGTGTTACCATCAACATTTCTCACTTGGAGTACGAGACAACCAAGCGTCACTACGCTCACATCGACGCTCCTGGACATGCTGACTACATCAAGAATATGATCACTGGTGCCGCTCAGATGGACGGTGCTATCTTGGTCGTAGCTGCAACTGACGGTCCTATGCCTCAAACTCGAGAGCACATCTTATTGGCCAAGCAAGTAGCTGTGCCAAAAATCATCGTGGCTTTGAACAAATGCGACATGGTCGATGATGCTGAGTTGCTGGACTTGGTTGAGATGGAAGTCCGTGAGTTACTGACAAAATACGGTTTCCCCGGAGGCGAGACTCCAATTATCCGCGTCTCAGCTCTTAAAGCGTTGGAAGGCGATAAGGAGGCTCAAGATCAAATCATGACGCTCATGGACACAGTTGATGAGTACATCCCTGTGCCAATTCGTGACTTAGATAAATCTTTCTTAATGCCTGTTGAAGATGTCTTCTCAATCAAGGGTCGTGGCACTGTTGTCACTGGTCGTATTGAGAGTGGTGTCATCAAGGTCGGTGAGGAAATCGAGGTTGTCGGCATTCGTCCTACAGTCAAGAGTACTGTCACTGGTGTTGAGATGTTCCGTAAGCAGCTCGATCAAGGTCAGGCTGGCGATAACGTTGGTATTTTGCTCAGAGGCATCGAAAAAGACGATATCGAGCGTGGTCAAGTTTTGTCCAAGCCAGGAACAGCTGCTCCCCATACTGAATATGAGGCAGAAGTGTATATCTTAACCAAAGAAGAAGGTGGACGACACAAGCCATTCTTTACTGGCTACAGACCACAATTTTACATCCGAACTACAGATGTAACCGGTGAGATTTCACTTCCAGAAGGTGTCGAGATGGTCATGCCTGGAGATAATGCTAAGATGCAGGTCAAGTTAATAGTGCCGGTAGCTATCCACGAAGGTTTGCGCTTTGCTATCCGAGAAGGTGGCCACACCATCGGTGCAGGTGCTATTACCAAAGTGACTAAGTAAGTGTTACTCAAGTTAATAATGAGGAAGAACCCCCGAAAGGGGGTTTTTCTATGATCTGACTGCTCTATAACAGGGCTTGCTTTACTTCATCTCTCAGATTACAATATTTATTCTTGCAAGAACTACTAGCAGTAGAACTTTCAAAAACCAGGTAAAACACTAGTTTACATCTGGATGTGGGGATTGTATAATCCCCTTCTGTGTATAATAGTAAGGTAGAAAGAATACTCATGGCAAAAGCTGATTCAAAACAAGCTGCTCTAAAAATCAGGGTCCGATTAAAGTCCTATGACTATCGGGTTATTGATGAAGCAGCTCGTAAAATTCTAGAAACTGCAATTGCCACTGGCGCTCAGGTTGTTGGTCCTGTGCCTTTACCAACCAATAAAAAGTGGTTCACCGTCTTAACTTCACCTCATAGTGATAAAAATGCTCAAGAGCACTTTATAATCCGTACTCACAAGCGTGTCATAGATATTATTAATCCGACTGGTAAAACTATTGATTCACTAATGCACCTAGAATTACCAGCAGGTGTAGGTATTCAGATTAAAATGTAGTTATCCTCAACATTTTGAGCTCAAGGCTCAAGATATTAAGAATAATGATATTTAAAGTCAATCATAACCATGCTATCGACAGTATTCGCTACCAAACGCTCGATGACACAGGCTTGGACCAAACAGGGCAAGCGAGTGGCTGTGACGCGTGTCGTAGTTAAGCCAAACGTCATCGTTTCCGAACAAGTCCAGCCAAGTCTCAAAGCCAAGATGTTTGAAATTGGTTATGGCGACAAAAAACTCAAAAACATGACTAAACCACTCCGAACCAAACTTTCCAAGAGTGGTTTTTCTTTTGGCGTGCTTCAGCTCAAAGGTCGAGTTGATCTAGATGAAAATTCTGAAGTGAAAATCGGCTCAACCATTGCTGCCAGTGATGTCCTCGAAGTTGGAGATCTTGTTGATGTTCGCGGCATTACTAAAGGCCGTGGTTTTTCTGGCGCAATGAAACGTCATGGTTTCCATGGTGTTGGCGGCCGAACTCATGGGCAGTCAGATAGATCCCGCGCTGTTGGTGCTATTGGTGCCGGAACAGATCCTGGTCGCGTTATTCCTGGTAAAAAAATGCCAGGTCAGTATGGTAACGATACCAAAACTGTTGAAGGCTTAACTGTTCTTTACATTGATCAATCAACGGGCGAAGTATGGCTAAGTGGTCCAGTTCCTGGCGCTATTACCAGCACTATTGAGATTACTAAGGTTGGTCAGAAAAAAGAAATCGAACTTGATAAAAAAGCCTCTGGAATTAAAGAAGAAGTTGTGGCAGAAGTCACAGCGCCAGCCGCACTTGAAGAAGTAGCTGAAGTTGAAGTCGAAGTCAAAGAAACAGAAGCCACTCCAGAAGTAGCTGAAGAAAAATAAATGCAACTCACTCAAGTAAGTACCACCGGCAAATCCTCAAAAATCACTGTCAGTGACGTGCTTTTTGAAGCAAAACCAAATCACAAGCTCTTGGCTCAGGCTATACGAGTGTATCTATCAAATGCACGCCAAGGTACGAGTGATACCAAAACTAGAGCTGAAGTATCTCGCACTACCAAGAAGTGGTTCAAACAAAAAGGGACAGGTAATGCTCGTCATGGTTCCCGCAAAGCTCCTATCTTTGTTGGCGGTGGTGTAGCACATGGTCCTAAATCAAATCAAAACTGGTCGCTCAGCATGAACACAAAAGCTAAGCAAAAAGCTTTGGTAACTGCCCTAACACTTCAAGTTGAAAAGATTGTCATAAATGATGAAGTACTTGGCTTAGAGGGCAAAACAGCAGTTGCAGCTCAGTTATTAGCAGATATCAAGGTAACCGAGCAGAGGATCCTCATCATTGTTGATCAGGCAGATCCAAAGGTTTTGCGTAGTTTGCGTAACTTGCCAACCGTTATCGTTCAGCGCGCCAATCGCATTACTGCTTTGGAAATTGCCCAAGCTCAACGTATTATTCTTACCACAGATGCTTTGAAAGTACTTGAAACTCGTATTGGAGGGACCAAGTAATGTTAAAATCAGTACTCGTCAAACGACCAATCATCACCGAACGATCTCTCCAAAGAGCAAACGAAGAGAACATCTATACCTTTTTAGTAGCCAAAGAAGCAACTAAAAATCAAATTAAAACTATTATTCAAGCTGTTTTTAATGTCACTGTGGTGGCGGTGAGAACTATTACTCAACCAAAAGGCACAAAGAAAACAGGCAAGAAACGCCAAACCGTTTCTGTAGCAGCCACGAAAAAAGCACTTGTAAAAATCAAAGATGGCCAGACAATTGCCTCTTTTGATCTCACTAAATAACTATGTTAGTCAAACGTAAGCCAACATCACCCGGTCGTCGCAACCAAGTTTCTATCGTTAACTCGGACCTTCATGCTGGTCAACCAGAGAAATCTCTCTTGGCTGGTGGGCACTTAAAGAGACAAGGACGAGGTTTTAAAGGTCATATTACCGTTCGTCATCGAGGTGGCGGTGTTAAGAAGCGCCTTCGCGTGATTGATTGGAAACGAAATAAACATGAGGTTCCTGGTAAAGTAAGTCGTATTGAGTACGATCCAACCAGAAGTGCAAATATCGCTTTAATTTTTTATACTGACGGTGACAAGCGTTATATGCTAGCCCCGACTGATTTAGAAGTTGGTCAGATCGTTGTTTCTAGTCCAACCGCTGAGATCAAAACAGGTAATGCTTTACCTCTTAAAAAAATCCCTATCGGTGTGCCTATTCACAACATTGAGATGCGGGCTGGCAAAGGTGCTCAGATGGTACGAGGAGCTGGTACAGCCGCCACTATTCAAGCTAAAGAGGGTGATTTTGTTACTTTGCTATTGCCCTCCAAAGAACTCAGATTGATAAATGCCGAGTGCTACGCTACAATCGGGCAAGTCGGTAATCAAGATTGGAAGAATACCAAGCTCGGAAAAGCTGGTCGCTCCCGTTTGTTGGGAATCCGGCCTACAGTGCGTGGTACTGCTCAACACCCTGGCTCTCACCCTCACGGTGGGGGAGAAGGTCGATCTGGAATTGGTTTGAAGTATCCAAAGACACCATGGGGCAAGCATGCTCTTGGTACTAAGACACGAGATAAGAAGAAACACTCTGGCAAATGGATCGTCCGTGATCGTCGGAGTAAATAATTAAAAGAGACTAATATATGAGTAGATCAAGTAAAAAAGGACCATTTATAGACCCAAAGCTTTTGAAGAAGGTCATGAATCAAAAGCTGCAAGGGGATCGTACCGGCATCAAGACTTGGAGTAGAACTTGCGTTGTTTCTCCAGACTTTGTTGGTCACACTTTTATGGTGCATCAAGGCAGAAAATTTGTTGAAGTATTTATTAATGAAGCTATGGTTGGCCACAAACTCGGTGAGTTTGCCTTAACCCGCACCTTTAGGGGTCACGGTAAGATGGTCAAGCGTGTGATGAGTAAGACATAACGTCATGCAATACCTAGCAACACAGAAATACACCAGACAAACCCCCCGTAAAGTTCGATTAGTAGCCAATACTATCAAGGACCTAACGGTAGAGGAAGCACTGCGACAGTTAGCAGTTATGGATCGTAAATCCACCGTTGTCGTGCTCAAGACGTTGCGCCAGGTTATTGCTAACGCGCTGCATAACCATAATGCGTTGTTAGCAGACTTAACCTTAAAAGAGATTACTATTAACGAGGGGCCTCGCTATCGTCGTTTTCGGTCAGTGAGTAGAGGTCGAGCGCATGGTGTTATTAAGCGAACTTGTCATATTCGCATTGTGCTTGAAGATAAAAAAGTTGCTCCAACAGCAGAGGCAAAGAAGCTGAGTGTAGAGGCAGCGGTAGTCACTGACAAAGCTGAAAGCAAAGTAGCGTCAATTACAACAACAGCACCAGCAAAAGTTAGTCAAAAGTCTGGTCAAGTAAAAGCTCAGACGGCAGCTCAAACAACACAGGTTCGAGCCGCTGTTAAAAAAGCTGGCAATAAATAATAGAGAATATATATGGGACAAAAAGTAAATCCAATCGCATTTCGCCTCGGCTCAACCTTTACCTGGAAGTCGCGTTGGTTTGCGAATAAAGAAGAGTATTCCGATACCATGCTGGAAGACTACCACCTTCGAGAGTTCTTGAAGTCGAAGTTATCCAATGCTGGTATCGTTCAAATAAATATTGAGAGATCTGTGACGGCTATAAAAGTTATCATTTTTGCTAGTCGCCCAGGCGTAGTGATTGGTAGGGGTGGTTCTAATCTTGAAGAAGTAAAGAAACAAATTGAGCGTATTCTTAACGTCTCAAAACTGAAGAAGGACAAAGTTAAAGTTGATTTGCAAGTTGAGGAAATCACCACTCCAGACTTGAGTGCTAAGTTAGTCGCTGAGCGTATTGCTGAGCAGTTAATGAAGCGTTTCCCCCATCGTCGCGCTGTTTCTCAAGCTTTGGAAAAAGCTATGGGAGCTGGTGCTAAGGGTGTGAAAGTTGCACTATCTGGTAGAATTGGTGGAGCTGAAATCGGTCGAACAGAGCAGTATGCACAAGGAAGTGTGCCTACTCAAACTATTCGCGCTAATATCGATTACTTCCATACTCCAGCGCTGACTCGTTCTGGATATGTAGGCATTAAAGTTTGGATTAACAGAGGTGAGATCCTCATGGGCAAGCAACGCAGAGACACTCGTACTCGTCCTACTAAGGCTCAATAACACATGCTACAACCAAGGAAATCAAAATACCGCAAAGAATTTCGAGGCACGATCAAAGGCAATGCCTGTCGTGGCACTACAGTAGCTTTTGGTGAGTTTGGTCTCAAGGCTATGACCGGCGGTTGGTTGACAGCAAATGAAATCGAAGCCGCTCGTAAAAAAGTAACTTACTCGACAAAAAGAGCAGGTAAATACTGGATTCGAGTCTTCCCACACAAGCCAATTACCAAAAAGGCTGTAGGAGTTAAAATGGGATCAGGTAAAGGCGATATTGATCAACACGTAGCTGTAGTAAGACCAGGTACCGTCTTGATTGAAATCGGTGGAGTCACCGAAGAGGTTGCGCGCGAAGCATTACAGAGAGCAGCTCATAAGCTATCCTTACGGACAGCTTTTGTAGCTAAATAATATGGCAGACAAAAAAATTAAAATAAACTGGCATGAAATGACACCCGCAGAGCTTAACAAAGCTTTGAACGATACAGCAACTGAACTTTTGGAAGCTCGTGTCAAACGTCAGAGTAACCAACTCACTGATGTGAGAATGGTGAGTAAGTTATCAGATAAAATTGCTCGAATTAAAACGGTGCTATCAGAAAAAAACCAGAGTAAAAAATAACTAACATGAAAACAATACAAGGTACTATCGTCTCACTTAAGAATGCTCAAACAGCTAGTGTTTTGATTGAGCGGCAGTGGCAGCATCCCGTATACAAAAAGTACGTGAAGAGAAGTAAGAAGTTTGCTTGTCACTTCACAGATCTAAAATTAGCAGAAGGTGACACGGTCATCATTGCTGAGTGCCGACCAGTGAGCAAGACTAAGCACTACGCTGTAGTAAGTAAGGTAGAGTAACGAATCATGATACAACTAAGATCAACACTACATGTCGCTGATAACTCTGGAGCAAAATCCATTCGAGTGATTCAGGTGTACGGTGGCTCATCTCGCCGTTTTGGGTATGTTGGCGATATGGTTATCGGTTCTGTCACCAATGCTGATCCAAAAGGAACAGTTAAAAAAGGTGAGATGGTTCGAGCTATTATTGTTCGTACTAGAAAAGAGAAGAGACGAAGTAATGGCGAGTACATTCGCTTTGACGATAATGCAGCAGTTGTAGTAGAATCACGAACCAACCCAGAACCAGTGGGAACTCGTGTTTTTGGTCCAATTGCGCGTGAAGTAAAAGAGCGTGGCTACAGTAAAATTGTGAGTCTAGCTCCAGAAATGTGGTAATACTATGAAATTTAAAGTAGGGGACCAAGTCCTCGTTACCGGCGGCAAAGACAAAGGCAAAAAAGGTGCTATTACGAAAGTCGTGTCCGATAAAGACCGAGTAGTAGTTGAGGGTGCAAACCTGTACACCAAGCATATTAAGCCTATGAATGGTCAAGAAGGACAGCGCGTTCGTCGAGAACGAGCTTTACCAACTGCCAATATTGCTGTTTTGAATGACAAGGGTGAAGTCGATAGAATCGGCTACAGTATTGCCAAAGACGGAACTAAAACCAGAATTTTTAAGAAAACTGGCGCAGTAGTTCCAGAAATAAAGAAATAACAATACAAAAGTATGAATCGTTTGAAACAACTCTATCAGCAAGAAGTGAAAGGCAAACTGCAAAAAGAACTGCAGATTAAGAATGTCTTTGCTATTCCCACCCTCAAAAAAATTGTGGTGAATATGGGTGTTGTTGATCCTCAAGATCCGAAAGCTCGTTTGGAAGTTCTAAAAAATGTTGTTGAACAATTTATGCTGATTACAGGACAAAAACCACAGATGACCAAGGCAAAAAAAGCCATTGCTGGCTTTAAATTGCGCGCGGGAGACCCTATGGGTGTGATGGTAACACTCCGCGGTGAACAAATGTGGGAGTTTTTGGACAAGGTCATTGCTATTGCCTTACCTCGTGTCAAAGATTTCAGGGGTGTTTCTCGCACAGCTTTTGATGGTCAAGGTAACTATAGTTTGGGTTTGGAAGAGCAGATCGTTTTTCCAGAAATAAACTACGATAAGATTGAAAGAATTCGCGGTCTCCAGGTTGCTTTAGTAACCTCCACCAAAGATGATGCACATGCTTTCCGACTCTTTGAGTTGCTTGGCATGCCGTTTGAAAAGGAAACGAAATAATGGCTAAAAAATCTAAAATCGCAAAAGACTTACGCATCCTTGCCAAGCGCAGTTTAATCACTGCTCGAGGTGACCACGCATATAATCGAGTATCGACTCGAGGCGTAAACCGATGTAAAATTACAGGTCGTCCAAGGGGCTATATGCGGTTCTTTGGATTAAGTCGTTTAACGTTCCGAGAACTAGCTTCACGAGGCGAATTACCCGGTGTCGTTAAGGCAAGTAAATAAGAAAAATGAACACATGACTGATACTATTGCAGATATGATCATCAGAATAAAGAATGCGTACATGGCCCGAAATCCACAAGTACGGATTCCTTATTCTAAAATGAATAAAGCTATCGCTGACATTTTGGCTGCTCACAATTATGTGGGTGTAGTATCGGTAGAAGAAAAAGCACCTCAAAACGATTTACTAGTGTCACTTAAGTATATTGGCAAAATTCCTGCTATGACCGAGGTCCGTCGCTTATCCAAGCCAGGTCGACGTTTATACTCAGGTGTGAAGCAAGTACCACGAACTTTGGGTGGATATGGCATTACCATCATTTCTACGAGCCGTGGTGTTATGACTGACAAACAAGCTCGAGATCAAAAAGTTGGAGGAGAGCTGCTTTGTCAGATCTGGTAAACCTATATGTCACGAATTGGAATTAAACCTATCAGCATCCCCGCCGGCGTCACCATCACGACAGACAAGAACGTGATGACCGTAAAGGGTACCAAGGGCGAGCTCACCGTTGAGATCAAGCGTGGTATTGTGGTGACTCTAGAAGCAGAAAAAGCGCTCGTGACTCGCACCAATGATCAAAATCAAACAAAAGCCTTTCATGGTTTGGTTCGTAGCTTATTGAATAATGCCATAACTGGCGTTTCTCAGGGTTATCGAAAAACATTGCAGTTAGTTGGTACTGGTTATCGAGCTACCTCAAAAGGTAAGGGTCTAAGTTTAGCACTTGGCTTCTCTCACCCAGTTTTAGTTGAACCAGCCGTTGGCATTACTTTTACCTTAGAAGGTAACGACGTTATTCATATTGATGGTATTGATCGACAGGCGGTTGGTCAAGTAGCTGCTGATATTAGAAAAGTAAGACCACCAGAGCCTTACAAGGGCAAAGGTATTAAATATAGTGATGAGGTAGTCCGCCGTAAGGCCGGTAAGACTGCCGCTTAATAGAAAAGACTATGCGAATTGATCGTACAAAATCACTAGCAGATCGTCGTCGCACTCGCGTCCGTTCCAAATTGTTTGGCACCGCAGTCAGACCTCGAGTTTCTGTGCTTCGTTCTAACAAACACATTAGTGTGCAAGTTATCAATGATGATACTGGCAGTACGGTTGCTAGTGTGACCGAGCTCTCTCTGCTCAAAGCCAAAGAAAAATTGGTTGGCACAAAAACTGAAAAAGCAGTTTTAATAACCCAAAAATTAGTGGCACAATTAAAAGATAAAAAAATAACCAAACTTTGTTTTGATCGCGGTCAATATCGTTATCATGGCCGAGTTAAAGCAGTAGCTGAAACCTTGCGTCAAGCAGGTTTGGAAGTATAAGTATGCAGAATAAAGACCATCAATCACCCAGTCAAGACGGTTTTGACGAAAAAGTCATTCAAGTTTCCCGCGTCTCTAAAAAGACCAAAGGTGGAAACAAAATGGGTTTTTCTGTACTTATGGTTGTTGGTGATAAAAAAGGTCAGGTTGGGGTGGGATTGGGTAAAGCCCATGACGTTGTTTCTGCTATGCGTAAGGGTTCTAAAAAAGCCAAGAAAAACTTACTCAAAGTTCCTATGAATGGAACCACTATTCCTTTTGCTGTTTTTGCTAAGTTGGGTGCTGGAAAAGTCTTACTCAAGCCAGCTCCTCGAGGTTCTGGAGTGATTGCTGGCGGTCCTGTTCGCGCTGTTGTGGAAGCTGCAGGTATTCGTGATATTTCCAGTAAAATTATGGGTTCTGAGAATCAATCTTCAAGTGTGTACGCCACCTTTGAGGCTTTGCGTCAAATTGGCCAACTTGTTAAGATTAAGGGTATCTCACTTCGTTCAATTGCTGATGTAGAGGCTGAACAAGATAGGAAGCGCGAAGAAGCTCAGCAGAAGGCTCGAGAAGTTTCTCAGGCCGCTCAGGCTGCAGCCAAGGCTGCTCAATCAGTTGCCAAACCAGCTC
>Ga0105044_10003024_pt1 | contig 22994 bp, 17 predicted proteins | sample MAT01_FD_78092 | JGI IMG/M metagenome (GOLD analysis project Ga0105044, IMG submission 78092) | Freshwater microbial communities from Lake Fryxell liftoff mats and glacier meltwater in Antarctica - MAT-01 | ecosystem: Environmental > Aquatic > Freshwater > Ice > Liftoff microbial mat | place...
CTTTGATGATCTTATAACCGGCGTGTTCATATCCGTATTTCTCAAAGAAAGGTCTTGCCGTAATTGAAACGTAAGCAAAGATCTCCTTATTCTTCTGCTCAATGGCTTTACTTTCAATTTCATTCAGCAGCTTCAGTGCAATGCCTTTGCGCTGATGATCCTTATGTACATACATAAAATCAAGATATCCGTTTGGCGCGATAGAAGCAAAACCAACCATTTCTTTATCTGTTTCAGCAATCAAAAAATATTGTTCATTAACTGATCTCTCCCAGCGGTCATTATTATTATGAGCGGTGCCTGACCAAACTTCAATTTCCTTCGGAGAATAGTCCTTTGCGTTGACGTTTGTGACTGTTCCAAAATAGAGTTGCGTAATGTCATCCACATCATCAATCTTTGCTTCCCTTATTCTTATTTCTGTCATTTATCCTGATTTACTTTTTCTGAATTTAATTCTCCTGAAGTATTTTCATCAGAATCTTCTCTTCAGCTGTTAATGCTTTATGTTCATCATTCACCTCTTCGGTTACAATCAGATTTTTTAAATATGCTTCTAATTTTTTATCTTCATAAAGCTTTACTATCACCGGATGCACATAATATTTTTTACAGACAGCTTTGGTATTGCCCAACTGCAATGCTACGTTCTCAAAAACTGAGTTTACTTTTAGCTTCATTTCTTTTTCGGTGCTGAAATCTCCGGCTTCCTTGAATGCTGATACAGACTGAACCGTGCCCGCCCATGTCCGGAAATCTTTGGCAGTGAAATCTCCGCCTGATAATGTCCGAATGTATTCATTGATCATTCCCGAATCAACATTATGAACAACTCCTTCATCATCCACATATTCAAAAAGCTCTTTGCCCGGAATATCCTTACAACCTTTTACTATTTTTGAAAGCCGTTTACTCTTCAATGAGATCTTATGCTTAATGCCTTTCTTCCCTACAAATGAAAAAATTAATTTCGATCCTTTGAAAGCGACATGATGATTCTTTAGAGTGCTGAGCCCGAATGAGCCGTAAAGCTTTTCATAAGATGAATTGCCGACTCTGATGTTTGTAAGCTCAAGCAATGTGACAACCGCAGCCAGCACCTTCTCTCTTGGATATCCAGGCAGTGCGAGATCCTTTTCGAGCTGTTTCCTTATTATTGGCAATTGTTTCCCGAATTCAAGCAGCCTGTAAAATTTTGTATGGTTTCTGATCTTGCTCCAGAGCGAATGATACCGGTATTGTTTCCTTCCCAGAATATCAAAGCCTGTTGCCTGAAGGTGACCGTTGTCAAGCCTGCAAATCTTAACACCCGTCCAGGCAGGCGGGAGAACAAGCTTTTTAATCCGCTCAAGAATTTTTTCTTCTTTAATTTTTATGCCGTCTTCTGTATAAGTAAAGGTTTTATTACCGGTTCTTTCTATGGACAAATGTTTTTCGCTGACATAGATAAGGTTTACTGACTGAGCGCTGCTCGCCGGATCTTTTACCGCATTTTTAATTATTGATTTTGTAAGCTCTATTTCTTTGGAGGTTTTTATCATCTGTTTTTTCAAAGCTTCGTATTACTTGTAGCAATTTACCATTTACAATTTATATTTTAAAATTGATCACCACACGCCTGCCCCGATCTCAAAGACATAGCTGAGATTTTTTATGTTTATGAAGCCGGTGTTTTTGATTCCGAACCTTAAGCCCCAGAAGTCCGTGAGAATTCCTAAAAATTTCAGAAATGAAAATTTTACATTGGCGCGGAATTTCAATCCTGATTCAAGTACGAATTCAGTTTTCTTTAATCCAGCACCTGTACAGTTAATAAAAAAAATGTAAGTATAAGTTTTTTCAAGCGGGAAATAATTAATGCTTTAAGGATTGCCTAACATATATATTTTAAATTGCTTTTTCAAGTTTGCACTGCTGACTTCAAACTTGCATTTACAATTCATTAAATATAATTTTAGCTAAACAATCGTAACAACTTTTCCCTAATTTTAAAAAAGTAATTTTCTTTAATGTCATCAATCGAAAAGATCAATTCTGAACGGGCTCCTGAGCCGGTTGGCTTATACCCGCATGCGAGAAGAACCGGCAACCTGCTTTTTCTTTCAGGTGTCGGTCCGCGTGAAAGAGGAACAAAGAAGATCCCGGGAGTTGAGCTTGATGCAGAAGGTTGTATTTTATCATACGATATTGAAACGCAGTGCCATTCAGTGTTCCGTAATGTACGTTACATATTGGAAGAAGCAGGCTCGTCGTGGGAGGAGCTGTTAGACGTGACGGTATTCCTTACAAATATGAAAGATGATTTCCCCGTCTATAATAAAATTTATGCGGAATATTTTAAGGATAATCAGCCGTGCCGGACTACAATTGGGATCAGTTCGCTTCCTACTCCGATAGCCATTGAACTGAAATGCATCGCGGCAGTCAAAGAGAAATTTTAATGAAAGATAATCAGCAATATAAAAGGAAATAATGTAAACTCATCTTAATCGAATATAATTATTTAATAAACACCATTTTTTTAGTTAAAATGTTTTCACCTGCCATCAAGTTATAAAAATAAATTCCGCTGGGGTAATTCGTTGCATCCCAAATTGCGGAATAACTTCCTGCATTTTGCCGTTCATTTACTAGTATGGAAATTTCACTGCCTGAAGTGTTATAAATTATCAATTTAACATTTTCATTTCCTTCTTCAATGCTTGTGGGTACAGTATAATTTATAATTGTAATAGGGTTAAAAGGATTTGGATAATTTTGTGACAGAGTGAAGTTTTTTACAATTTCAGAAATGTTTTGAACATTTGTTAAATTATCCAGATTACAATAGAATAGTTTTTTTAATGAATTTTCATAACCTAACCATAAACACCTGATAATTCCGATTGTATCAAAGCTTGATATCAATGCTGTAGTGTTATTTAATGTGTAAACAGGAGGGAAATGGCTTAACAATTCAGGCGCCATAAATAAAAGAGGGGATTTTACTGAAGAAAAAGTATAAAGTAATTTACTTGAATTATTTGTAGGCGGGCCGTTTACCAGGCTGTCTGAACAATAAATTAATTTAATGCCGCTATCTTGTTTGGTGGAGTAATCAGCATCAAACCAAAACTCATTTCTGGTCGGTAAATTACCTATCAAAAAAGGCGTTGAAAAAGTTCTACCTCCGGTTGAACTAAATCTGCAGAATAAATTTTTGCTTGATGAATCTTCAATAGTATAGGCTATCCATAAATTTTTGCCGATTAAAACATTTTTTACTTCTCTTTTGGGAAGAGGGATTTCCGAAACATTATATCCTATTCTATTTACAATCACTCCGGGTGAATCTTCACGGTATGTTGTCAGCCGTAATAAATTTGCACTGGTATCCGGGGCTGAATCTACAAATCTATAATACGAAATTGTGATTGTATCACCGGACGCAGACATGAATACACTTGGATGAGCACCAATATTTATGACATTACCCCATATTGGCCAGCTATACCCTCCATCAGTTGATGCATAACGGGGTAAATTGTTGTTTTCCAGTGAATCAAGAAATATATACAATGATCCGGACTTTGAAATTACAACATCAAAATCTCTGTATCGGTAATTGTTTAAAGGTAAAACTTGATTACTTGCGAAACTCCATCTGTATATTTTAAAATCAGATTGGAAAAATAAAAATATAGAATCATTTTTTCCAATTATCAGTTTTGACTTTTGAACTTTCCAGTTTCCCGGTATAGCTGTATGTAATTGCCAATTCGATCCACCGCTCGAAGATTTCAAAATAAACAAAGATGTGTTATTCAGTATTGAAGTATCATTTAATACTACGTAAAGAGTATTTGATTTTTCAGAATAAACTCCTGTGCTGCGAGATAATGGATCAGTTTGAGCTACAGGATAATTATTTGCTAATATTCCTAAACCGTTCGCATTATTGTTTTCACAAAGACTTGAACCAAAATTTTCGGATAAGCCAATTAATAAAAAAAACATTAAGAATAGTGGAATGTTGATTTTCATGATACAAAAATTAAGTATTTTTGAAAATATTTTATAAGGTTATGTTTGGTTATGTTTCTACTGGAATCTTTGGGCGGTTTTTTAAATGATTCTTTTATATTTTCTCCCTTTGGTTTTAAGATAGGGATTGTGATATATAAAAACAATTTTCTTAAAATTTATAATTGAAAGAATGGGTATTTTTGTAATCACTTGTTTCAAACCTAAGCCCGGCAAAGAAGCTCTTCTGCTTGAAGCTGTAACCGAACACATGCCTGTATTAAGAAACGCAGGACTGGTAACTGAGCGTGATTGTTATGTGATGAAAGCAAAGGACGGAAGTATCATTGAAGTCTTTGAATGGAAGTCGCAGGAAGCGATAAACGAAGCTCATAAAAATGAATCAGTGTTAAAGCTTTGGAAAAAATTCGAAGAGTCATCTGACTATGTTCCTTACGGTACGACCGAAGAGGCAAAGCAGGTATTCCCCGGATTTGAACCTCTCAATCTGTAAAACATAAAATGTGCGGTGCGTAAAGTCAGAAAAAAATTGAAAGGACACTCATTTTGAAAATGAAAAAAATATTATTGTTGTCCCTCATTTGTTTTTTCCTGTGTTCCAATGTTTCCCGTTCATGTACTACATTCACAATTAAAACTGATGACGAGCTTGTCTTCGGCAGGAACTATGATTTCAATATTGGTTATGGTCTGGTATTCATTAACAAAAAAGGCGTGATCAAGAACGCGATGACTTCACAGCAGCCTGGAGCCGAATGGATTTCAAAATACGGCAGTGTAACATTCAATCAGTTTGGAAGAGAATTTCCCACCGGCGGTATCAATGAAGCAGGATTAGTGGTGGAGCTTATGTGGCTCGATGATACAAAGTATCCGGCGAAGGATGAACGTCCCGCAATGGGAGGAGTGCTGCAGTGGATACAATACCAGCTTGATAATTGTGAAACAATACAGGAAGTAATTGATACTGACAAGCTGATCCGGATTCCTACTGCGGCGGTTCCTATTCATTTTTTGATCACTGATAAATACGGAAACTCCGCTGCTTATTCTGATGGTCTGATGTGCAGGAGTAAATCATCAATTGAATCAATTGAATCAATTGAAAAGAATGAAACAGATGAGGTTCAGTCCGGTGAGCTTTACTATTTCGGAGCATTTGTTTTACTTTCCACTGTGATAACAGGTTTCAGTTTAAAGAAAAGAATTTTAAGAAATAAATAATTTTTTCAAACGAATTTTACTTTTGAAGTAAAAGTTTATTTTCAAACTAAACCAATAAATCATGTTAGTAGGTATACAAAAAAAGTGGTGGCTTCTTCTTTTAAGAGGGATCCTGGCAATAGTTTTCGGACTCGTAGCAATCTTCTCACCGGGGATAGTTCTTGATACATTGTTATTCTACTTCGGCTTTGTTGCCGTATTCAGTGGTCTATTCCTTATAATAGAAGGAATTGCGATCAAGCAAAGTGACAGAGGTTTGAGAATACTTGAGGGTGTGGTTTCAATATTGTTCGGACTGCTATTTATTTTGATGCCTGCTTTTGTTGTGTCATTTGTAATGTATTTCATTGCGTTTTGGGCGATCATCGGTGGAATAATGCAGATAATTTACGCTGTTAAATTAAGGAAAGAGATCAGTAATGAATGGCTCGGTATTCTTAATGGTTTGATCACCTTGGTTTTTGGAATAATTGTACTGCTGAATATAATGGAAGGAGCTCAGGCTTTGGTAATGATATTCGGAATTTTTGCAATAATGTCGGGACTTCTGCTCATTGGACTGGCACTTCGTGTTAAAGGTATGAAGACTGCATAAAGATTTTTTTTAAGGTGCTTTTTAAAAGACCTGTTTAAATTTTTTTAAGCAGGTCTTTTAATTTTATATGCAGGAATTAATATCCCGTCGATCTTTTTCAACAGCCAGTCTTTATTACTGACAGAAATTTCTATGGTCAACTCTTCCTTTGTCTTAATCAATCCAAGCTTGTCTTTTCTGTTCCTTATTAATACGATCCTGTTAAAGAATTTATAAAAATTCAAATAGAACTTTTTCTTCACTCCCGGCAGTATTTTATTGTTTTGTAAAAAATGCCTGAAAGCTTCAAGAGATGAAAGCAGCGACTCTTCGGCACCGGTTTCATAGTAGATCATCATCTGCAGAACCTTCGCGTCGTACTTCTGATAAATCTCATCAATCTTTGCAGTCGCCAGCAGCTCAAGCGCCCTGTCATAGTTTTTCATTGCAAATTCATACTGAGCAGAGCAACATAAGAACGTACTTTTGCGAAAATCTTCCCGAAGTTCATCCTTGAATTCATTGATAAAATTCCTGACCCAGCTGTGCTCATTCAGCTTCAGCCCGGAATTGACAGCGTTTCTGTAAAAAATAGGACTCATGCAGTCATTGATAATATAAGTCTTTGTCCGCAACTGCTGTATCAATATTTCAAACTCTTCCTTTTGAAAATGCTGATTACCTTCGGCGAGCTTTCGTTTGCAAAAATTATGCATGTTAATGTAGATCTCGTGAATATCATCGTAATGAACAGCTCCCAAAATTTTTTTCAACAGCTCCTTGACTTCATAGTAATATTTTTCATTGTTACTGTCCTTCAGCATCCGGATAAGATAATAATATATCTGCACGATCGGCACGTCATTATGATCGGCAATAGAAATATTCTTAAACATCTTTTCAAAAAATTTCTTTTCAAAATTCTTATTGTAGATTTTTTCTGTCTGAAGCAGATTGAGATACAGACGCATCGATTTTAAAAGATAATGACAATGGAATTCGTAAAACGTGCCCTGCAGATCGATCTTGTTCATGAATTTTTCATAAACACCGGAATTTGCTTCATAAAGATAATACATCCTGTCAAACTTTATTCTGTGTCTATGCAGATAATATACCTCTGAATTATATTCCGAAGGATCGAGCTCCTTAAGATGTTTTTCCAATACCTTTTCAGGATTGCTGAACTGCTTTCTTCTGAACAGCTCCGACTCGAGATGGAAATTATATTCAAGTTTATCACTTTGGAATTTTTTAAGTGCAATGAATTTTTTTGCAAGGTCCTGAAGATAATGTATCATCACAGTCACCGAATTTTCATTAAACTTCTTCCCCGGAAAAAGTTCGGAAAAAATTCTTTCCTTCTCAAGATCCTTTGCACTGAAATCCGGATAATGCTTTTTTATTAATTCAAAAAGTTTTTTGACTGCTTTTCTTTTATTGAAATAAGAATTAGAAATGAATTCACTGAATTCTTTTATCTCAGCTTTTGAAAATGATTTTAAAAGTCTTATTAAAGAATGATCACGCATTAACCTAAAATTATAATTGACATAAAATCAAAATTTGTTATTTAAAAAGAAATTGAAAAGATATTCAATTTTTTGATGTATAACGCATCCTCCAGAACAAAGAAATAACTTGCCACGAATTTCACGAATGATCACGAATAAAAAATATTATCACAAATTTTAAAAACAGAATTAACCTAAAGTTATTGCACGGCAGATGTAAATCTTCAAAGTTATTTAAAGGTTGATTTTAAAGATTAGATATTGGTGCAAAAATATTAAAAAACAGATTGAATTTAAAATTATTTAAATTTTCAAAAACATTTTGGACGACAATGCATGTATTACTCGCATTAAGCATTGAAGAGTTTGTAATATAAAAGCCGTGTAAATTTTGTATTACAGCAGTTATTGAGCTTATTTAAAGCTTTTAATTATTGCACTTATAATTTTTTTGTAATAATCATTATAAAGTTTACTTGTATCTGCAACTGTATTTTTAATAAATTTGCTAAGAAATTTAATTAAAAAATATTAAAGTTTGATTAAGGAAGTTCAAATGCATGTAAAAAAATTTTCTTAAACTTAATAACATTAAAATGAAAAATTTAAAACTGAATCTGGTGTTCATAGTCTTATTCCTTTTAACGGGGATCAGCACCGGGCAGGTGTCACTTGACTGGGAAAAAAACCATAGCAGCCAGCAGCTCAATGCTCAGGTAAGCTATGATGCTGTCACTGATACGAACGGAAATGTTTATGTAACAGGATCAACAGCCCGCGGCTATGATTTAACGGACATGGTAACTGTAAAATATAATTCGGCGGGAAATTATATCTGGGGTAAAAGTTATGATTTTCCGGGAAATGATTACAGTGTTGAAGTTGGACGCTCTGTCACATCATACAGGAACGGAGCCAAAACTTTCATCTACTGCGCAGGTGTAATAAACTTAGGTTCTAACATAATTGTAATAAAGTATGCTGAGAACGGGAGTCAGATATGGGTGAAAAATTTTACATACGCGACTACAGGTTTTCTTAATACAATACCCAAGGTCATGAGCGATGCTTCAGGAAATTGTTATGTTTCCGGCGGCAGTGAAGAGAAACCTTATGTCGTAAAATATGATTCTTCCGGGACATTGATATTCGGAACAGTAGTACCAAAGCCAGCCGGATATACTCGTTCAGGTTCCTTTGATATGGCTTTTGATGCTTCGGGAAATATTTTCATTACCGGTAATGCAGATACCAGTAATACAGTGAATTATTTTACTTCGAAACTTAATTCTGCAGGAGTATTACAGTGGTCAAAAATTTTCAGAGGTCAGACGGCATATCAAAGCAGAGCACGTGAGATTGCCGTTGGAGCCAGCGGAAACGTATATGTAACCGGTGAGTACCAGAGCACAACCCTGGATTATCTTACAATTAAATATAATCCTGTAACAGGTGATACTATATGGACAAGAAAATTCAATGGTACCGCAAATGGCAGCGATGCAGGAAAGCTACTAGCCATTGACGCCGGTGAAAATATTTACGTATCAGGAATTACTAACTACGGCTTTTATGGTGATATTGGTACAGTAAAGTATAATTCGTCGGGAGTCCAGCAATGGGTAAGAGTATATGCAGGTCCGGGAGGATATCTTGATGAGCCGAAGGATATGATCATTGACAACAGCGGAAACATATATATTTGCGGACCGTCAGATTTTTCCATTTTTGGTAAAACACTTAACATTAAGTATAATACAAACGGTGATTCAGTATGGGTCAGAGCTACTGATGTGGCTGCCGGAGATATTGAAAACGCTTATGCAATAACGCTGGATAACGGAGGTAACATTATAACCACCGGTTCAAGCGGAGTTGAAAACAACGGTGATTTTGGAACAGTAAAATATAATTCTTCAGGCTCATTGCAATGGGTGAGAGAGTTCAATGGAGCACCATTGATCAATGACGTAGCAAACGGAACAGTCACCGATAAGAATGGAAACGTTTATACCGTCGGTATGACAAGATCAAATTACGGAGATAATATAAGTGTTGTAAAATACAATTCAGCCGGAGTACAGAAGTGGATCTACAACAGGGGCGGCGGCGGTGTAACAGGATATGACGTTCACGATGCAGGCAATGCCGTTACAGTCGACACTTCCGGGAATGTATATTTCACGGGTACTCATTATTATTCACAGACAACGAAGCAGGACATTTGTACAGGTAAGCTTGACTCAAACGGTTTAAGTTTATGGTTTATAGTCAGAGGAGGAGCAGGTGCAGAATACGGCGATGATGAAGGAAATGATATCGCTGTCGATACTTCCGGAAATGTGTATGTGACCGGACGTGGAACAGGTATAGGCGGTGACCTTAATTATGTAACAATAAAATATAATTCTGCAGGATCAGAACAGTGGGCTAAGTTTTATTCCGGTGCAGCAGGGGGAAAGGATGTCGCGAAATCCATCGCCGTGGATGCGGCAGGAAATGTTTTTGTAACCGGTAACAGTGACGGTACAGGAACAGGAGCTGACATTGCGACAGTGAAATATAACTCAATTGGTTTTCAACAATGGGTAAACAGATGTAACGGCACTTCAAACTCCACTGATAACGGGAATTGTATTGTCGTTGATAAAGGAGGGAATGCATACGTGGGTGGCATGATAACACAAACCGCAGGCAACGATGCCGGGATAATTCTGAAATATAAAAATGATGCAGCAGGTACAGAAAGATGGAGAAAGACTGTTAACCTGACAGCAACTACAGGTGCTGAAACAATAGTTTCAATTAAGCTTGATACTTCCAAAACAAAAATTTACGCAGCCGGACACAGCTATGCTATAGGTTTTTTCAATACTGATTATACAATGACCAAAATTGATTCCGCAGGAGTTCAGCAGTGGCAGAACACGTATGCTCATCCGGGTTCTTCTTATGAATTCGCATATGGACTGGCTTTGGATAAAAATGAAAACTCTTACATTACAGGAATTGCATTTTTAACGAATACGGATTTTCTTACAGTGAGCTATAATTCAGCCGGTGCATTTAAGTGGAGCAAAATTTTTAACGGAAATGCGAATGGTGAGGATCTGATCACAAACAGAAATTCAATCGCGGTGGATATGAACGGTAACATCTTTGTTGCGGGAAGCAGTTTTGATTCCACTTATGGCAGTCAGATCACAACAATAAAATACAAGCAGCCGTCTTTCTTGCTGAATCTTACTTCATTCATTGAAGGCTTTTATAATCCGGTTTCAAACTCCGTGATAAGTGATACTGCGAGTGTGTATCTTAGAAGTATTATTTCTCCATACAGCAAAGTTGATTCATCAAAAAGCGCTTTAAGTACGGCGGGGATCGGATCATTTTATTTTTCAAGTGTTGCTGACGGAGTAAATTACTACATAATCACAAAGCACAGGAATTCACTTGAGACCTGGAGTAATTCAGGGAATGCATTTTCTTCAGGAACAATGACTTACAATTTTTCAACCGCTGCAAATAAAGCGTATGGAAGTAACCTTAAGCAGGTTGATACTTCGCCCGTCAGGTTTGCAAGCTTTAGCGGCGACGTAAATCAGGATGGCTCGGTTGACGTGACCGATATTGTGAATGTTTTTAATGATGCAAATAATTTTGTAACAGGATACGTAGTAACAGATGTAACCGGAGATGATTTTGCTGACGTGAGTGACGTTACAATTGCTTATAATAATTCAAATAATTTTGTGGGCATCAGCAGACCGTAAAGTTAAAAGTTAAAAGTTAATTTAAAAAACAAAAATTATATTATGAAAGCACTCTTAATGTTTATGCTGTTATTCATTGTTCCTTTAAGGTTAACAACAGCTCAGGTGACACAGCAATGGGCAAGCTATTACAACAGTCCGACGAACAACAATGATGCGGCGGTTGCAATGGTGGTAGATAACACCGGTCACATTTTTGTGACAGGTGTAAGTCCGACTTCAACAACCGGTAATGATATTTTAACAGTAAAATATAATCCATCGGGTGTTGAGCAATGGACTGCCAGATATCAAAGCTCAGGTACTCAGTCCGACAAAGTAAATGGTATCGCGATTGATGCTTCGGGAAATGTTTATGTAACCGGATCTTCAGTTCTAAGTAACGGCGGAGTTATGGTAACAATTAAATACAATTCATCCGGTGTTCAGCAATGGGCGAAACAGTTAGGTGAACCAGCAACGAGTCCTGCCGTTCCCGGGCGGCAAAAGAGCCCGATTGCAGTTGATGCTTCCGGAAATGTATATGTAGGTGGCAACCGTACATTTGGAGGCGGTGACAATGGGGGAACAATGCTTGTAAAATATAATTCTAATGGTGACACTTTATGGACAAGAAGATATAAAGGAACACAATTTCTAATTGGTTTGGGTAGTGGATTCTCGTGTATAAAACTTGACGGAAACTTTATATATGCAACCGGAAAGAGTTTTGATATGAATCCAAATCTGACATTTGCAACGACTATAAAATATAATTCATCAGGAGGAGTTGAGTGGATAAGAAAAGATACATTGATAGGCGGAAGTGATGAGGTAATAGCAATAGAGAAAGATGCTTCAGGAAATATAATTGTAACCTGCAATTATGGTTATAATATAATTACATTTAAGTATAATTCATCAGGAGCATTGCTTTGGAAAAAATCTTACAACGGGATCAGTGGAGATTATTATGACGAGGTCACAGGATTGACACTTGATCAAAACGGATATATATATCTGACAGGAATCAGCAGAAGAACTACAGTAAGCGGAGGTGAATCTTTTCTTGCATTAAAATATGATCCGTCCGGAAATCAGATTTGGGAAAGTTTTGCTGATGGCACCGGAAATGAGGGTGATATTTCCAAAGGAATTGCAGTTGACGCATCAGGCAATGTATATATAACCGGTATATCTTATGATGTACCCTTTAATTTTAATTATATGACTGTAAAGTACGACGCAGCCGGCGTTCAGAAGTGGAAAATAATTTACGATGGAGGATTTAATAATCGTCGTGATGAGCCGATTGCGATAGCTGTAGATGCCGCCAATAATGTAATAGTTACAGGAATTTCAGACCGACTTGCAAACAGTAATGATTATGCAACAATAAAATATTCACAGTCAGTGGGAATACACCAGTTGACATCTCAGATACCGGGATCATTTTCGTTGTCACAAAATTATCCCAATCCTTTTAACCCGGTTACGAATATTGAATTCGGAATTCAGAAAGCCGGTTTTGTATCATTGAAAATTTATGATATGCTTGGCAAAGGAACAGCAACATTGGTTAATGGTTACCTTGATGCCGGAACATACAAATATAATTTTGATGCTGCGGGTCTAAACAGCGGCATCTATTTTTATAAGATCATTTCCGGAAATGATTATGAAAATTTCAGCTCAGTAAAAAAGATGATAATAGTAAAGTAAGGCAGATCATTTTTACAGTTGTTCAATAGTATACTGGCATCAAAAAACAAATGAATTTTTTTTGATGCCCGTTCCTTTTAGCTTTTTAAATTAAATTTATTTCTCATGAAGGCATGTAACTTTCAACAAGGGTAATTTATATTCTGAAATATATTTTATATATAATTTTTCAATTCGTAAAACTTGTTGACAATAATAGTTATAATGTTATATTTGAAAAAATTATTTTATGAAATAAAATAAAAATTTGAGAGTAGCATTAGCATACAACATAAAAAAAGACAACGAAGAAGAGTTAACACGCACGGAAGAATCATCTCCCAAAAAAGACTACACGAAATATCTCAATGAAAACCTAGTCCGCAATTATCCCGAAAGACTTGATGATACTTTTGCAGAATGGGATTGTGAAGAAACAATCGATGCCCTTAAGTCAGCACTGGAAGCGGGTGGACACGAAGTTACTATGATCGAAGCGGATAAGGATGCTTATGAAAAATTCAAAGTAATCAATCCCGAATTTGTTTTTAATGTTGCCGAAGGATACAGCGGATGTTCAAGAGAATCACAAATTCCCGCGATGCTTGAAATGCTTGACATACCATTTACAGGAAGTGATTCGGTTACAATTGGTATATGTCACGATAAATCACGATGCAAAGAAATTTTATCTTACTATAACATTCCTAACTCAAAATTTTTTATTACAGACGCGATACATAAAGTTGAAGAAAAAATTTCCTTTCCGAAATTTGTAAAGCCATTGCACGAAGGTTCATCAAAAGGAATTTTTAATTCAAGTGTTGTGAACAATTGCGCGGAGCTGCGAAATGAAATTGTCAGAATTAAAGAATGCTATAATCAACCATCGCTGGTTGAGGAATTTCTTGATGGAAAGGAATTTACTATCGCCATGCTTGGCAATGGTGATAATGTAAAAGTTCTGCCGATAGTTGAAATTAATCTTGATTCGGTGCCCGAAGGTTTTAATAAGATCTATTCTTATGAAGTGAAGTGGTTCTTCGATACACGTGAAAGCAAGCTTGATATTTTCAAGTGTCCCGCTGAGATCGATCAGAAATTGTACAGCAGCATTGAAAAGCTGTGTAAGGATGCATTCAAGGTTCTGCGCATTCGTGACTGGGCGAGAATAGATGTAAGACTTGACAAAGAGAATATTCCGCACATAGTAGAGATAAATCCATTGCCCGGAATATTACCTGATCCTGCTGACAACTCATGTTATCCGAAAGCTGCAAGGGCAGTCGGGCTTGATTATAATGCAATGATCAACGCTGTATTGAATGAAGCTGTTTCACGAACAAAATTATAAAATGAAGATAAGCATAATCTATAACGATCCCACACAATATTCAACCGGCAGAAATTATGACGACGGCGTGACCGACATTGACCAGGTCGATGAGCCAGTCGATATGAGCGAGTATGGAGTGCTTGACGAACTTGAGTCGGTTCAGCGCGCATTGATACCTACAGGACATGAAACTAAGATCGTTCCTGTAGCACTGGATGTTTATAAACTTATAGACGAGCTGCGTGATAACACTCCTGACCTTATATTTAATTTATGCGAATCGCTTGACGGTGATCCGACACAGGAAATGAATATCGCTTCTCTGTTTGAGATATTAAAAATTCCTTATACAGGTTCGCGTGCGCTGACACTTGGTATTGCGCTGAATAAATGGAGGGTAAAAGAAATTCTTAACTATTATAACATTCCTACAGCTCCGCATTATGTCTGCAAGAATTCAAATGAATATACCGCAAACGGATATTCAAAATTGAAAGACAAGTTTCCACTGATAGTGAAGCCGTCGAGAGAAGATGCGAGCATCGGGATTGAGAACAAGTCGATTGTTTACAATGACACTGAACTGAAAACGCGGATCGAGCATATACTGGATGAATACAAGCAGCCGGCATTGATTGAGCAGTATATTGACGGCAGAGAGATCAATGTAAGTGTTGTCGGTAATGTAGTTAATGATGAGAATGATCTTACTGTTTTTCCGATCTCGGAAATTGATTTCGCCGAATTACCAGATGACTATCCGAAGATTGTAAGCTACAACAGTAAATGGATGTATAAGACAGTTGAATTTGCAGGAACGAAAGCAGTTTGTCCTGCAAAAAATATTTCACCCGAGCTTGAAAAGACAATTAAGGATACTGCAAGAAAAGTGTATAAGATCATTGGCGCGTCTGATTATGCGAGAGTTGATTTTCGTGTGAAGGATAATATTCCTTACGTTCTTGAAATGAATCCCAATCCGGATATTTCCTCCGACGTCGATGAAGATACAGGTTTTACAAGAAGCGGAAAGGCGTATGGCTGGAGCTATGAAGAGCTGATACAGAATATAATTAAGTTCGCGAGTGAGAGATGGGGAATAATTAAAAGTTAAAAGTTAAAAGTTAAAAGTTAAAAGTTAAAAGTTTGATACGGCTATTAATTGAAAGTGACAGGGAAAAGATAAGGCAGTTGCTGATCGATACGGATAATTTCAATGATGAAGAAATAAAAATTGCAACAGAGCTGATAGATATTTATTTAAAGGATAAAGGACAAAAGGATTATGAGATCTTTACAGACGAGGCGGAAGAGGAAATCAGAGGATATGTCTGCATCGGTCCAAGACCACTGACATCGGGAACATATGATCTTTACTGGATAGCAGTGAATCCGAAAGTTCAGTCAAAGGGAGTAGGAAGCGGGCTGATAAGATTTATTGAAGATCATCTTAAGATAAAACAAGGAAGACTGATCCTGATCGAAACAAGCGGTAAGGAGTCATACGAAAAGGAAAGAAAATTTTATGAAAAAAATTTATACAGTGAGCTTGTGAACATAAGAGATTTTTATAAAGAAGGTGATTCACTTGTGATCTATGGAAAATATATATAAGAGTTATAATTGGAGTTCAGCAAAGTATTATAAAATAGTTATAGCAATCAGCGTCAATCAGCTTTATTCGTGTTATCGAGTTCAGAAAGTAAAAGAACGAAAGCTGTGCAAATTACATAAACTAAAAAAGGAGAAGTAATGGAACTCTGGCAGGAGATGATCAGAAACAGCGTTTCAACTGTTGACCATCTTGTAGAGAAGTTCAGCATTGACAGAGAAGTAGCACAAAAGCTTGATGAATTTTTTCAGGCAAGGATTAATCCGTATTATCTATCACTGATAAGATCTCCGGGTGATCCTATATGGCTTCAGTGTGTTCCTGATGTAGTGGAACTTGAAGACATTGACGCGCCGGAAGATCCATTGAACGAAGATGAGATGAGCCCGGTACCTAACATTACGCACCGTTATCCGGACAGAGCGCTTTTTCTTGTGACTTCGCAATGCGGTCTTTACTGCAGATTCTGTACAAGGAAAAGAAAAGTAGGAGATCAGAGTAAGATCTCCATGCGGACGCTTGAGTCGGCTTTTAATTATCTTGAAGAGCACACGGAAATTTCCGATGTGATCTTATCCGGTGGTGATCCACTGATGCTTACCGATACCATGCTGGAAAAGATCCTTGTCAGGCTTCGCGATATAAAACATATTCAGGTGATACGTCTTGGCACTAAGATGCCATGTGTATTACCTCAGAGAATCACACCGCAGCTTTGTGACATGCTTAAGAAATATCATCCGATATATGTGAACACTCACTTCAATCATCCGTGGGAGATCACCGAAGAGAGCAAACGCGCCTGTGGAATGCTTGCTGACGCGGGAATTCCCGTGGGCAACCAAAGCGTACTTATGAAAGGCGTGAATGATAACGCCGATGTGATGAAAGATCTGATGAAAGGATTGCTTGCAATGAGAGTTCGTCCTTATTATATCTATCAGGCGGATATTACAAAAGGAGCAAATCATTTCAGAACTCCTTTAAAAGTCGGAATGGATATAATGGATAAGCTGCGCGGACACATATCAGGACTTGCCGTACCTCAGTTTGTAATTGACGCTCCCGGCGGCGGCGGTAAAATACCAATGCTTCCTAATTATGTTATTTCACAGGATGAAGAAAAAATTGTTCTGAGAAATTATAAGTACGGAATATATGAGTATCCTGACGTAAGGGAAGAAACACAAAAAACCGATCAAAGCATGTTTTTCAGAAAGAGTCCGAGAAGAAGAGCAACTCGAAGCAAGAAGGAAGGTGTGAAAAAAGTTAAAGTCAGTTGATGTTTTTAATTCTAATAATGGCTGGTCTGTAACTAAACAAGTTGTAATTAAAAACCCGTTGTCTATCGACGGGTTTTTTTTATTATTGCCCGTACAATATTAGCGTTAACATTAAAAAAAAAGCCCGATGAACTTATTCACCGGGCTTTTTAAATGCTTATCTGAATCTTATTTAGTCGCTATGGTTTCCTTCTTATTTGTACCTTTGGCATCAGGTGCAACATCTGTTGCTGCAGGCGGATGATTAATATCAGGAACATCTTCACCGATTATATCTTCTATCTTAAAGTCGATCTGTTCGGATTCGAAGCTTCTTGTCTTTTCCTGAATATCCTTTGAGGAGAATTTCTTCGGGATCTTGAACTTGTTAATATAGTCATCGATCTCCGGCTGCTCTTTGTCTTTGAGATATTCGATTACTGAAAGAACGACTTTTTTATTAGTCTTGTCAAATTCAATTATCTCGGCTTTAAGAGTATCGCCGGTTTTGTAAAGCTCGCTGAAGTTCTTTATCGGAACAATAGAAAGCTGGGAAGCGGGTATGAATGAATCGACTTCATCAGGAAGCTCAACGATGATACCCTTTTCAATTGGCTTTATGATCTTACATTCAACTTCAGTTCCTGTTTTGTATTTGCTTTCAAGCTTATCCCATGGATTATCCAGCAATTGTTTTCTGCCAAGGGAGATACGCTGATTTGCAACATCTACACCAAGTATTACAACTTCAAGCTCATCACCGACCTTCACATATTCATTTATGTCAAAAATTTTCTTTGTCCATGACAGATCAGAAATATGAACAAGACCGTCAACACCTTCTTCGAGCTCAACAAATATTCCGAAGTTGGTAATGTTGCAGACTTTTCCTTTGTGCTTTGTGCCTACCGGGAATTTGTCAAGAAGACTTTGCCATGGATTAGGAGTAAGCTGCTTCATTCCGAGTGAAAGCTTTTTGTTCTCGGTATCAATTGTAAGTATCTGCGCTTCAACAACCTGTCCCATAGAGACCATCTGTGTCGGGTTGGTAACATGCTGTGTCCATGACATTTCACTGATGTGAATAAGACCTTCGATGCCTTTTTCAATTTCAATGAACGCGCCGTATTCCGTCAGCGATACAACTTTTCCTGAAACCTGATTACCGATATTAAATTTAGATTGTATGTCATCCCATGGATGCTTCTGCAGTTGCTTCAATCCTAAATAAACTCTTTGCTTTTCAGGATCGAATTCCAGAACAGAAACTTCGATGTCCTGATCAAGTTTAACAACATCACTAGGATGATTTATTCTTCCCCATGACAAGTCAGTAATATGTATCAAACCGTCAAGTCCGCCGAGATCAACAAAGACACCAAAATCTGTGATCGCTTTTACAACGGCTTTTAAGGTCATGCCTTTCTGAATTGTTCTCAGAAGCTCGGCTCTTTGTCCTGCCATTGATTCTTCGATGAGAAGCTTATGAGAGACGATAATATTTTCGTTCTGATTATTGACCTTAAGCACCTTGAAGTCCATTACTTTTCCTACGTATTCATCATAATCCCGGATAGGTTTTGTATCGATCTGTGAGCCGGGTAAGAATGCCGACAATCCGTTGATATCCACAACGAAACCACCTTTGATCCTTCTAACACATCTTCCTTTGACTACAGCTCCGTTTTCCTGCGCGGCAACAATAAAGTCCCACATTTTCATCGAGTCAGCTTTTTTCTTTGAAAGAACAAGCTGTCCTTCTTTGTCTTCTATCTTTTCAAGAAATACTTCGATGGTATTTCCGACAACTATTTCCTCCGGATGAGAAAATTCATTCACCGAAACTCTTCCGTCTGATTTTGAACCTATGTCAATGAGAACATCATCGCCATTGATCGCGACGATCTTGCCCTTTACAAGTTCATTCTCTTTTATTACGTTAAATGTTTTTTCATAAAGACTGAGCATTTTTTTGTACTCGTCTTCATCATAATCACTGACAAGGATCTTGATCTTGTCTTTGTCTTCTTTTGCATTCACTTCTTTTGTTTCTGGTGCTTCACCGTTCTTTTTAACTTTTACTTCTGCTTCCGTTGTTTCTGTTTCTGACATTTTTTATTTGCCTTTCGCATCTCCGTTTTGATTTATTTTAAGGAGATTATTTTTTCTCTTAATTTTAAGACACAGTTAAGAGGTTAATTTATTAAATCCCTCTGATAAGGGCTTGTTTTAAAAAAATTGTTATTCGTCTAAACCTTTGACTTTTCGCATAAGGAAATGTACCTGCTCTTCAATTATCATATTGGTTGTGTTGACTTCGACAGCATCTTTGGCTTTTTTCAACGGACTTTCCTTTCTTGTCATATCGATCTCATCTCTTTTCTTCAGCTCCACCATTATCTTCTCCACCGGGATCTTAAAACCACTTTCCATAAAATCCTGACGTCTTCTTGCAGCTCTTACTTTAAGATCGCATACAAGATAAAATTTAAATTTCGCATCCGGAAAAACAACAGTACCTATATCGCGCCCGTCCATTACCACATCGTTATTCTTAGCATAGTCTCTTTGCTTTTCAACAAGGATCTTCCTTATATCTTTAATGGCGCTTACATTGCTAACCTTGTTTGTAACTTCAAGTGAGCGGATCTCCTTAGTTATATTCTTTCCGTTAAGTATAAAATCATCATTGTCAAAGACCATGTTGGCGTTTTTTGTGATGTCAAGGATCTTTTTCACATCGGCAGGTACTATTTTATTCATAATCAGTTCGTATGTAATCGCTCTGTACATTGCTCCGCTGTCTATGTATAAAAAACCAAGTTTCTCAGCGAGTATCTTTGCAGTTGTGCTCTTGCCGGTGCCCGAAGGTCCGTCAATCGCTACAATTGTTTTCTCCATATAGTCTCAGTAACGTTAAGTAATATCCTTAATAGGGAAATTTCTAAATTAGAAAAAAAAATTTACTGCATCCATGCATCGGTTGCAGAAATTTTAAAATTGTTAAGCTTAAATAATTTTCGGTAGAAAGTGAGAGTGATTTGCGGGAGTTCCTGAAAGCGTTGACTCCTTTAAAGCCGAAATTATTGTAAAGATCTTTTAATACTTGTTTGTAAAATCGTAATTATAAAGCAGATTTTCAATGTCTTAAATAAGGTTTGAGCATATCCGACCAAAATAAAGAAAAAGCTTGCCACGAATTTCACAAATGATCACGAATTAGAAATATTACAACTGATTTTTAAAACAGAATTAACATAAATTTATTTGGACAGCATAAGTAAATCTTCAAGGGGTTATTTAAAGATTGATTTTAAAGATTCGATATTGGTGGAAAAATATTACCAAAACAGATTGAATTTAAAATTTATTTAAATTTTTAAAAAACATTTTGGACGGTAATGAGGTTTGAGAGGTTGAGAGAAAAAGTTAGTATTCATGCACTTTAGGACACTAGTACTTGTGGCACATTTAAGTATACATTGCTTCGGCATAAAAAGTATTCTCAAATGTGCCACAAGTATTCGTTTTGGACAGATATGGGGTTTGAGCGGTTTGTATGGTTAGATGGATTCGAGACTTCCCGGTTGTAAAAGAAAAATTTCACAATTATTACAAAGCACTGTTCAATGCTTAATTGCAAATTGAATATTTATTACATATTTTAAAATAAAAAACAGCGGGAGGAAAAAATGAAAACTCTAAAAGATCTTTTAGGTGACAGACCGTTGCATTTTGTGAAGACAGGCATGAAGATCATTGAAGTTGCAAAGTTTATGGGACTGCACAACATTGGTGCTGTCCCGGTTTTGGAACAGGCAGAGAAACTTACCCTTAAAGGTATATTTTCTGAAAGGGATCTGCTGAGACGGTGTATTGCAAAAGAAGTAAATCTGTTTGATACTCCTGTAGATGAAGTAATGACGAAGAAGGTGATTGTCATTGAAGGCAGCGACTCTCCGGAGTATACTCTGCAGATAATGAAGCAGGAGAACATAAGACATGTTCCGGTTATACAAGGACAGGATCTCATCGGAATGATCTCGATCCGAGACCTGATGCTTTATGACATGAGTCAGAAGGAAGAGAAAATCGAGATGCTTAACTCATACATTCAGTTCAACGGTTAAGTACAACTCATCAAAATTACAAACGCAATTTTTGACACCAACAGAAAAACGAACCTTAAATAATATATGAATTATAAAGACATAAACACATTAGGCGAACTAAAGAAATCAGGCTACAAAACATTATCAGTGAAAGACGAGATCAGAAAAAATCTCGTTGAAAAGATTAAAAGTAAGGATCCTATCTTTGAAGGAATTATCGGTTATGAAAAGTCAGTCATTCCTTCAATTGTAAATTCACTATTGGCAAAGCATGACATTATTTTATTGGGATTGCGCGGACAGGCAAAGACTAAAATGGCAAGATTGATCCCGACTCTTCTTGATGAATTCATTCCGGTTGTCAAAGGGTCCGAGATAAATGATGACCCCTACAATCCAATCTCAAAATTTGCAGTGGATGCTATTGCTGCAAATGGTGATTCGACTGAGATAGAATGGGTTTCACGCGACAGGCGTTACAGTGAAAAGCTTGCGACGCCGGATGTCAACATAGCAGATCTTATCGGTGACATCGATCCTATTAAAGCCGCAAACCAGAGACTTCATTATTCACACGAAGGAGCCATTCACTTTGGAATTATCCCACGAACTAACCGAGGAGTATTTGTAATAAATGAATTACCTGATCTTCAGCCGAGGATACAGGTCGGACTTCTGAATATTATGCAGGAAAAAGACATTCAGATCCGCGGCTTCAACATTCGCATTCCTCTGGATATACTAATGGTCTTCACTGCGAACCCGGAAGATTATACAAACAGGGGAAACATTATTACGCCGCTAAAAGACAGAATTGATTCACAGATCATAACTCATTATCCAAAACAGTTAGAAGACGGAATAAAAATTACATCCACTTATTCTTGGACCGAGCGTGACAAGAAAAAGAAAATGGTCATTCCATATTACTTCAGGGAAATAATTGAAATGACTGCAATGCAGGCGCGAAGCAGCGAATTTGTTGATCAGAAGTCAGGCGTCAGTGCGCGGCTTACCATCTCTTCAATTGAAAATCTTATCAGCAATGCCGAAAGAAGAGCCATCATGAATAATGATGAACTCATAATGCCGAGGATGTGTGATGTTATTTCCATACTTCCCGGTATTACAGGTAAGGTCGAACTTGTATTTGAAGGTGAACAGGAAGGTGCAGTCAAAGTTGCCAAAGCATTGATCTCAAGATCTGTCAGAGAAATATTCAAAAAGTATTTTCCGGATCCGCTCCTTAAGAAAAAGAAGACTGCTGCCGCCGAGAAAGAAATCAAAGATCCGTATGCGGAAATCATTGAATGGTTTCAATACGGCGGTAAGGTGAATATTAAAGATGATATGACATTCAAGGAGTATATGGGTGAATTAAGAAAAGTAGACGGTCTTGAAAAATACGTTAAGAAGTTTACGCAGTATTATGAAAGCGAACAGGAGCTGGCTTCGCTGATGGAGTTTGTGCTTGACGGACTTCATCAGAATTCAAAGATCGCAAAAGATGAAATTGATTCTGAAATTTTTTACAAGGATATGGTCGGAAGTATGTTCACACAAGGCGGAAACTACGGCGGCTATGAAGATGAGTATTATAAGTAGAGTTGTAAGTTTGTAAAGTATAAAGTTTTTAAAGTATACAAGAAGTAAACTAGGAATAAGAAATGAGCGGATTGGAAGTCCGCTCGTTTTTGTTTTGAATTGTTATTATCGTGATACAAAAATTTTTTCGAAACGACATGGCTTACTTACTATAGTGACATTTGTCCCCTGACTATTTTTTCGATTTTTGTGAGTTAAAATTATTATACAACTTAATATATTGACTGACAACATTCAAACTTCTTCCGGTTATAGATACTATTGCTTTTTCGTCTAATC
>Ga0105044_10003025_pt1 | contig 22993 bp, 19 predicted proteins | sample MAT01_FD_78092 | JGI IMG/M metagenome (GOLD analysis project Ga0105044, IMG submission 78092) | Freshwater microbial communities from Lake Fryxell liftoff mats and glacier meltwater in Antarctica - MAT-01 | ecosystem: Environmental > Aquatic > Freshwater > Ice > Liftoff microbial mat | place...
GCGGCGTTCTTAAGTTTAATTCCACTTGCCCTTCTTTTATATGGAAATGCAAGCTGGATCGGCAGCGAGATCAACACTCCTTGGTTTCCGGCCGCCTCTGTAGAATTTTATTTAAAAATCGATCAGCTGTCATTGGTATTTCTTTATCTAACAGCAATAGTCATTCCTATTAGCATCTTAGCTATGCGTAGCGGTACCCTTGCTCATGCAAACGTTTTTTATGGGTTAATTTTGCTTTTACAAGGACTTTTGATAGGATTTTTTACCGCGCGCGATCTGGTTTTATTTATTATCTTTTTTGAAGCCATTCTCATTCCAATCTATTTTATTATCGTCTATTGGGGTGGCCACGGACGTCAAAGAGCGGCCATGCAATTTTTAGTTTACATGATTTCTGGTTCTGTTTTGATGATTGCGGCAACTTTGGGAATTTATGTTTCAGAAGCTGCTAAAACATTTAATTTGGACCAGCTAGCTAATCACACTTATGCACCATGGATTTGCGCGGTATTTTTGCTAGCATTTGCAGTTAAAACACCTTTATTTCCTTTTCATGCCTGGCTGCCTGACGCTTACTATGAAGCGCCTGTTTCGGGAACAATTCTATTATCGGCCATTTTGTCAAAAGCAGGGATTTATGGCTTTCTCCGGATTGCCTTGGAGCTTTTCCCTAATTACATGAGAGAATGGAGTCCGTTGCTGCTTGGTCTAGCCATTGCCGGAGTTTTCTATGGTGGCCTCAACGCTTGGGCTCAGAATGATTATAAACGACTGTTAGCTTTCTCGAGTTTTTCACATGTTAATTTTGTGCTGGCCGGGCTTTTCATCTGGAATCAGACGGCTCATGCTGGAGCTATCTTACAGGCAGTTAATCACGGCATTACAATCGCAGCTCTATTTTTAGTTGCCGGATGGTTGCAAGAGCGCTTGGGAACAACTTCTATGGGACCTGCCAGAGGTATCGCCAAGTATCTCCCATCACTCTGTTGGGTTACGCTGTTTTTTGTGCTAGCTTCCGTAGCCCTTCCAGGCATGAATAATTTCGTTGGAGAATTGATGATTTTCTTCGGCCTTTATGGTCAAAAACCATGGTTGACTGCTTTCCTGGGGTTATCAATCATTTTTTCTGTCATTTACATGCTGCGTTTCATGCAGAAAATTTACTTTGAAGACCCAAGTTTATTGCAAAAGCATTGGGAAGATCTCAAAGCTAGAGAATTTTTGATTGCTTTACCTGTGATGGGCCTTGTGCTGTGGATTGGACTCTACCCAAATCCATTATTGAAACAAATCGTACCGGCAGCAGAGAAAACGATTGAGCTCCAACAAGAGGATGTCAAATGAATATGAGATTAAATTTAGTCGACATGGCGGCTTTGAGTCCTTTATTTATCGTGCTGGCAGGAGCACTTCTCATTCTGCTAGTAGAAAGCTTTGCGGAAAAATTGGCCAAAATTTTCTCCTTTCCACTGACGCTATTCACCTTAATTGCAGCAGTTTTTGCCCTCTACACGATGCCTTTGAGTACAAATGGACTCCTGACTACTTGGATACGTTTCGACTCTTTAGGTCGATTTTTTACCGCATTCTTTTTGCTAATAGGAATTGGAGTCGCTTGTCTTTCTTCAGCTTTCTTTAAACGCATTGAGAATACGCAGGGAGAATATTATTTTCTGCTTCTTTGCTCCATCTTTGGCTTAATTCTCATCGGATTAGCAGCCGATTTTTTAACCTTATTTATCGGAATCGAAACTCTTTCCATCGCCCTTTACATCCTTTGTGCCTATATGAAGAAGTGGGGAATGTCCCAAGAAGCCTCGATTAAGTATTTTCTAATGGGATCTTTGGCAGCAGCTTTTCTCTTATATGGCATTGCGCTAATTTATGGGGCTATAGGCACCACACATTTATCAGGACTACTTGAGGGATATCAAAACTTGAGTTTAGCCTCGGACAAATTGCTTTTTTTAAGCGGCGTGGTTTTTTTGACTTTTGGCTTAGCCTTTAAAGCAGCCATAGTTCCTTTTCATACTTGGGCCCCAGATGCCTATGACGGAGCGTCTAATCCCGTTACCGCCTTTATGGCAGTAGGAACCAAAGCAGGAGCTTTTGCAGCCTTAGTACGAGTCTTTTTAGAGGCTCTACCCAATTTTGATTCCTATTGGAGCCATATCATGGCGTTTTTAGCACTAATCACGTTAATCTATGCCAATTTTGTAGCACTGCAGCAAACACAATTGCGTCGATTTTTTGCCTATTCTGGAATTTCCCATGCAGGCTTTCTGCTTATTCCTTTAGCCGCTGGAGGAAGTGATGCATTGCCAGCGCTTCTGTTTTACTTAGTAGTTTATGCCACGGCGACATTAGGCGCTTTTTCAATCTTAGCCTTTCTGGATAGAGGTAGCCAAGGAGTCATGCTGCAAGATCTTAAAGGGCTTTTTGAACGCGCTCCATTTTTAACCTGTGTTTTTGCGCTTTGCTTGCTAACTCTAGCTGGAATTCCCCCTTTTATAGGCTTTTTTGCCAAATTTTACATTTTTATGGTGGCTTTTAAGGCCGGCTATTATGCACTTGTGATCGCCGGGCTGCTTACCACTATTTTATCAGCTTATTATTATCTGCGCATGATTGGTGCAATGTTTTCTTCTGCTTCATCAGAACCTACTTCGACCCATTCCTGGCCCGCCCTTACATTAGGATGTGCTTCCTTTCTGATTTTAGGGATTGTGTCCTTTTTTCCAGGGCTATTCTTAAATTTTCTTTCAGATATTTTTCAAAATCCACCATCCTTTTAGTTAATCTAATGTGATCATTATTTAAAGTTAAAACACTTTGTGTTAATATATTTTTACTTTAATTTAGAGTACGCAGGTCTAAACGTCTAACCAGCCAAATGTGATTAATAATGTTTAATTTACTGAAAGAAGCTATTGAAATGGAGACTCAAAACTACTCAATGGCCGATCTTAAAAAAGCGCGTGAAAGCCTTACCAACCGCTACCGGGATGACAAACAACGCCATCAGATCGCCAAGAAACATGAAAAGTGGATGGGGACCCCTGAAGAAAAAATCTCCTACATTCTCACACGCATGCCAGCGACTTCTGGTGTGCTTGACCTAATTTTAGAAAAACTAACTATGCAAATGACAAATTTGGAGATCAATTCTCTTTTGGATTTGGGGGCAGGTCCCGGTACTGCATCGTGGATGGGATGTTCCCGTTTTCCCGAGATCCAAAAAGTGACATTAATCGAACAGGATGAAGCTTTAATCCAGTTGGGACAGCGTTTAGCCGGTCATGCGACACATGCCGCTTTACAAAATGCCACGTGGAAACAGCAGGATCTTTTTCAATTTGAAACAGATTCTCATGATATGGTGGTGCTTTCCTATGTGCTTGGGGAACTCAATGATTTTGGTGACATTCTTGCTAAAAGCTGGGAATCGACCCAAAAATATCTGATTATCGTTGAACCTGGTTCTCAACGAGGTTTTTCAAATATTCTACTAGCTAGAGAAGAAATTCTCAAGTTAAGTGGCACGCTTGTACTTCCCTGCCCTCATTCTAATGCTTGCCCTATGCCTAAAAGTGACTGGTGCCATTTTACTAAAAGAATTGAACGCTCCAAAATGCATCGAGAATGCAAAGAAGCTACATTGGGCTACGAAGATGAAAAGTTTTCTTATTGCGTGTTTTCCAGAAACCCCGCGCCGATTTCTGCAAGTAGAATTCTAGAGCACCCTATGAAGCGATCTGGACATATGCATTTTCGTTTATGCACTCCGCAAGGAATTGAGAAAAAAATTGTCTCCCGAAAAGATAAGGAAACTTACAAGCGAGCCAAAAAATTAGAATGGGGTGATGCTCTCTAGGGATAGAAAAGGATTCCTCTAAGCAATTTAATCCCATTTGAATAGGGCCTTGACATGTTCTGACAATACTCGAATTTCATAAGCGCTCAGATGTAGGCTTGTCTCTGTTCAATAATGAATGCCGTTTAGTTTCTGATTTTCCTGCATGCTTAGTTTCTTCGGATAGAGTTAATGAGGAGCTAGAAATCGGGTTTACATTAAATGGATTGTATTGAAATCGCTGGAATCGATATTGAATGGGTTTCATGCTCAAAAAAGAACTCCCAAATTTTGACAGATCAATGTGTTTAGAACTTTTGATGGAACTATCTTGTTTCTCATAATCTTGGAGAGATTCATTCGTAGAAGAGTAAATACTTTTTAGATGGAGAAAATCATAATCAGTCATGGTGATGGAATTATCTTCATTGCAGAATTTTATATCGAAATGCATTGAATGAGCTTTTTTAAAATCCCCAAATAAATCTTTTACTTTGACATCTTCGGAATTAAAAAATAGGTCCCAGTCTACGGTCAAATACCCTCTTTCCATTTTTATTGGAGTAAATTTAAAACTTTTTTCTACGATTTTAATAAATTCAGCAGGAGCCAGCTTTTTTGGCTCATTATTTAATGGGACGCCATCTATAAAATCGCATAAGGCTGTTTTTAGCACACTGATTTGCGCTCGTTCATCAGGGCGTTTACAATCACATCCTGCGCTTTTTATGATCTTATAGAATTTCCAAGCATCTTCACGAGTGAAGAAAGAAATCCAGGTGGTAAAAAATTCTTTAATTTGTACATTGTATTTATTCATTATTTTGTATGGAAAAGTTTGTGCTGTAATGGCAGTAATGATTTCTTCATTCTCGTTTTCCAAAGAGTAGTCTAGAGGGACTTTATTTTTATAATCGCGAGCTAAGAAATTTCCGGCCCCAACCTTGATCAGAAATAAAGCCGTCGCAGTGTGATTAGCTTTGCAGGCTTCATGAAGTGGACTTGACGATGGAGAGCTTGTAGGGTGACGGTCCCAATTTTTAATTAAGGGAGACAGTAATTCCATAATTTTAAGTTCATTAGATGCAGCTGCTAAGGACGCACACTCAAAAAGAAATTTTTTATTTTGCGGTTTTCTTTCCAAGAGAACTTCAAGAAGATACTGATTTTCCTTTTTTACAAAATAAGAAGCATCCAGTAGATCTAAACTTAAATTCGACACATTTTCTATTTCTTTGAATATAAGTTCTATGATCTTTTTGTCATTCTTAAGGGTGAGCTCCCGCAAAAAATCCAAAGATAGCTTTAATAATGGTGAGTGAAGGAGATGTGTCATTATGGCTGTACTTCTATTTTTAAACGCAATACCCCAACCAGGATTTGGATTTCCCCTATTCCTTAATACAATTTTTAGAGCTTCCAACCGTTCACATTTCACGGCTGTCATGAGAGGTGTATAACGTCCGCTATCACTTCGTTGTATAGAATACACATTTATTTTGCCTTCAACCGGAACTTGTTGGCTAATCAACCATTCAATTTTCTCCAAATTATTTGTTCTGATAGCAGTATGCAGTAGTTCGATACCTTCTGTTTCTAAATAAAGGGAAGATTCAAGCTGCTCACTTAGGGGATGGTTAGATAAATCAACATGAAGATTATGCAAGATGAGCTTGTTGCTTGGTTTGATTTTATGTTTTTCTAAGAGGGTTTCTGAAACCCACCTTAAGTTAAGCAGATGTCCAGTTGAAAAGGGAGCCAGTTTTTTCCCACAATCTACTAGTACAAAATCTGTCTGATACTCAATGCCAATGTTATCTCCTTGTTTTTTGCTTGAAAAAACTATCGAAGACGAAGCATTCTCTACTTCGATAGAAGTGAGAAATTTTAGGTTCCGTTTCGCAGCGACAAGGGGATCTTGCACAATTTCTTCTTTAAGGCATCCCGGTAAAATCATGTCCCCGTGCGGTTGTAATTTTTTGCAAGTATCTCTATAGCATTTTTGACCGAGTAAAAAAAATCTTTTCTTCTCACTTTTGTACGTGGGAATAGAAACCACAACATGTTGTTTTCTAGCGCGAGCCCCCGCCACAAGTAGAAGATCTATGATTTCTTGATTGCCAATTTGGCCAGCAAGGATGAGTGGAGTTGAATAGCGCTTCCAGCGGTGGGGTTCTAAATCGTTATCTTTTGGTTTAATTAAATCATTAATATTGTTTTTAGAATAACTGAGGAGAAGCTTCACAATTTCTATTCTGGATTCTAAAATAGCAAAAATTAAAGCAGTGAGATCTTCTTGATTTGTTTTTAGATAAGGGTCAGCTCCATTAGATAAAAGGAACGCGACAACTTCTTCGTTGCCAGCCGCTGCAGCAGTCATTAAAGGGGTGTGTCCGTAATATTTTGCATCAATAAGTTCAGGATTATTATTTAGAACTTCTCTAATTCCTTGTAAATCTCCCTTTTTTAGAAAGTTGTGGAGTGTTTTAATCTCATCTAATTTTCGGGAAAATCCTATAGATGATAAATAGTCATGCCCTTCCAGCCCGAGTTTTAAACTAGAAGGAACAGTAGATTCAGGAGAATAGAGAGTATGGAAAAGATGGGTCAGGAGCTGTTTACGTTGTTTTTGAAGTTCAGGAGAATCTTCCAATTCAGGGGAGAAAATCCCGAATGTTTTTTCGTAAAATTCTGGATCCCCTTTTTGAACGAAGCGCAATTCTTTGATCATCATGAGAGCGATTGCAGGCTTAAAGGAGTGTCCAGCAAACTCTTCATCGCCTCTGCGCACCATAAAAAATTCGCTTTCCCCATTCTGATGTTCGTAGATATAAATTTTTTTTCTTTCTGAATCGATTATACAATGGATTACACGTCGCAGAGTAGTCCCTAAAAGGCAGGGGTGCAGCTCTCGTTCAGTTTCAAACCAATACCAATCGCTGAGGCGAGTCATGAAAGGTTTTTCAATGGTTTTATTTAAAAACTTTTTGACATCAAAAATGAAAGCATCTCTTCTATCCCCTAAAATAGGAAACTTTGAACCTGGTGTACCAAGCACACCATAGACCATTTCCGTATTTCCTAAAGCCACATCTGCATTAGCTGACAATCCTTTAGCTGTTTTTTTTTTACGTCTTAAATCGTCATAAGACCATATTGTTCCCTCATGCTGTAACTTGGCATAGTTGCTCGATGTAGTTCCATGCGTAAAAGTAAATTCCAATTTATCACAGAACATATTAAAGAAAAGTTCTTCTTGGGGTGACAAGGAAGATGTCTGGTTTTCGGAAAGCGAATTTGAAGCCTCTTTTTTCACTCCTGAAAGGTGTGAAGTGGGTCCTATGGTTTCTCTTCTCAAACAGGTTAAATTTTCATTGGATAATTTTAAAAGATTGAGTCCAACGGTATCTTCAATTTTTTTGAAAGCTTTTTTACTTTTCCATGCAGCCCACTTTTTTTGTAGAAGAATCCATCCGCTTTCATGCTTTAAAGCTTGAGTTAGGGTTTTTTGAGGATCATGAGGAAAAGATATAGAATGCATGGGTTGTTTTCTCTTTGGTATTTTACAATTTAATACTCATGCTATTTAGCAGATTTTTTTAAAAGAAATTTATAGAATTTAAATCTATAAGTTCATCATTTATATTATCTTTCACGGTTTTTATTCGATAATTAGATGACCGGTCGATTTTATTTTTTGCAAAATATTTTATCGAAGAAGAATAAAGAGAAAAAATTTCATTTTTAGAGTCTGCTGGTGGAAAAGGTTTTTCTGGTACTAAGTTGAAAGCGTTCATATTAATAGAATTGTCTTCCTGGCAATAGGTGAGTTTTGGGTGCGAAGGAGAGGCTTTTTCATACTCTTCGGCTAGCATTTCAACATTGGCCGTATCGGGGTCAAAATATAAGTCCCAAGAAAAACTAGAATATCCTTTCTCCATTTTTACTGGGGATACTTTAAAAAGCTTCTCCACTTGTTGAATTACTTCAGTTGAGGGTTCTTTTCGCGTTGTTTGCCGTGGAGCCTTTCCCTCAATAAAATCAACCAAAGTTTCCTTTTTCACATGAACTTTTAATTCTGAAGATGGGTGGGAACAAGCGTAACCACCATTTTTTAAGACGCAATAAAATCTCCAGGCGTCTTCCCTATAATAGAATAAAACCCATTGAGTATGTGTTTGCCTGATCATTACTCCGCATTTAAGCATCAGTTGATAAGGTAAAGTCTGGGAAGAAATGACTTCCATAATTTCTTTTGAATCATTTTCTTGAGCATACTGTAGAGGAACTTTTCCGAAGAAATCGCTGACTAGGCAACTTCCTGCACCCTTTTCAATTAAAACCTGAACTGCTTTAGGATCATTAACCTGGCACGCGACATGCAAAGGGGTTGTCATACTATCATAAAATTGATAATCCCAATCTTGAAGGGTGTCTATTTTTTTTAAAATACTTAGCTTCCTACGAGAGATAGCTCTCAAAGCGATCTCGAAGAGAACTATATCCTGATTTTTTGGTTTTCTAGCTAAGAAACATTTAAGGAGAAATTCATTCTCCTTCTTCATAAAAAAGGAAATATCAAGGGGATCTAAGTACAAAGAATGTATGTTTTCAAATTTTCGGAAAATAAGCTCAATAGTTTTTTTGTCATTTTTTTCTATAAGATTATGAATAGTATTAATAGGTAGTTCCAAAGTGGAAGAACGAAGAAATTGTTTAAGGACTATTCGATTTTTATTTTTGATAACAAGTTCTTGGAGAGATTTATCCTTATCTTTCAAAACAATATCGGAATCAGCTCCTCTGCTTAATAATAATTTAATTGCCTGCTGATTATTAAGAAAGATAGCAGCCATTAATGGGGTATAACGACCTGCATACCCGCAGTTGACATGATAAAAATCGATTTTTCCTTCAATCGGGACTTGTTGGTCAAGCAACCATTCCATTTTTTTCAAATTATTAGTTCTAATAGCAGCGTGAAGAAGGTTGACCCCCTCGCTTTCTAAGTAAAGTTGAGGATTGATTTCGTCTACTGGAATGGCCATGGAATGGGAAGAAAAGCTTCTCAAGATTGTTAAGTTACTTGGTTTTACACTACCCGCCTTTAACTCACTTGAATGCATCCAGGCTAGATTGAGTAGATGTCCCGTTGAAGAGGGCAGAAACTTATTTCTTCCAAAATTTACAAGAACAAAATCCGTTTGATGTCGAGTGCTTTGATCATCGCTAAGTTTACTATGGGTGTAGATCGCAGAAACGACCGAGCGGTCTGATTCAATAGTCGTGAGAAATTTAAGATTTCTTTTAGCTGCCAAGAGAGAGTCTTGCACGACTTCTTCTTTTAGACATCCTGGTAAGGCCATATCCCCATAGGCTACAAGAGAATGCATATCATTTTTATAGCATTTCTGACCTAGCAAAAAATAACTTCCGCTGATATCAAAGTACATCGGAATGGCAACGACGACATGCTGTTTTCTAGGACGTGCTCCTGCTTCAAGTAAAAGATCTATAATTTCTGTATTTCCAACTTGACCAGCCAGCATAAGAGGTGAGTGATAACGCTTCCAGCGGTGAGATTCAGTCTCGCTGTTTCTAGAAGAAATAAGGTCGTTGACATTGCCTTTTGCTAGTTTTAGAAGAAGTTTTACTATTTCAACTCTGGACCCTAAAATGGCAAAACATAAAGCTGACAAACGATCTGTATTTGTTTTAACGTAGGGGTTTGCTCCCTTTGCTAATAAATATTTCGCAATTTCTTCATTGCCAGTTGCCGCGGCCTCCATCAAAAGTGTCCGTCCACTGGAAACACTGACAGCGTCGATTAGTTCAGGATATTTCTCTAGGATTTGATCGATTTCTTCCAAATCATTCATTCCAAGAGCCTCATGAAGGGCTTTAATTTTTGCTTCTTTACTAGAAAATCCTAAAGAAAGCATGTAATTTTTTCCTTTCACACCAATGTCTATGCTACAGGGTACTGTGACTTCGGGTGAATAAAGAGTATGGAAGAGATCAATCAGGATTTTCTTTCGCAGGGCTTGAATTTCAGCAGTGTTTTCCTGGTCTGATGAAAAACTATTAAAAATATGCTCATAAAATGCTGGATCACCTTTTTGAACGATGCGTAACTCTTTGATCATCATGAACGCTATTGCTGGAGCAAACGTATGATTGGCAAATTCTTCATCGCCTCTACGCACAGTAAAAAATTCGCTTTCTCCATTCTGGTGTTCGTAAATATATATTTTTACTCTTTCATTATCGATTATAGCATGCACAACACGTCTCAATGTTGTCCCAACCATACATGGATGGAGCTCTCTTTGGCTTTCAAACCAATACCAGTCGCTGAGTCTGGCCATGAAAGGCTTTTGATCTGTTTCTTTCAAAAAACATTTTAGATTAAAAATAAAAGCATCCCGCCTATCTCCTAAAAGAGGAAACGTGGAACCAGGAGTGCCAAGGACGCCGTATACCATCTCAGTATTTCCTAAAGCGATATCACAGGCAGCGGAAAGACCTACAGCTCCTACATTCTTTCGCTTAAGCTCATCATATGAAAAAATAAATTGATTTTGATGCATCTTTAAAAAATTGGAGGGAGTAGTGCCATGGGTGAAGGTAAAATCCAATTCACAAAATAGATTAAAGAAGAGTTCTTCCTTGGGAGACATAGAAGAAACAGGTCGTTTAAGATGAGTGGCTTTAATGTCTACTAAACCAACGACTTCTCTTCTTAAGCGTGTTAGATTTTTTTGAGATAGATCTATCAGATCGAGTCCAATAAATTTTTCGATTTTACGAAACGCAAGGCAGCTTTTCCATTTTTTTTGGATGTAAATCCATTGCTTTTCATGTGGAAGGGCTTTTTCTATTGTCAAAGCTGGGTCAAAAGTTGAAGTTGAAGCAGATTGCATCGATTTTTGCCTTATGAATGAATATAGCTAATTATTAATTTTTTAATTGAAAAGTATAATAAGTTTGCTAAATATTAGTCTTCTTTTTTTTGATAAAGCTATTAATTAAAAAGTAATGCTAAATTTTTAATTTAATTGATTTAATAAAAAAATAGTTATATAAGAGGTGGAATTTAATTTCTGCGTAAATAATTGCGTACAAAATTTTCGGCTTCTAGACATTCTTCTAAGGTTGGTGTATATCCAGCAAATTTTATCTGATCGGTTTTAAGAAAAAATTTTTTTATTTCTGAAGATGAGACGTAGCGCATTAATTCATCTGTAGTCAAGACCTTAGCAGACATCCCTTTTTGCTCCTGCAAATGTTGTTTTAGAATGGCCTCCAATTGTTCTATAAATTTGGAGAAATGCTTATTTTCAAGCAAATGAGATTGCTTTAGAGCCTTAAACGCTTGACCTGAGTCATTGACAGGTTTTAACAGCCGTATAGGCTCTATCTTCTTTTCCCTTAAAATCATCCACAAGATCAATCCAAACAAAATTCCTAAGAAAGCGGTGCCGATTTTTTCCCAAGGAAATGTTCTTTCTTTAAAACTTGTTTGGGCATCTGTCATTGAACTTGGCGAATCATGTCTTTCTTTAATTTTTCTTTTATTTTTGGAAGAGAGTTGTACGGGAAGTTGAGGAGAAAGGTCTAGTGGGGGCATTGGAGTGATTTGATTTAAGGTAGAGGGAGGCATGAGGACTTCGATGGTAAAAAGATCAGTCATCAAATATTTAATTGGTTTTGATGAAGATTCGTCAGGAATGAGAGGGATTGTGAAAAAAGAAAGTGCATGTGTGCCTGGAATTTCAGGTTGCAATGGAAAAATCAGTGTTTCTTGAACCTTCCCTTCTGTAGCTGTCTTAGTTGCAGTGGGAAGGCTTCTTAAATTAAATGGAAAAGGATTAAAGCTAGAATTGCGCAATAAATGTTCAATCAGGCTATTTAAGTCTGTGTGATAACCTTCTGGATATACCAAATTGAGGTGAATGTCTAAAGGGTCATCTAAATAAATACGCGGAGAAGCCACTTCTACACGGGCTGTAAAAATTGGTTCTTCAGCATAAATTTGGGCGAATAAGACAACTCCAAGAAGGATTTTAATGGTGTTCATCGTTTCATGGCTCTTATCTTAAAAAATTTTCTAAGGATAGGTACATAGGATTGATCGGTATGTATTTCAACAAAATCTCCTCCAGCGGCTTTCATGGTATGTTGCACTTCGTCTAGATTTTTTTTGGCAACTTGTTGAAATTGATCGGCATCTTGATTTGTATCAACGCAAGAGGTGGTGTTTAGTTCCAAATCGCGAATAGCCAATAGGCCCAAACGAGGAAAATTTTGTTCAAATGGATCGCGCACTGCAATGGAGATCAAATCATGTGCTTTCGAAATTAATTTGACTTGATGTTCATAATCGGCTGTTAAGAAATCTGATAGTAAAAAACATATAGCTGAGCGTTGTTGAACCTTCCCCAAAAAGGCTAAGGCGGCATTCAAATTTGTGCCTCGATGTTGTGGAGAAAAGGCCAAAATCTCTCTAACTACCCGTAAAACATGCCTATTGCCTTTTTTAGGTGGAAGATAGAGTTCAATTTGATCTGAAAAAAGAATAAGCCCAACTCGATCCTGGTTTTTAATGGCTGAAAAGGCCAACACAGCGCTTATTTCAGCAATTAATTCTTTTTTGAGTAGATTTTGACTGCCAAATCGTGTGGAGGCGGAAATATCGACTAGCAGCATAATGGTCATTTCCCTTTCTTCTTTGAAATTTTTCACAAAGGGATGGTTCATGCGAGCGGTGACATTCCAATCGATGTGCCGCACTTCATCTCCTGGCTGATACTCGCGAACTTCTTCAAACTCCATCCCTTTGCCTTTAAATGCAGAATGGTAGGCTCCTGCCAAGATGTCTTCGGCGAGATGTGTCGTTTGAATTTGAATGCGCCGGATTTTTTTTAATAATTCTTTGTCCATCATTTAATTCCATATCATCCATAGAGCTATTGAAGCAGGAATCACGGCACAAGCGGTAAAAGCTAAACCGAGTGGAACATAACGTTTAAAGGTCACGATCTCATTTTCTTTCTCAAGCAAGCTTACAGCTACAATATTTGCAGATGCTCCAATAGGGGTGATGTTGCCTCCGAGGCATGCTCCAATCAGCAAAGCAAACATTAAAAGAGGAATGGGTGCGTGATTTAATAAAGCAATATCTTTAACGATAGGAACGGCTGCGAGTAAAAATGGAACATTATCTACAAAGGCTGAGACTAAAATGGAGAGTCCGATGATTACTATAAATAAGATCAAGAGGTTATTTCCCAACGAACTGGAAAGTTTGCTAGCTGCGGCATCCATCCATCCAGCTTGCTGCAAGCTTCCTACGAGAATAAAAAGTGAAATAAAAAATAATGTGGTTTTCCAGTCCATGCTTTGCATTAGACTTTGTGTAGAGACCCACTTTGGCGACAGGAATTGCCAAATACATCCAATCAATGCTAGTAACATCGCGGCGGTTCCGGCCAACCAGATCACTTCTGGATCGATAAACGAACCAGTAGCTAGAAGAAGTATCAGCAGACCTAACAAAAGAGAAGGGACCCACGAAAGGATGGTTTCCACAGGAATGAGTTTAATTGCTTTACGTTCTCCCCGCATTAAAAACCATGCAAAGGCTAAAGCACAGGTGGCCCCGATTTGTACAATAAAGAAAATGCTAAGACGCCCTTGATAAATAAAAAAATCATTAAAATTCATTTTGAGATATCCACCCATGATCATGCTTGGGGGATCGCCGATAAGAGTAGCTGTGCCTTGTAAGTTTGAAAACATAGCCAAGAGGATCATGGGTTTAAATGCAGGGATTTTGAGTTTTTTGCATAAACTCATCGCCACTGGACCCACAAGAAGCACAACGGCGACATTTTCGACAAACATGGAGATGACACTTGTTAATATGTAGATGCTCATTAAGGCAGTTTGCACATTTTTGGAGCGATCGACCAGCCATTCAGATAAAACAGCAGGAACTCTAGATAATAAAAAAAGTTCTGCTAACACTAAAGTGCCGAAAAATAACCCCACCACATTCCAGTTCACGAAGTCTATTAGAGCGGTTTTGAATGTTACTTCTTGCAACAAAACAAGCGCTAAAGCACCCAAAAGGCCCACTTCGGCTTTATAGCGTGGAATGAGAATAAAAAAAATATAGCAAAGAATAAATATTGAAAGTGAGATCATTTTTATTCTGGAGATTTAGCTTTGGGAATCTCTTGATCGGAAAAATCAATCTCTTCGGCCTTTTCCTTCTTTTGATCTTCTAGATAATCTTCGTAATATTCGTAAGGATTGGTCTTCTTTGCATTTTCTTCCCGAATTTTTTCACACAATTTACATGCGGCAAAAAGGGTGGGGGTATAAAAAAGATAAAGCAATAAGAAAAGATTCAATATTTTTTTGAGAAGGCGTGGCTGATTCATAGTTGTCTCCTTTCAAGATCTTTTTTGAGTTATCCCATTTTTAAAGATTCAAAAAAAGAAATTTTCGAGAATCGCACATTCAATTTAACTAAATGGAATGTGAAAGAATCCAGGCACTCGTAATAAAAGTTCCAAGAGAGCTTCCTAGATTTGCCAGAATGACTACTAGCAATATGCGGGTCACCGGATTGATCCAAAATCCCCGGAAGGTCGTAATGGATAAAGGGACATTTTCAAGATCTGCTACGGTTGGTTTTTTGACCCAAGCTTGCACTAGGCCTGCGACCCAGCCTGCAGCCACCATTGGATTCAAACTCGTCAATGGAGCGGCTAACGAAGAAGCAAAAATAGCTAAAGGATGACCGAAAGCTAGAGCTGTGCCAGCTCCTGCTAAGATGGCGTGGCTTGCAATCCATAAATAGATCGAATTTAAAGATTTTTCAGTGGCTCCAGAAAAAAATCCGTAAAAGACTAAGCTGACTAATAAAACAGAAAACCCCCATTTGAAATAGGTTGGCCATTTCGAAGCTGGTGGTACGTGCTCAAGGGCTTCGATTGAGATTTCATCGTCGATGTGAGAGATAATTCCAGGAATATGCCCTGCACCGACAACAACAACAAGTCTATGACCTGGGGCGTTTTTAATTTTTTCAGCTAAGTAAAGGTCCCTTTCATCAATAACTTTTTCCTTAGCCTTAGGAAAACTTTTGGCGAAGGCATCTAAGGCGCCTTCCAAGTTTTCAGGATTTTTTAACTCTTCAATTGTGGCTTCATCAATCTCATCTGTAATAAAGAACCCACTGAGTAATTGAGAGGCGGCTTTTATTTTATCCCAAAAGCCTAGGCTGCGCCATAGTCTTTTGAGGGTGATTTCTATGGGGCGGTCAATCAGTTCCAAATGAGCCTGTGTTTCTTTGGCCAGAAGTGCGCCTTCAAGCATTTCTGCCCCAGGTTTTACGCCGATTTGCTTTCCAATTTTTTGATAGAAGCCGCTCATAATTAAATGACTTAGAAGATAAAGGGCTTTCCCTTTGCGGACCACCTCAAAAAGGTCCATCTTTTTCCAAGCATCCTGATCGTTTAAAGATTGATAGCGGGAAGGGCATAATTCGATGCAGACAGTATCTGGTTGAATTTTTTCTATAGCGTGGCGTACATCTTCCACGCTTTGGGCGGAGATATGAGCAGTTCCTACTAAATAAATGTCTCGTTCTCTGTGAATGAGATGGCGAACTGAAGCAGGCAACTCTTGTGGGTAAGACATGTAAAAATCTCCAGATTAAAAAAATCGATTATACACGATTTCGATTAAAATGGGAATGATTCAGCTAATCTTCCAATCAATCGGTGTTAAGTGATGTTGCTCTAGCCAAGTATTTGTTTTAGAAAAATGACGGCATCCAAAAAAGCCTTGATGGACTGAAAATGGGGATGGGTGTGCAGCGGTCAAAATTAAATGGTGGTTAGCATTGTATAGCGTTTTAAAAGTTTCCCATTTTTTTTGAGCATGTTTTCCCCACAAAAGGAAAACCATCGGTTTTTTCTGTTCCATGAGCGATTTGACGATTGCGTCTGTAAATTTTTCCCACCCTTTGCCTTCATGGGACATGGGCTCCGCTTGACGCACTGTCAACGTCGTATTTAAGAGCAGAACACCTTGTTTGGCCCATGCAAGCAAGCAGCCATGTGAAGGAGATGGTATGGAAAGATCTTCGGCTAATTCTTTGAAAATGTTTTTTAAAGAAGGAGGTTGAGGGATTCCTATGGGTACACTAAAACTCAATCCGTGGGCTTGACCAGGACCATGGTAGGGGTCTTGCCCAATGATCACTACTTTTACTTTCTCCAGAGGGGTATTCCAAAGGGCGTTGAAAATAAGATTTTTAGGTGGAAAAATGGAGTAGCCGAGAGCTTTTTCTTTTTCTAAAAATACAGCTAAGTCGATTAGATAATTTTGCTTAAATTCTTCTTGCAAAGCTGCTTGCCAGCTAGATTCGAGTTCAAAAGGATGGATAACGATAGAATTTTCCAACGAAACACCTATGGTAAAATTTGATGTGGAAGTTCAGGATTTAGGTTTGTATAATAGCGGGATAGATTTTATTTTTCCTGTTAAATTCGAACTGGCACTTGCAAATTTCTCAAACGAAGCCTTACTCTTTTTTTCAACTGTGCACAACAAATACCCTGGCTTTTAACGGAAGAATCTACCATGACAAAACCAACAAAAACACATAAACGCATCCTGTTAAAACTATCAGGAGAAATTTTAATTGGTCCTAAAAAATTCGGAATTGATTATGACGCTTGCTTGGCGGTCGCTCATTCTTTAAAAAAAATTCAAGATAATCATCATGAGTTGGCAGTTGTGATTGGCGGAGGGAACATTTTCCGTGGAATTAATTTAAAAAAGACAGGTTTGGCAAGAACTCCCTCCGACCATGTAGGCATGTTAGCTACGCTGATGAATGGAATTGTCTTGCAGCAAGCTTTGACCTCAGTGGGATGTGTTTCGGAAGTAATGTCTGCCATTGAATGTCCACAAATTGCATCCTCATACCGCTGGCACGATGCCACCACCGCGCTAAGTTCCGGAAAAGTATTAATTTTTGTTGGGGGCACAGGAAACCCTTACTTCACCACAGATACGGCAGCAGCTCTGCGAGCCAGTGAAATTCAGGCAGATATTCTTCTCAAAGCCACTAAAGTTGATGGAATTTATGATCAAGATCCTATAAAAAATCCGCATGCGAAGAAGTATGCAACCATGAATTATTCACAGATTCTTGCAGAAAAATTGGAAGTCATGGATTCTACTTCCATCGCCTTGTGTCGAAATAATCATATTCCCATTCTAGTTTTTAATATGAAACTGCTAGAATGTGGAGAAATTAATATCGTTTCCTTAATCGAAAAAGGCACGTACGTTGAAGGAAATTAAGTAAGGAGCATTGCCAATGAGTATTGTGAAGCAAACTAAAGAGAAAATGGATGCCGCGCTAGAGCATCTGAAAAATGATTTAAACAGCATCCGCACCGGACAAGCCAATCCTGCAATGCTCGATGGAATCATGATTGAAGTCTATGGCAGTCAAATGCGCCTTAAAGATGTGGCCTCGATCAATAGTCCTGAAAGTCGTCAATTATTGATTTCCCCATTCGATTCAGGAATTGTAGGCGCGATTGGTAAATCGATTGAAAAAGCAAACTTAGGTTTCATGCCGATCGTAGATGGTAATGCTGTCCGGATCAAAATTCCGCCGATGGATGAAACACTTCGCAAAGAAATGGTAAAACTTTGCCATAAAAAGAAAGAAGAAGGTAAGGTGACACTTCGCAACCTAAGACGCGACGCAAATGAGTTTGTGCGTAAGCAAAAGGCTGCAGGAGATCTTCCTGAAGATCTCATGAAAAAATTTGAAAAGGAAATCCAAGAGTTGACCGATAAGTATTGCAAACAGGCGGATGACATCGCGGCTAAAAAAGAAAAAGAAATATCCACGATTTAACTATTGCGCAAAAATAGATCTGTTTTGTAAGATAGCTTACTTTAAGTTCGGCGGTGATCGATAAGTAGAATACCCTAACTTAAAGGACCTGGCCCCATCGTCTAGTCAGGTCTAGGACACCGGATTTTCATTCCGATAACAGGGGTTCGAATCCCCTTGGGGTCATTTAGAGTCTTTAGCTCAGTTGGTAGAGCACCTCACTTTTAATGAGGGAGTCGATGGTTCGAGTCCATCAAGACTCAATTCTTTAGCGCCAAAAGCGCCGGTAAATTTAAGCTAAAGCCGTCAGGTTTTAGCTTTTTTTATTTGTAATATCTCAATATTTCTGACATCATGCATCCCTTTTTCAGCAATTTTAATATTGGCAATTGGTCAAGAGTTCCAGATCGCGGATAATTTCAACGGTTTCCTTGATAGACATGCCAGCCCCCTTTTTTTAAAATAAATAGTAAAAGAAAACTTTTTGTTTTATAATAAAAAAATACTTAATTATTAAAGACTAAAACAATAAAATAGTGGTTATTCTTGAATGTCAAGATTGAAAAACCATCTATTTAATCATTTTCAGTAAGAGTTCTTTATGCCATTTTCCCCTCAACTAACGAGTCAGATTCAGGTTCTTTCACAATTAGATCCAAATCAAAAATGTGTAAGTTTGGACGCAAGCACCAACTCCCTTAAAGTTGTGGATAAAAGATCCCGTTCTTCTAATCTAATCTGCTGGTTTATCCATCTCATCACATGCAAACTTGTTTCTCGAAATCGCAATTTAGATAAGGCTTGCCTCGATATCCTACAAAATGCAAATGGTCTTAAAAATGACATCACTAAACAAGAAAAAAAATCGCTCAAAAGTGCAATCGAAAATTTAAGGGTAATTATAAATAAACACGGAGGATCTGAGGGTAAAAAAGTGACTGCACTTCTGGCCACAATCGACAAAATTCAGTGTTTAAAAATCCCAACGAAAGTTCCTGATAAAAATGAGCCCGCTGTAAAGCCAGAGCCTCCAACCAAGGCAGCAGATCCAGAATCGACAGAGACAAAGCCCTCAGTAGAATCAGAGCTTGATAAAGAAAGAAAAGCGATGGTGGAACTTTTTACTCCACAAATGGTAGATGCTTTAGGAGGCATCGATCAAGTGCTTAGTTTCCCAAAAATCGGAGAATGGACTGGTCAAATTACGAAATCAGAACTCAAGGCGCCTGTGATGAGAGGCGATGATGGATCTCTTTTATTTTGCTATTTTAAACAAGGGGACCGGGCCAAAATTACAGGGGAATATTTAAAGCGAAATAAAGATGGCACCTGGGAAGGAGCCTACTCTTTTCCTAGCGAGTTAAATTTGCGTGTTTCAAATCTAAAAATCAAAGATGGTTCTCTAGAAGAAAAATATATGCTAGATAAAATCCATCGCTTAATGAACTACAAATCTGTTGGAAGACTAGAAATATACTTTGAAAACATGTTCATGAAGCCTGCGGATAAAGAAAGTTTTCGGCCTACAAATGCCTATCTTAAGGGCGAAGATTTAACTGCTTATATGGATATAGAAACTCTTTTTTACGAACGAGCACTGAAAGAAAGTACAGATATTTTTTTATGGGATCCTAGAAAAACGGTTAAAGAAAATAAAAAATTATTCAAAGAAATTTTTTCCAAGTAAGGGCATTCCTCATTAATTGCATTGCACGTCACAGGTTTTTTATTAAACGTGTTAAGCTTTTTGTTTTGTCCTCCTAAAGATAAACAAAGAGCTTTTCTGATACAGGTACCATTGCTCGCGCTTATGCCATCCTCCCATGAGGAAAAATGCAGATTTTGCTTTGGGAAATCTCCTTCACCTGTTTTATTTTGTTTTTCTTTTATTTATCTAATTCGTTGGTCATAACCTTCGAAATTTCTCCATTCAAGATAGAATCCAATTTTTTAGCTTTTGATTTTAGCTGAGTATTGGTTGAGGGCACTTCTTTACGCACATTCGGATGAGAGGCTTGCTCTAAAGCTTCAGCCATCACTTAAGAGTTGGCATTTAAATCGACACTATTTTTTGACACATCTAGATAAAGCGGCTAAACCTTAAATATGCCTCTAAAACTAATTTTAAAGTAGAAGAAAGAGGTTGAAAGTCTTGTAAGCCCATTGCATGTCCCCTAAGCGAATAATATGCATTTTTTACCAAAGCTTCATTCATATTTTGAACATTTTGTTTGTGACCCCTCGTAACCTTTAACGGAGAGGCAGAGGAAATAGGTTTAAAATCGCCCATTAGATGCTCCTTTTCGCTCTCAATACCGTCAATTCATCACCTTTTCCCAGCAGCGGCTACTAGACCAACAACGCCGACCACGGATCCGAGAATTGCCCCAATCCCTAAACCTGTTACTACAACAGAGTTGCCTGTGGCAATCCCAATTCCCAACCCACCTTTACCTAAAACTTCATCAGTTTTCTTATTGAGTTGGTTAAGTTTTTCGTTGGGTCCTCCTAAAGCATAAGTAAAGAGCTTTTTTGAAACAGGCTCCATGGCCCGAGCTGATGCCATCCCTGCATGATGAAAAATGCGGATTTGGCCGGCAGTGGTATTCCATTCACTACTTTTTCTTTTTTCCATTTTTTCCAAAATTTTTTCCTTGCTAACTTCCAGTGAAGTGATTTCTTTTTGAAGCCTGTTGAGTGTATTTTTTCCTTTCATTAGCTTCGCTTCTAGAGCTTCAGGAAAATGCACTTCGCCCATTTTATTTTTATCTGAATCCATTTTCAATTCAAGAGCTGTATATTCTGCTTTTTTACTTGAAATACTCTCATTAATGCTATCAATGCGAATTTTGTCGAGCTCCATGTGCTTATATGCTGCTGTGGGTATCATAATAAGACCTGAGGCTGCACCTGTTCCCAAACAACTAGAAAAAGTGGTTACTTTTGTGACGGCTGCCACAATTGTCCCTGCTATAAAGGCTCCAGAGCGCCCAAATCCATTCATAATAGAAGTTCCAAATGCTTTTGCTGCAGATTTTAACCGGGTATTGGTTGAAGACACTTCTTTGTGCAAGTCTGCATGGGGAGCATGCTCTAAAGCTTCATGCATCACTTCGGAATTGGCATTTAAATCGACTTCTTCTTTTGACGCATCCGAATAAGGAGGCAAGACCCTAACCCCTCCCTTATCAGTAGTAATTGGTTTTGGTTTTAAGCCATCATGAGAGACAGGAGAAAGAGGTTGAAAGTCTGGTATGCTCATTATAAATCCTCCTATGCGACTATTGGTTACAGTTTTAATTGGTGAACAGTCCAATCGATGGCTCTCACCCCCAAACCTGCTACTATAATCAATTCTAGTTCGTTGATTGCCTAGAACCGCCTTTACCATTACGCGCTTCATCTGTAGCAAATCCGAGTAAAGTAACAGCTCCGACCACTGAGCCTAAAATTGCTCCAATTCCTAAACCTGCTACTGAAATCGCGGTACCAGTGCCAATTCCAATTCCAGATCCTCCCTTACCTAAAACCTCATCAGTTCTCTGATTAAATTTGGTAATTTTTTCGTTGGATCTTCCTAAGGCATAAGCAAAGAGCTTTTCACATAAAGGCTCCAATGCACGAGCTGGTAACATACCGGCATAATGTAACATGCGGATTTGGCTGGCAGTGGGATCCCGTTCACTTGATTTTTTTTGTTTTTCTTTCATTGACCCAATTCGTTGTTCATATCCTTGGAAATTTTCTCCCATTTTGATAGCTGCTTTAATTCCAGCGGCAGGTATCATAATTAGACCCGAGACGCCCCCAGTTGTCAAACAGCTTGAAAAAGCAATCACTTTTGTGATTGCTGCCACAATTGTCCCTGCTATAAAGGCCCCAGAGCGGCCAAATCCATGCATAATAGAAGTTCCAAGTGCTTTAGCCGCCGATTTTAACCGGCTATTAGTTGAAGACACTTCCTGATGTAATTTAGCATGGGGGGCATGCTCTAAAGCTTCATGCATCAATCGGGAATTGGCATTTAAATCGGCTTCTTTTTTTGACGCATCCGGATAAGGGGGCAAGACTCTAACGCCAATCTTTTTGGCAGCTGATTTCGGATTTAAACCTTCATGACCTTTAACATGAGAAACAGAAGAAAGAGGTTGGAAATCTTGTAAACCCATTATAAACCCTCCTATCTATTTGACATGTAATTTTTTCTGAAGATTTTTTAACAAGTCTGCATGATCAGTTAGGTGGTGCTTTTTCTTAAAATATTCTGCTAATTCTAGACAGCCCTTAGCCTGCGTTTCATTGTTTAGTGCCAAAAAGCATTCGCAACTGTAGAGATAAGGTAGGATTTCGGCAGGCGATAGCAAATTGGCCATGGTATAGGCATTGATTGCATGATAGAATTTTTCTTTCTGCTGGAAGCAAATGCCCAAAGCCACCCAAGCTGCATAAGAGGAGGCATCTAGATAAACAAAGGCTTGAAATAAATTTAAGGCGTCGTCGTATTGCTTGTGATTAAAAAGCTCATTTCCGATTTCATAAATGGTTTTTAGAGTGGTATGCGAAATGCCAAGATGGTGAGCAAGAGAAAGCTCTATAGCTTGATCGCCCTCTACTTCAGCTTGATCGCCCTCTACTTCATCAGAAATTTGATGATTTTTGGTATTTTGGATAAAAGCGGGCAATTTTTCTAATATATCAAGGCCATCATCGATCAGTTGATTGGCGGATTTTTCAAATTCGTCTAGACATACTTTGCTTAAAGGGTTCATTTTCAACTGAGTAAAAATAACTCGCATCCCTTCTTCAATTCGTTTAGTTTCTTCTTTTTCATCGAGAAGGACCATTAATTCGTGCTTAAATTTTTCCTTTTTTTCAAATGCAGAGACTGCGGGACTTAGCGGCGAAGTTTGTTCATCAACCCATTGATATCTTTGCGAAGCTTGTTCAGCAAGTTCTTCGAGCAATAGATTTGAGTGCTTATCTTTTTTCTTAACCATAAATCACCTCATGGTTGATTTCACTTTATTATAATATGTAATCAAATAAACAATTAAGTTTAATTTAAATATAAATATATTTTTAACTCGACTTTGTACAAGTTTAAGCGGCGAGCTCGTGCCTCACTCGCCGCTTAAACTTGCACGCAGTAATCAAATTTGCCTAAAGTCACGCTCTTTAGGCTGCCGCTAGATGCTCAATAAGCA
>Ga0105044_10003027_pt1 | contig 22988 bp, 5 predicted proteins | sample MAT01_FD_78092 | JGI IMG/M metagenome (GOLD analysis project Ga0105044, IMG submission 78092) | Freshwater microbial communities from Lake Fryxell liftoff mats and glacier meltwater in Antarctica - MAT-01 | ecosystem: Environmental > Aquatic > Freshwater > Ice > Liftoff microbial mat | place...
CCGACCTGCTCGCGGAGACAGGGCGCCAAGCGGCGCCTTCCACGCCCGAAACGCCCCAGCGCTGACCCGACCGGTGCCGGTTTTTAAACTGGAAAAATGCCGACTTGACGGCTGTAATTTACAGTAGTCTCCTCACAGTCAATCCCCGAGAGGCCGTGGCGGATGGCGTAGGCGTCGACGGCGCCCTCGAGGGGCGCGGTGTGGACGGGGTTGTCGGAAGCGAAATAGCCGCTCCAGTCACCCGGCGCATCCGCCCGGGTGTCGTCGAGCGCCTTGCGCAGAGCGATCAGCACAAGGTAGTGCAGCCACGTTGCGACGGCTTCGCTCGGAGCGCGCAATATGGCCGTCGCGCCTCGTGCCCGTCCGAGCTCCACCTCTGCACTCGGGGCGCACATTGCTTCCAGCCCCGCTAAAAGGTGGAGGGTCGATACGATACGACTTCCCTGGGCATCGGCGACGGGAGTCGACTTGCTGACGATCGCTACCGCCGGGTCGTCGGTCAACTCGACAAAGTTCTCGAAGCGCGGGCTCAAGATCGTGTCGGCCCAAAAACCCTGATCGAGGATAGGGTCGCCCGAGCGGGCCACGGTCGCCTGGCGCAGTAAGGCCAAGGTGTCGCGCGTCGTAAGCCCGCGGGTCTTCGCCGCACAATCGACCAGGTCGATGTAGGCGGCGAAGGTGGCAGCGGCGGGTCCCTCGACCGTCGGACAGCTCGGCGGAATTACAGGGGTGTGCGGCCTGATCTCATCAGCGAACAGCTTGTCGAGCAGGCTGAGGGTCTCACGTCCGACGATGCCGTCGGGCCGTAGCCCGCGCCGCTCCTGGAACTGCCGCACCACCGCGCGTGTCTCGGCGCCGTAGATGCCGTCGGGCGCGCCCGAGCGCAGTGAGATCGGCATAGAGAAGCCGATCTCGACGAGGGATTGCTGGAGCCGCTTCACCGCGTCGGACTGCTCGGGCGGGCGCAGAGCTGGGCTATTGTTGGCCGCTCGCTGCAGGCGCTGGCTATCGCGGAAGCGCGGGGCCGTTAGGACGACAGTGTCGCTCATCGGGTAATCTCCTCGCTTGCGAGGGGCGGGATGTGGGTCGAGCCGCCGGGGGTGAGCTTCTGCACCGCGTAGGCCCGCAGTGTGTCCGGCCGCACCGTGTCGTACCAGTTGAAGACGGCGCGTCGTCGCACGACCTCGGTGAGCAAGTCGTCCGGGTTGACGAGGTCGACGCGCGTGGCTGGCGGACCCCACGCGAAGCGCGCGCACTCCACCTCGTCCTGGCCGCCTAGCGTCTGACGTCGCAGCAGCGCATAGCCCGCCTCAGGCGCTGGCATGACCGACTGGTCGATCACCGCCAAGCCCACGGCCAGGGTCTGGCTCGGCTGCGGGACGCCGTCCGCCTCGTCATCGGGCGGCGGCTCCTGGTCAATGTACACCTGGGCCACGAGCTCGAGCCGGTCGCCCGGCAGGAGGCCCGCCGGCTGGCCCGTGCCGAGGACAAGCAAGTCGGCAAGGCGTATCTCACGGAGGACCGTCGGGGTGAGCACGAGTGGGAGAGTGCCCAGGCGCAGGGCCCGCACGATATTGTTGCGCTCGACCCGCCTGATACGCAGCGCGATGATGAGCCTCGTTCCGATCGGAGGTTCCTCGAGCCAGTCGAAGCGCGCGAAGATCGCGCTGTCGGGGTTGCACTCACGCCGGTCGGCCGAGAGACGCGCCGCCCGCTGCGCGCTGCGCCCATCGACCACAGGCATGGTGATGAGCTTCGTGGCGTGCGCCGAGGGCGAGGTGAGGCGCCGGTTGTACTCGGGGTCCTCGAAGTGGATGAAGCGCGGGCTGAGCGGCACGGGCGGCGCCGTGGGTGGTGCCACGTGGAGCACGAAGCTGAGCTCCTGGTAGAAGTCATCGTCCTCTGGCCGGCCGCGGGGCCGCACGCGTGCCACCGCCCGCAGCTGGGCGCCCGCTGGCAGCCGTGCGAGATACTGCTGGAGGGCATCTCCCTGCTCGGGCGTGAAGCGCAGCGGCGCGAGCAGAGGGCGCTTCAGCACCGCCACCCCACTGGCGTCCTGAACGTCGCCTGTGGCCTCCACCTTGTAGCGGAAGCGCGTGGAGCCGTCCATAACCTCGAGGACGACCAACCAGCCCGCCACAGAGTCCTTGACCGGCGCCTCGGCCTCGAGCTCGACGGCGAAGATCAGGTCGGGCGCAACCGCTGGATCAAGGGCGCCGCGAGCGGGTTTAGCGAGGGCCATCCGCAGCCGGCGGGCTGGGGCAACGACCTCGCGCGCTCCGCCGCTGCCCACATGCTCGGTCGGGGCCATGAATGCCTCGTCGGCGGGGGCCTCGCCCACCAGGTGGTTGGCGGCGGGCTCGAAGAAGCTGGCCCAGGGCTGTAGGGCCGTCGCGCGCCGCTCGAGCGTGTTGGGTGGCAGAGGCACGGGACGCGGGGCGCGGTGCTGCACGGGCACACTGCCCGAGACGAGGGCGGCGCCTGGCTGCTTCGTGTCGGCCCCCGGCATGCGGTGCTGGCGGATGAGCTGGTTGCGCACGGCTAGGAAGACCCCGGGGCGAGACCCGGTCAACAGGTAGCGCACCGACCCCGGCAGCACGGGCTGCCACAGGCCCATGCGGGCGGGCTCAAGCGTTGCCGCCGAGGTCGGCTGCTCGATCAGGGCATCCTCGAGCGGCGGCAGCGGCGGGTCCGGAATGACGGGCATGAGGCTTCGAATGGGGGGGGCACGAAACTTCGCTGGCAGCCCTGCGGCCGGGCGCTTGCTGCGCAGGGCCGAGCGAAACTGTACGTTGTGTTGGAAGACCTGCCACCAGAGCGTGACCCCCGCGAGCGCCGCCGGCGCGAGGGCGCCTGTCACGCCCCGCGCTTCGGCAGTGTAGACCACGCTGACGCGCAGTGCGCTTACGCCCCACGGCCACGCGCGCGCGCCGCCCTCGACGTTCGGATCGTCGAGCAGGTAGACGGGCTGGACCCCTGTGGTCTGCGGCGCGGCCAGCTCGAAGTCGTGCGGAGCCTCGGGCAACGGACCGGGGTTGTAGTGACCCTCGCGGAATCGCAGCAGGCCCAGGGTCGCCCTGAGGCTGAAGAGCCGGCGGGTCAGCCCCGCCGGGGCCTCGGCCGGCACGAGCTCGAAGCCATAGGCCGTCACAAGGGCCGCCTCCAGCGGGCTGTCGGGATTGGTATTGTCGCTGATCGCCCGCAGGCGCAGCACCGCGGCCTGCGCCTCCGGCGCCAGGAGGCGCAGGCTTTGCTTCGCCCACGCTCGCACCATGGTGAGGGTGCCGGCGGAGTCGCGGCCCTCGACGTCCTCGCGCACCTCCCACATATGACCGGCGACAACGGCGAGCTGACTCGTGGCTGGCTGGAGGCAGAGCAGTTCGGCCTGGAGCAGCCGCAGCTGAAGGGGCGGCGCCGCGAAGACGCTGGTGGCTCCCTCGGTGAGCGGCGGCGCGGGCCGCCACCCGATCCCGAGGAAGGGGCTGATCGCCAGGCTCACCGGCCGCTGGACGGCCTGCTCGCCCAGGCGGGCCGGGCTGGGGATGAGCGTCGCGGCGGCGTAGCGGCGCATGGCCCCGCCTCGCTCGCCGCCGAGCACGCTGGCGCCCTCGATCTGCGCGCCGATGGCCAGCCAGCCGTAGCCGGGCTGAGCGTCAGGCGCGCGGTCGCTGGCGCCGGGGATGAGCATGAGCGAGCCCTCGCGCCAGAGCGGTCGCGCGTCGTCGGGCGGAACTGGCAGAGGCGCGGCGGGGTCGCTCACCGACGGGTATGCCGCGCGCCGCGGGTCGAAGAGCTGCCGCAGCGCCGTGGCGCGGGCCAGGCGAGCCGGCGCGTTGGGCAGGGCCGCCAGGATGCTCTGCACGGGCGGGCCACGCTCCTCGAGCCGCAGCCTGTGGACGCGGAACCAGCTCTCCTCCACCGTGGTCGGGTCGAGCCGCGCCAGCCGCCGCGCGTCGGGCGTGTCGACGACGGCCAAGGTGATGGTGAGGGGCACTCTGTCGCTCCACCCAGCCAGGGCGAGGGCCAGTTCGGGCAGCGCCGTGGTTGGCGCCGCCACGCGCAGCCGCTGGATGAGCAGCACCGGGTCGACCTGGAGCGGGCCAGCTACGGCGCCAGACCCCTCCACCTGATCAAGGACAGCAGGCTGCAAGCGGCCGAGCAGCGGCATAGTCAGCAGCAGCCACTCCGGTGTCGCCGGGTTCGATGGCCCGAAGTCCTCCGGGGTGCTGAGCAGACCCGTCTGGCTGCCTGTCGGCAGATGCTGGAGGGTTACGGCTGCCTCTGCCGCGACGTGGCGCAGGCGCACCAGGTGTGGCGCACTCGCCTCGACCAGCAGGGTCCCCGCTGGCGCGGCGTTCAGCGCGCCGTCTGGCCCGGCGAGCAGTTCGCGCACGCGCCGCCCGAGCAGACCCTGGGCCACTTCGCCGAGTGCCACGACCGCCGCGTCGGCTCCCGCAGTCCGAGCCCCCTCCAGCTCGGCGAGCCAGCCGTGCAGGGTGCGTGGCGTGAGAACGTGCACCTCCTGCACCACCGTCCAACGAGCCTGACGCTCGAGCTTCGGTAACGATGACCCGCTCGCCAGCCTTACCTCTGCGAGCTGATGCTCAACCACTGCGAGCAGCTGCCAGACACAGCCCTCGGCGATGGTGAAGAGAGTCGAACCGCTAGCCGGGGCGAGGATAGCCCCGGGGAGCTCGTGCTGGTTGAGGAGGACCCGGATTGTGTGGCGCAGGTGGTTGAGGGGGGGGGGCGTGCCGGGTGGGCGCGCGGCCGGCAGTTTCTGCTGTGCGGTTGCCTGCTGAAAGTTTGCGCCCGTGGGCCACGAGACAAGGTTCTTCACCTCGATCACGCCATTCATTAGCATGGCCTCTTCCCACCCGGTGCCCGTGTGGCGTAGCGTGTAGCCCACTGCCAGGTCACCGGCAGACGAGCCGAACAGCCGCGCGGGGGTGAGGTCGGTGCCCGCACCCTCCACCTGGAGATAGGCGCCCCAGCGGCAGAGCAGCGTGGCCTCGAGGAACGCGCCTGTGGTCTTGAGGGTGGGCAGACCGCCGGAGACCTCCTCTGGTCGGAAGGCGAGCAGGGCGAAGCCAGGAGCCTCGTGGGAGATCACGCCCGGCGCGCCCGACTGGGCCAGGGGCATCCCCGGCAGGAGTTGGGGCGGCTCGCCGATGACGGGCCCGTAGCCACGCCAGGTGAGGCGCAAGCTCTCCTCGTCGAGCGCCAAGGATGACTCACCGTCGAGGGTGAGGCTCAGATCATCGAAGAGCTGCGCTTTCTTCCATGTTGCGGCGCCCGCCGTGAGCAAGTCGATAGCGATACCGGCGCGGAGTGTCCGCGGCTCAGCTCGGGGAGGGCTCGTCGGGCCGGCAGCGAAGCGCGCAGTGACCTCCTCCGAGCGGAGCGCACGATTGTAAATGGCTACCATGCGATACGTGCCGAGCCAGGCACGTTCGCCAGGTATTTCGTTTGCGAGCGCCAAGGCGTAGCCTCGCTCCCACTCGTCAAAGGTGCCCGTCACGGCCTCGGCAGCGCGCTCGACGCCGTCGAGGAAGAGGCGAGCCTCGCCCAAGGTTGTCCGCGTGTAGACTACGTGGGTGAGGCTCGCCTTGAGACTGCCCTTGGGAGTGCGGATAACTGGGTAGCCGTCGAGGTCGACGGTGCGTAGCCGCGCGGTGTAGAAGGTCGAGTCGTCCTCTTGCCAGACTCCCTGTTGCAGGGAGAAGTTGCGCTCATTGAAGTCCTTGGAGATGGTGACGATCCGGCTCGGTCCACGCTGCGTCAGATTAGATGGCCGGATCCAGGCCTCAACTGTCAGCTCGTCGCTGTCTATGGCAGCCTCATTGAGCCTGGTCGCGGGGCCACTGTTAATGATCGTGGGTGCGGTGATCGTCAGGCCGTCCAATCCCCAGCGCACTGCCTTGCGGTTCGTAATCTTCAGATCGAGAGGTGGGCTGGCCCCCGAGACGTCAGACACCACATCAGGGTTACCGCCTTGCTCAAAGGTGTAGAGGGCCTGGAGCCCGTCAGCTGGGTAGGATTTCCCCATGCGCACGACAAGGTCAAGCGAGGCCTTATACTCCCGCGTAGCCGGATTGAGGCTGAGTTTGAGCTGCTCAGGCGCGACTACTGCATCGGGCGGCACGGGAAGAGACACGCGCAGCTCGAGTGGGACACCGGCAGCACCAAACACGATCTCGGGCAGCGCGATGGGCCACTCGACCCCAAAGAGGAAAAAGTGCATCCTCGCATCAATGATCGTGAGCGTGCTCCCGGCGATGCGGGCCTGGGTCCAGCGCAGACGCGGCGTGTCGCCCGCCTCGCCGCCGGGCAAGCTGAGAGGCCACTCGACCGACGCTAAGGCCGGCTTGCCCTGTGGGGCGGCCAGCGGGTCGAGCGCGAGGGCGCTAACGGCCGTAAGAACAAGGGCACCTTCGGTCTCGCCAAAGGTCAGGCGGACCGCGTTGCTCAGTTCGGTCTGTTCGTCCGTGCCACTGAGGGGCAGCTGGAGCCGGACGATCAGCTCAACAGCGCTGACCACAGTGCCGTTAAAATGTACACGCTCAAGCGTAAGCGGGTAACACTGGAGCCCGAAGAGGGTAAGGGGCTGACCCGTCTCCTCTGCAAGTTCGGTAGCAGGTCGCAGACGCCACTCGTAGCCGAGGCGGAAGTTCTGTTCGCGGTCGAGCGCGGTTGGGTCATTGACCTCCTGTCGACCATTTGGCTGGGGCGTGGGTCGGGTGAACGCGCTGCCCTCGGCCGGCAGATCGCGGAACCAGAGGTGCCAGGCAGCGCCGCCGGCTCCCAAGGCAACAGGGCGGCGGGTAGTGGTGAGCTCAATCGTCGCGCCTTCGGCCAGGTTGGCGCGGGTGGTGATCAGCCCATCATCAGCCATGCTCGACCCGCGTAGCAGGCCCCGCTGGTCGCGGAAGCGCCCGTCGGGTGTCCGTAGGGCCGCCATGCTGCCCGCCTCAATCTGGAATGGCCCTTCGGCCACCTCCCCGTCGGTCAGGCGACGCAACGTGGTTCCCGTCGAGTCGAATCGCCCGTGGAGTCCACGCAGAGCCTCCTCACCCCGTAGCTCGATGGGCGACGTGGCGACCGGGTCGGCGATGTCGAGGCGCAGGGAGCCTGGGTAGGCACGAAGGTCGAGCTCGACGCGCACCGGCCAGGCGTGCGGCTCGGCGAGCGAGCGCACCTCGAGCCCCGCCGCGCTTCGGCCGATCGCGTCCACGGCATCGGCGGCGGCAAGGGAGGCCCGCCGCGCGAGGTCAGCCCAGTGCTCGGCAAAGTCGCTGCGCCCGAGGGGCTTCGGCGGCTCGGGGGGCGGCATGTCGGGCAGGGGCGAGACGACTGATGGGTCGCGCGGCGTGGGCGGCACCTGGGCCAGGGCCTGGACTTCGTCCGTGTAGGGGAGGTCGAAGCGGTACTGGGCTGGCAGCCCCGTCGCGGGCTCGGGGTCGAGCCCGGCCCCCTCCGGCATCGGGTCAAGGGCCAGCCCGGGCAGCGAGAGGGCCGCCAGCGGCAGGTCGGCCAGGGCACGCCACTCCGGCGCGGGGGCGCATGGGCTGAGCAGGCGTGGCCACGTGCTGGCGCCGTTCGCCGTGTCGTCGGCGCTTGCGCCCGCGAAGCCAAGGCGCAGCGGCGCAGTGGGCACAAAGGGCGCCAGCTGCCGACTGGGGCTCGGGTAGCTCGGCGGCACGAGGGTCTGCGTCATGGGCAGTGCCTGGACCATGGGCAGGCGCGGGTGGCGCCGCCAGGCCAGCGGCGTGGCCTCGAGAGCGCCGGCCGCCAACACCCGCCGCTCCACCAAGGCCGCCAGCAAGACAGGGTCGATCTGCCAGACGGCCGCCCACACCCCCAGCCGGGCCGACGAGGGGCGCTCGTCGTTCGCGGGTCGCCTGGATAAGGTCAGCCCCTCGAGTGCCAGCCGCGCGAGAGGCGGGAAGAGCTCGCGCCCGCTCACGCTGGCCAGGCCAGGGGTGAAGAACCCCGCCACCCAATTGTCGAGGCTCGGCAGCGCGTTGGCCGCCGTGGGCGGCTCGGCGCTCAGCCAGAGCAGCCCGTCGGCCACCAGGTCAGGCCCGCCCAGGGTCAGGCTGACCGATTCGAGTCGCAGTGTCTTGCCCTTGCCCGCGAGCACCCACGTTCCGCGTGCCGACCGCGCCCCCGTGATGGTCACGCGCCAGGGTGTCTCGGAGGGGAAGCTGCCGTGGAGGTCCGGCGCGTCGTTGCCCAGGCGCAGAGCGCCCTGGAGCGGTCCGGGCGCCGGTGGCGGCGCGTCGGTGCGAGCAAGCCCCGTGTCCACGTAGATCTGCTCGCTCAGGTTGGGGATGGGCACCTGCGCCCACCCGTCAGCAAGGGGCATGGCCACCCAGAGCGCCGGCTCGTCCAGGGGGTCGCTCTCGGCGGGCCTCGCCGCTCTGGACCAAGTGGGGACCGGGCGCCTCAGCGCCGCGCGCAGCCGCCGTGGTGTGGCCGTTGGGTTAAAGGCCAGGATTGCGCCAGTGACCTGGAGGGTCTCACTCCACACTTCATCGGCCCGGACGGCGGCGAAGCTGACGGTGGCCCCCGCCGCGCGGTTCGGCCCCGCGCTGAGCTCGAGGCGCGCGCCACCCGTGGCGGGCGCAACCGTGATGCTCTCCGCCTGGACGCGGGCCACCGCAGCGGAGCGCCAGCGCTCGTCGAAGGGATCCTGGTCGCTGAGTAACAGGCTGAGGTCGTCGGGTGCCAACTCGACCGGGCGAGGGGATGGCTGCTCGGCCCAAGGTAGAATCGTCCACGCCAAGCGCGGCAGGGCCTCGAAGCTGGCGGGCTCGAGCGTCGCCCAGGCCGGCACAGCGGGTGGGTCGAGCAATCCACTGCGGGGGTTGCGCGGGCTGAGGGCCGCGCCAAGCCGCCCCCACGCCGCCTGCAGCCCATCGGCCTCGCCTGGCGTCAGTCGCTCCGCCTCGACGAGCAGGCGGAAGCCGGGGCCGCCCTGCGGCTCGGGGTGCAGGCGCGCGAGCAGGAACACCGCGCTGATGGCCGTGTCGTCCCAGGGCAGCGTCAGGCTGCCCAGCACCGACAGGCCCGCAGCATGGGCCGTGACCCGCCCGAGTAGGCCTGCGGCTCCCTCGCGGGTGCCGGGCGCATCTATACGCAGGCCGAGGGCCTTACCTAGCCGGGCAAGCACGTCGCCCTGGGGCTGCAGCGCTTCGAGGCTGATCTCGCCCCCAAGGCACGTCAGCTCCGGCAGGGGCCCGCGCGCCTGGCGGGACCACTGGGCCGGGTCTGCCTGCAGCAGCAGCAGGGCCGCGTCGCCGCTGCGGAGGGCCTGGGCGAGTTCCCCGGGACCGACCGGACGCGGCGCCGGGCCGCTCCTCCGGCGCCACTCGTAGAGCGGTCGCTCGCCCGTGCCCGGGGTGACCTTGACCGTCCGTGGGCGCACTAGGGCGAGGAGCGTACCCGGCAGTAGGACGGCGCCCTGACCCAGAGCTGTACGAGGCGTCGCCTCGAGAAATAGCGCGCGCAGCGGCGAGTGCCTGGCCGCGTCAGTTGTCTGAAGCAGGTCGACATCGGCGGACCAGAAGGGCCCCCTGACACGCAACCTGATGGGCGAGGCTGGCTGGTTGGTCATACGTCCTCCCCATTGGTGCTAGCGGGCGTCGACGGCGGCTTGTTCGTCAGGGGCGCTGCGGCGCTCGGCGGGGCACTCGCACGGCGGGCGCGGATGTGAAGAGTCCGACCATCTAGCCCGCTGTGCAGACTGGCGGCGTACAGCCGTCGGACGGCGTCCCGGTCAGGGGCGCTGGCAACGGCGCCGAGGAGCGCAGCGCTCTCGGCGGGCGTCATCAGGCCGTGGTAGCGCACCTGGGACCGCCCAATCAGCAGCCCCTTGGCGACAGCCTCGGGCAGGTCAGCCTGCCGCGGGCGCAGTGGGATGAGCTGGCCCAGCGTCGAGCGCACCGGCTTGCCCAGAGCTACAACGATGGCCGCGATGGCCATCTGGAAGGACGCGTCTCCCTGTCCCGCTAGGTTGCCTAGCGCCACCAACTCATCGAGCGTGGCTGGGTAGCCCTGCCAGCCCACCAGCAGCGGCCCGATGGTGAGACGTTCGGCAAGGAGCGGCGGCGGGCCGTCCGGGCGCAGCTCCTCGGGCGTAAGCGGCTGTGTGATCGTCATCGGGTCGGCCCCCGTCACCGGTTCGAGCTGCGCAATGATAGTTTTGACCGCCGTTTGAAAGGGCTCGTCCCCGCGGCTAGCGAGGGCGCGCAGGGTGCTCAACCCCACGTCGTCGGGCCGAGGCCCGCTCCACGTGACGGCTGTGTGGGAGATCGTCAGCTCGTCCGCGAAGAGCGTCGTCAGCTCTGCCTGGTCGGGCCGGCGGACCTCAGCGGGCAGGGGCTGCTCGATGGCAAAGCCGCGCACTGCCGCGATGAGCTGCTCGACCGCCTGGCTAAAGGCCGGGAACTGGGCCCAGCGCCGCAGTGCCAGGACGTCGGCTTCCGCCAGGTCTCCGCTCCACGTCAGGGCCGTCACGCCGCCGCCGGCCGTCTCCGCGCGTACCTTGCCAGCCAACTCCGGCGGTGTCTGATCAACGTCAGGCGCGATCACCACCTCCGCGGGGCGGGTGGGCCCGGCGGCCAGGGTCGCCAGTCGGCCGACGCCCCGGCGGAACGCCTCGTCGCCCGGAAGGGCGGTCAGGGCCGGCCCGTGGACCACGGGGTCGAACGGGCCATCCCACACCAGCACGCACTCATTCGGCGCCAGCGGCTCGAGCTTGCCCGCCAGGGACGCCGGAGGCTGCGCGATCGGCCCCGAGAGGGGCACGGTGCTATACCAGCTGGCGAACAGCGTGTCGACTGTCCGCACATCCTCCTGGCTGCCGGCCACGAGGCGCCCGAGCGCCTCGTGGTCATCCTTGCTCATCACGCCCGCGAAGCGCAGTGTGCGCTCGCTCACCTTCACCCTCGACCGTACCAGCTCTGGCAGGTTCGCAGGGTCGTACTCGCGCGAGAATAGCAACTCGCTCATCTGCCGCAGCGCCACCTCCAGCTCGTAGGCTCCGTGGGGGTCCTCGGGCACGCGTAGGGTGAGCAGCTCCACCAAGAAGTGCCGGCCGAGCTGCCGTACAGCGAAACGGGGTGGGTCGGTGGTGCTGTCGTAGAACAGCTCGGCTTGCACCTCGACGTTGCCCGAGAAGCGCTCGACGATCTGGTAGACCACCTCAGGGTCGGGGAGGGCGCCAGGCTTGGGCGCCGCCGCACCGTTGCCGGGCTTATCAGGCGCCTCGGCAGGCCAGCGCGCCTGCGCCTCGGGCGAGAGGCTGTCCCACAGGCGCCGCAACGGCACGGCGAGCCGCCGCTCGGGCGCGCCGGCCTGGTCGTCGACCGCCGTCAGCGTTGCCTCAGGGTCGGGCGAGCGGTAGTGCAAGTCGCGCTGCGTCACCGCCGTGATTGGCGAGACCTTCGCCGTCGTCTGGGCGATGGCCAGCAGGCGGTGCTCGTAGAAGAAAGGCAGTGCCTCGTACTGGATCGCTAGGCCGCCCTGCTGGAAGTCGCCGACGCGCTCGGGCAACGCCAAGCTGCGCACCGCCTCCTCCGGGACGGGGCGGGCGTCGAGGTCAATATGGTCGGGCGCGTCGGGGTAGCGGTCAGGGATACCGGGGTAGATGTCGGCCACGGGCTGGAGGGCCAGCGCTGAGCGGCCGGCGAGGCGCGCCAACTCGGGCACCCACGCGGCGTAGACGAAGCGGCGCAGCAGCGTCACCGCAAGGTGCCGGAAGGCCAACTGGCGTGCGAGGGTCTGATTGCGCTCGACCAAGAGCTGTTCGGGGTGCTGGGCGAGGATAACCTCCCAGATTCGGCCTGGGACGACCGGCCTGCCCGGAACGGCGGGCTCATCGAGGCGCCGCGAGCTGAGGATCAGCGGGCGGGCGACGGGGTGCGTGCGGTCGAGCACCGCGTCGATGCCGCCATCCTCCTCCCGCACTGCGGGCGGGGCCGTGGCGGGCGGCGGGCCAAACAGCTCACCGTCGGCCAGCAGGCCGCGCCACAGCGCGTCGTAGCGAGCATAGGGCTGCACGTAGTAGCGGTAGGCGTGAGCCCACTTGTCCTCAATCAGGTGCACGTAGGTCAGGCGGCCGTCGTCGTCGGGGGCCACGAACGAGGGTGTGGCCGCCCGTGGGTACGCCGTGGCCACCCAGGGGCCGGCGGCGGTCATGAAGAGCCGCTGCTCCGTCTCGGGCAACTCGTCTGTCTCGGGCGCCTCGTCCGGCTCGGGCAGTTCGTCCGCCTCGGGCCCCATGTCGCCCCCGGCGTCGAAGAAGCGCTGCGTCCAGGTGAGCACGTCGGGCAGAATTGCCCTGATGCGCTCGGCGTCCAGCGGCAGCACGATTTTCGCTGCGGGAGGGGTGGCTGGGTCATTGCTGTTCAGACCCTCCAAGTGAGCTTTGAGCGCGAGCCACTGGGTGGCCGCGAGGGGGGGCGACGCGGTGGCCGGTTTAGCGAATGCCTCCCCGAGGTTGGGCACCTGACGGAAGAAGGCAGCCCACGAGTGCGTGGCCTTAAGGGCCTTACGCTTCCCGACTGCGGTGAGGGCCGCGGCCACTCCCGCGTTCGGCGACGCGGGCCCCGTCACGCCGAGGGCATGCTGGAGCCGCGCCGCCTGCTCGTCGTCGAGGTGCCCGCGCGCTAGTAAGCGCCGCTGGGCGGCGTCGTGGCTCACCAGAGGCGGCGTCTTGCCGTCGGTGCCGCGCGGCGCGAGCAGCGGCCCGAGGATCGTCTCGTCGACCGTCGTGCCCTCCTTATAGGTAGCCGCCGTCCAGATCTCGGGCGGGCCGTCGCCGCGCAGCAGCAGAGTCGTAGTCCCCGTCAGGGGCATGCGCAGGCTGCGCGTGGTCTCGCCGTCCTCCTCCGGCTGGATCTCCTCGCCGCCCGCGTCGGGGTCACCTATGTCGATCAGCGTTGCCCGCTGCCCCTGCTTCAGGGGGAAGACCAGCTGCAGCTCGGTGCCTGCCGGAGCGGTCAGAGGGAAGGCGGTGTAGCGCAGGTGCTGGCGCGTCGCTGGGCGCAGGCTGAGCTGCATCAGGGCGAGAAGGGCCTCGCCGTCGGCCGCATCCTCACGGAGGCGCGCCGCTCGCCCTGGCTGAAAGAGCAGCTCGACGTGGATGTGACGGCGCAGCCCGGGCGTCAACACTGATTCCTGGAGAGCCTTAAGCACATGCCACACTGCGGCCAAGGGCCGATCACCACTCAGCGGCTCGCCGTCAGGACCAAAGAGCACGAAGGCGACGCTAAGCCCCAGGCGCTGCAGCACGCTCCAGCCGTACGGGTCGGTCGGCGGCGGCGTGCTCGCCATCAGCTCAGCGAGGGTCTGCTGCTGGTAGGGCGGCGACGCCTGCACCGCGAGCCGGTAGCTCGCGGCGTCCAGCTCGGGGATGCCGAGCGCACGTTGCGTGGCCTTGTCGCCGAGCACGCGCAGCACGAGCGCAAGCAGCGGGTGGAGGGCCGCCACGCGCTGCCCTAGGGCGTCGATGAGCGCCGGCGCATGCTCCGTACGCCCCAGTGTCGACTCGAATGCAGGGACAGGGAGGGTCAGAGTCTCGTACGGGTTCGGCCACTCCAGCAGCGACTCACGCCATGAGTACCACGGGCGGCGTGTGACGTCCTCGCCGGGGGTGCGTTGAACCGGCAGGCGCCGCATCGCCGAGGGGTACCAGGCCTCCCACTGGCTCGCGCTGAGCGTGTCGCTCGGTGTAAGGGGCAGGTCGTCACCCGGCAGCATCTGTACGTCCTGGATGCGCCGCAGCGCCGCAGCCAGGGCCGTGGGGTTGCTGAACGTGGCCGTTGTGGCCTTGTCGGCGTCCAGTTCGTATAGCTCATAGCCCGCGCCCAGCGCCAGCGGGTAGGCCGGCTGCCCGCTCGGGCCCTGGTTCCAGCGGAAGCGGATGGCTCTGATGCCCGCCGGGTGCAGCGAGAACCCGGCCAGCTTGGCCACTGCCGGCGGGAGTGCCGGCGTGAGATCGAGCCTGTAGCCCGTGGGTTGGGCCGGCTTGGCGTTGGGGTCAAGGTCGACCCCAGGGAGCGGCGCGGGCGGGGGCTGCTTGAGGGGCATGGGGAAGTGCACGTTGCCCGGCGTCGCCATGCCGTCCTCGGGCGGCAGCGGCGGTAGCCTGACGGGCCGCGGCAGCCACTCCAGCTCGGCAGGTCGCCGCTCCTCGCGCACCACAGCCAGGGGCTCGACACGGTCGACCGGCGCCGGGCCGAGAGGGCCGAGTGCTGCCTCCACCACCAGGCGCAGGCGCACCGGCGCAAGTGCCGAAGGCACCCCGTTGGCCCCGATCGTCTGGATGAAGACCCGCCAGGCCTGCGGGCGCCAGCGCCCTGCAGGCAGCACGGCGGCGGCGCGCAGCTCGCCCAGGGGCACTACGGCGGCGCGGCCCTGGCCGCCCACCGGCCGCACCGTCAGCACGATGTCGGTGGGCAACGGCCGGGCGTTGCTGGTCGGCAGCAGGCCTGCGGGCCGCCGCTGCGTCGCGCTGTCAAGGCCGTAGCTGCCAATAGGCACTGTGCCTTCGCGGCGGAAGATCAGGTGATAGCTCGCCACGGTCACGGAGGCACCCTCGTCCGGTGCGACCTCGCTCCAGGTCAAGACGACCTGGCGCGGCTGGATCACATCGGGCGTAGTGGCGGCGGTCGCCGGCGCGAGATCGTCGCGCGTCAGGCCGTAGCGCACGGTCAGCTCGCCGTCGGCGGGCACGCGCGGGGGCTGGTTCGAGCGGCGCGTGGCGATCACTGTGAGGGGGCGCCCAGCGCCTCCGGCGAAGTCGACCGGCGTGATCGTGTAAAGGTAGCTGCGTCCCGTCGCCGGCAGGGCCGCTAGGTCGGCCGCCGTGTCGTCAAAGTAGTCCACCAGCTGGAAGCGGGAGCGCAGCTGGCAAAGCTTGTCCGGCTCCTCGAGGTCGCGGTGCAGAGCGTGGCCTGGCTTGAAGGTGTAGCTCAGCTCGGGCTCGCGGCTGTCAAGGGCAACGCGCCGCACAGCGTAGTGCACCAGATGATGCTCGGGGTCGGCCTGTGCTGGCGTGCAGCCTGCGGCGGGCGGCTTGCTCCACGTCAACTCCCACGCGATGGCAATCGCACTGGCGTCGGCGTATTGGCACACTTGCTGGAACTGCGGCGGCGTCGCCTTGAAGTCGGCGTCGAGCAGGTTGAAGACCTTCACCGGTCGCGGCGGCTCCGTGGGATTGAGCGCGTCGACCTGCGAACGCTGTGAGATCGTCGGGCCCTTTGCGTCGGGCATCAGCTCGTCGAGCCAGTCGGGCCGCTGATCGTCCGCGCTATCGAGGTGGAAGACCAGCCCGAGCTGGAAGGCAATCGAGCCGGCGGCCAGCCGAGCCCGGGCTGCCTCGTCCCTCTCCGCCAGATACTCGCGTAGGTCGGCGATCAGGTCGTGGACAACTATGCTCCGCAGCTCGTGGGCCTGCTGGTTGTTCTGGGCCGCCGAGAGTTTCTTGTCGCCCCGCTCCTCCACCTGGCCGCTTCGCGCGTAGATCGTCGTATCAGTATGGAACGCCGCGCCGAGTAGCTGATCGTAGCGCTGATTCGGGTCGTTGCGGAAGAAGGGCGACCCGGCAAACTGCTCGACCGCGCCACGCACTGCTGCCTCGTACGAGTTGTCAGACGGGCTCTGCACGCGCGGGTCGGATATACGCTCGACGCCCGGCAGCGGGTTCGGGTCGCCGATCGGTGTCGGCACACGAGTCTCGGGCTTCAGCTTGAAGGTGTAGGCCAGGTAGGTGGCCAGCGAGAGGCCGTCCTTCTGGTTGATTGGCGCACCCGGCCTGCCACCTGTCGCATCGCGCTGCTCGTTGATTGTCACCACCGTGGCGTCCCAGTTGGCCCGCCAGCCAAATGTCGGCTCCGTACGCGGCTCCCAGCGCCCCGTCAGCGGGTCGTACTGCCCCAAGGTCAGGCCCGCGCCAACGCCAGGTACATGAAGCGTGAAGTCGGCGGCGACCGTCCGCACCTTCCCCGCCTCGTCGAGGGGGGGCGGCGGGAGGAAGCCCTTCTCGGGCACGCACTGCTCGGCGCCATCGATGGTCACATAGCGCTCGCCTCTCGGCAGCAGCACGAAGTAAACATGGCCCGGGTCCCACGCGGGGGCCTGCCGGATGACGAAGATGCTGTAGCCCGGCACGCTGAAGCCCGGCGCGTCCACGTCATTGGCCAGGAGGCGCGGCCGCGCGGCGGCCAGGGGCACGGCCGCGCCCAGGAGATTCGCAGGCGCCCCACTGGCCGTCGTACCCGGCACCGGCTCCACCTCCGTCGCCTCCAAGCCGACATTCAGGAACCGGTCGGTCAACGCTTTTGCGGCCGTGACGGCTGGCTCGTTGACGCCGATCCTCACACCCACATTCAGGCTGTGGCCCATGGCAGAGAATGATACCGTGCCGGTGCCGCGTAGGCCTGGAGGGTTGAGGCCCTTGATACCGGCCTCAAGGCTGGCTGTGAAGCCGATGCTCATACTGAAGCGAAAGCTGAGCTTGATCGAGGTGAAGACGAGCTCGATCTTCAGCCACAGCTCGATCGAGAACGCGATCTGCACCTCAAGCCCGATCGCCCCGTAGAGCGCCGAGTTCTCCCTCGGCTTCTCGAAGGCCACCACGCCGATGTAGCGCGCCCCGTACGCGATACGCGCCCGGGCCGTCACGCGCGCCCCGACGATGCCCAGGTCAAGGCTAGCATCAATGTCGAGCTTGCCGCGGGCCAGGAAGCTCTGCCCAATTACCAGCTCGGTGGAGGAGACGCGGAAGATGAAGCCACCCTGGAACTCCAGAGCTAGCGGGCCGATCGAGGTTTGCCAACGCAGCTGGTTGGGCCACCCCAGCTCGTAGTGGAAGAGCCCCGGCTCGATCAGCAGCGTGGCTGAGAAGCGGCTATTGGCGATCGCCTCGTTGACGATCGCCGGCAGCGGCGGGTGGTCGCCCGGCCGCGCGCCGCCCGGCTTCTCGACGTTGGCCAGGAAGCGCTTGCGCCGCGGGTCGAGCAGGATGAAGCCTGTGAACAGTGGGTTGCCGCGCGTCCCGTTGACGTCGTTGTAGTAGTCCGCATAGTTCGTGTTCAGCCAGGCCCGCCCGACCATGAAGAAGGTCAGCGTGCTGCGGAAGGCGATCACGACGTCGAAGAGGAACGTGCACGAGAGGTCCTGCTCGGCCAGTTGGTTATAGGTCAGAGGCGTCGGCGCCGCCGAGGTCTGCGAGATCATCGCGCGCAGCACGATTGTCCAGCGCGGGTCGCCGCCCTCGGGGTCGGCGGTCCAGCTCTCGATCTTCGCCAGGTCGGCCTGCGTGCGCGCCAGCACCTGCAGCTGCCGCAGCAGTTCCTTCACGTCGTCCGTCCGGTCGGCTACCTTAATACTTGTTAAAGTGTAGCGGTAGCCGAAGCCCAGGCCCACCTCGCGGATGTAGAGCTGCACGATTGGAATTGGCAGACTCAGCTTGCGCCCTTCAACGTAAATAAACCACGCCCGCAGCCAAGGCGACTGCTCGTCGACTCTGATGCGCGTGAAGCCGAAGATGCCGACGAAGCTCGGCATGCCCTGGATCTCCAGTGAGCCGCCGCCGATCAGCCCCGTCTCGAGGGGGTCGTCGCGGAAATTGACCACACCTGCGAGCTTGAAGGCGCTGCCGAAGCCGATATTCACCGCCAGGTGCTTGAAGTGGATGCGCGGCTTGAACGAGCCCGGTTCCGGCAGCCCGATCACCAGCGCGTGGTAATCGTGGCGTGGGTCAAGCACGTCGCCCGGCCCCTGGGCGAACTTCAGCTGCCCTGTTAGACGCACCGCCCCCACGCCGCCGAACTCGGGCGCTTGCGGCGAGAAGCCGAAGGCCCGCAGCTCCAGTTCGAAGCAGCCAAGGAAGTTGAACGACTTCGGCTTGGGCAGCTCGATCAGAAACTTGACGTGGCGCCCGATCACACTGGCGTCGCCCGTCAGCGGGCACTCGATCATGTCGATCTTGATGTTTGGCAGCAGCGCCAGCGGCCCGTCCACGTCGTCGCTCGTAGCCAGCTTGAACTGGGCGCTGCCCGTCAGGGTGAAGAAGAGGTGGTAGCGCCCGTCGTCGACGAACTGTAGCCCCAGCGCGTCTACCTGGAACTGGAAGCGCGTACCTCGGCAGTCGAGCAGCTTGTTCCCGCGTAAGCGCGCCGTGCTCGACACCAGCTTGAGGCTTCCGTCGGACGTCTGGCAGAACTGGATGGCGATGTCGGCGCTGCTGTCACCCACCAGGTCTGGCGGCAGCGGCCCCGAGCCGGCGATCGTAAAGTCGGCGATGCGGTTTTCGCGCACCTCGAAGTGGCTGTTGGTGAAGCGGAAGCGCGTCTCCAGGCCGTTGAGGCGCACCGGCCGGTCGAGGACTTCGGCGGTCAAGTTGAGGCCGGCGGGGCCTAGAGCGAAGTCGCGCACCCCAAAGCCGATCGGGTCTTTGCTCGCCCGGTCGTACTCCAGCTCGATCAAGGCGCCCTCGGCCATGTGGACTTGGTAGTTCCCATTGCGCGTCGCCAGGGTGAAGTAGTGGTAGCCTTCGTCGTCCTTGCGTCCGCTCAGGCGCCAGCCCAGACCGAGGAAGCGCTTACCCTCGATGCGCTCCTTGGCGAAGAAGAGCGGTATGCCGCCCTCGTGGTCCACCTCCAGCGCGAAGCGCGCCAGCCCGAAGCTCAGGCGGGCGAAGAAGGTAATGTCCAGCCCGTCGCCCAGCCCGGGCGCCGCGATGCGCAGCTGCACCCCGATCGGGAAGCTCACCGTCCCCTTGTTGAGGTCAACCGGGAGGTTAACCAGAGCCTTGTCCTCCCCGCCCGCGACGGCCTCGCCCTGGTCCTTCGTCGGAAGTACCAGGCTAATCAGCTGGCCCGCTGGACCGCCCTGCTTGAGGAAGGGCAGATCGTAGGCGGCCGAGAGGTCGACGGTGAAGCTGGCCGTCCAGTCGCTCGCGCGCGGCCCGATGGGCGCATAGAGCGTCGGCGTGTCCAGCTCCTCCGGCTTCGTGATGTCGAGTTCAGACAGGTGGTCCGGCAGTTGGCGGAGGAGGCTCGGCAGCCCGCCGCCGCCCAGGGGCAGCTCAAGCAGCACGAGCGTCAAGCGATCCTTTGGCACGAGGCTCAGACGGAAGAGAGGTTCCACCTCGCGCTCCTCGGGCTGCAGCTCGCGCTCGTAGTCACGGCCCCAGGCGAAGGTCGAGCTCAGGGTGAGGGGCGTCGCGCCCGCCGTCGTCGCGCACAGACTCACCCGCGGCGCGTCACCGAGAGGGTCGAGGAGCAACAGGCTCAGCCGGGTGCCGGTGGGCGCCTCGGCGCGCAGGCCGGGTAGGCGCAGGCGCGCAGGCTCCCCGCCGGGGGGCGCCCAGTCGAGGCGCGCCTCGCGCAGCAGGGGATCGCCAGCGGCGCCGAAGAGCAGCCGCAGAGTGAGCGTAGTCTCGAGTCCATCGCCCAGGGCTCCGGTGTTTGGCAGGAACGGCCCGAGCCACGCTCCCAGCGCGCGGTCGCGCCACTGGATCGTCAGGCTACGCTCGCCGATATGGACGTTCTCGAGTGGCAGATCCTCGCCGCCGCTGCGGCGGAAGTACGAGCCAGCCTTGTCGAAGGCCTCGCCCTTGAAGCTCAGCCGCACGTCGAAGGCAAGCTGTGCGCGGGCAAGCGGGCCGCCCCCCAGGCGCAGCCGGTCGAAGGTCACCGCGAGGCCGTCGCTCAGGTCGAGGTCGAAGCGATCCCATTGGACGCCGATGCCGCCAGGGGCTGAGGGGCGTGTGTCGGCAAGCTTGTTGAGCAGAGCCGTGGCCCGCTCGATCACCGCACGGGCTAAGCCAGTGGGCAAGGGGCCGTCGCCGAGTGTGAGCGCCACGCGCAACCCTTTCTGGCTAAAGCGGGTCCCAATCGCCCCCGTTGCTGTCCACCTTCGACCTTCTTCCGTCGCCTCTACGCTGGCCGCACCGCGCGCACCCCTGCCAGGGCCCGGTCCACCAGCGCGTCGTCGGCTTGCCCAGCTGCCTTCACTGCTGTGAGAAGCGCGGCGAGGGTATCGAGAGCCTCGGCGACGCCCGGCGCGGACCCGGCCAGCGCCGCCAGGTTAGAACCCAGGGCCGCCTGCCCAGTCTCGAGGATCTGTGCCAGGGCCTCAGTGGGCTCATTGAGGGGACGATCCGGCACAGGCTCTTGCTGCGCAAGCCGCCGAGTAATTTCTAGAATTTTCACCTTGTTCGAGCCAGGGCCAACATATTGGAAGTGCATGAGATCGCCCGACTGGGACCCCATTGCACAGGCGCCCCAGTCGAGTCCTGCCTTTACGAGAGCCACGACCAACTCCTCGGGTAGGGCGTCGAGGAAGCCGTCGCGGGGGTCGCTGTGGGCGAACGGACGGTCGCCTTGCTTGGTCGGCTTGGGAGCCAGCTTGCGCTCGTTGCCAGTCTTTAAGTCGATGAGCTTCGGCTGTTGGGCAAGGATTAGGTACTGCTTCAAGAGCTCCTCGTACGACAGGCCTTCAGGTGGTAGGCTAGCCTGCGGACTATTCGCACGCACCCAGTTCACCACTGTCGGCATGTTGTTGCGGTTATTGAGCAGGCTGAAATAGCGCTTGAAGGCATCACTTTCGGCCTCCAGCTCGTGCCAGAGGGCACGGACTGCCTCCGGCTGAGTGGTCTGACGCTCCCTTAGCCTAGGGATGACGGACTTGCGGCCGAGTATGAGCTCGGCGATACGGTTGTAGACCGGACGCAACTCGGCGTCAAGCTCGGCCTCAGGGCCCTCGCCGATCAAGTAGGGGCAGCGGTCAGCATTGATATCAAACGAATCGCCCCAGCCATGGCCACGGTCGGGGACGTCGGGGCTCCCCCTCTTTGGCCTGATGCCGCCAATGGTAAGGATCTTCGGCGCGATCGCGTCCCACTGCTCCCTGCTCAGGCTTAACTCGGCCTTGCGCAGCCTGCGCCGGACGAGCAGCGAGACTCCACCATCAATTGCATGGCCTAGGAACTTGCCATTCACCAGAACATCGTCACTCTCTTTCGGCTCAACTGCTTCGGTTTCCCGCTTCATGCGCGCAGCGAAGTCGCGCCACGTCGCGTCAGTCCCACCACTAAGCTCGCGGGCAATCGCATCGGCGCTAGGTGCGGCCATCAACGCCCTTCCCTTCATCACCGCATCCTACAAAGCGGTTCCTGCTATAGGAGTGGAGTGCGGGCAAAACCAGATCTCGGAAGAATGGCACGGTGTTTAGATCAAAATACCAAGGGGATGGTCGGAGTATACGCTGTGCCCGGGCGTCTGTCTATTAAGAATGTGTTAAATCTCCTGAGACAGCCTCATACTCCTATGCCACTGGCACCAAGGAGATCAAATTTGCGGCACGTGGTGCGAAGGGTCAGCGTCGGCACGTACCACAAGCACTGATCGGGCTCCTCACTATAGAGCGTTGGCCGTCCCAGGGCTGCGGCTTCCTGCAGCGACAAACCCTGAGTAAGGTTAGTGAGCTTGAACATCCAAAACACCCGCCTAGATAAATTGTCCCCAAATGCCGCCAAAACGATCTAAAATACCCTACACGACCGTTTCTGTAATCAGCCAGCTTGCATACGCCGTACGCACGTGCCGTTCCAGCAGCGCAGACAGCTATTTGTGTGCGAATTGCACGTAGCGTCCTGGCAAAGATGTGCCGATGGAGCCCGCCACGGCCACCCAGCGTTTCCCATTGCAGCCGTTCCTCCTCGCGCTGAATGCCGAGGGGTTTCGCGTGACCGTGCGCGACTACGAGCGCATCGCGCTGGTGCTGCGCACCAGCGGCCCCTGGACGATCCAGCGGCTGCGTGACGCGCTGCGCGCCCTGCTGACCCACGATCAGGATCAGCGCGAGCGCTTCGATGACTGCTTCGCTACCTGCTTCGATCCCGCGTTGGAGACCGATCCGGAGCTCGCCAAGCTCGATCTGAGCCAGACGCTCGCCTACCTTGAGGCCTTGGCACACCCAGAGCAGCCGGTACTTCCGGTCAGCGAGCCACCACTGCCGCTATTACCGCTACCACCGACGCCACTGCGGCGACGGCGGTGGTGGCTTCCCCTGGCTATGCTATTGTCCGTCGTTGGCCTGCTCGCGCTGGTGATAGCCGTGTTCGCCCGCCCGCTGCCAGCGCCACCGCCGCCGGTCGCAGTTGTCCCCACGCCCATCAGTGAGCCCGCTGCTGCCACCGGGCAACAGTATCGCACCTACCGCAATGTGCCGGTGATCGCTGCGCTCAGCTCCTTCGAGCGCCCGCGCTCCAGCGCGTGGCTCCTGCCGTTTGGCCTGGGGCTCGCGCTGCTCTGCTCCGCCGGCGCGTACGGCCTGGCCATCTATGTACGGCGCAATCCGACCGACGATGGCCCGGCCCGCTTCGACCCCGACCCGCGTCGGCCGCGCTACTTCTCGATCGGCGCGATCGGCGGCACGCCCGCACCCCTGCTGAGCGACGCGGCCCTCGACGAGCTCGCCGACGCGCTGGGCTATTTCGCCAGCGATGAGGCCGGGCCGGAGCTGAATGTCCCCGCCTCGATCGAGGGCACGCTGCGCCGCGGCGGTGTCCCTGCCCTCACCTTCTACCGGCGGCGGCGGCTGCGCTCGGTCTTGATCCTCGAGGATAGCCGCGCTGAGGCCCGGCGCTGGAATAGCCTGCCTGGCGAGCTTGCCGCCGGCCTGAGCCTGCGCGGCGTGCCGGTGATCCACGGCGACTTCGCCAGGACGCCGGAGCGCTACACCACAGCCGATGGCGCCATCCATCTGCTCGATGACCTTGAGGACCAGCGCAACGCCTTTGTGCTCCTGATCTTCAGCGACGGCGACCAGCTGCAGCGCCATCACAACCCGTTCGCGCTCGAGGCGCTCGCCTTCTGGCCTCAGGTGGCCTGGTTCGACCTGCGCGAGCCGCGCTTCTGGGATGCGAGCGGCGCACTCCTGGCGCGCTATCGGCTGCCGCTCTACCCGGC